>Ga0302320_10008257_pt1 | contig 22699 bp, 13 predicted proteins | sample Bog_T0_3_FD_202130 | JGI IMG/M metagenome (GOLD analysis project Ga0302320, IMG submission 202130) | Peat permafrost microbial communities from Stordalen Mire near Abisko, Sweden - Bog_T0_3 | ecosystem: Environmental > Terrestrial > Soil > Wetlands > Peat | place: Sweden: Abisko, Stordalen Mire... | reverse complement strand
CGATGTCCTTGATGTAAAGGCCATCGATCTTGATCTCGTCAATATCCAGATCGCGCAGTTGCCTGAAAGAAGTGTAGCCGGAGCCGAAATCGTCAATCGAGAGACGAAGGGCGGCAGCCGTCATCGCGCGCAGGGTAGTACGCGCCAAAGCGGGCGCGGAAAACAAAGCCGTCTCGGTCAGTTCCAGGGTCAGACAATCGGGAGGCAGATCGTGTTCTCTCAGCATTTCCAGGATGGTTCTGGGAAGGGATTCGTCATCCAATAGGCGTGCCGAAAGATTCACAGATACCGGCACGGATAGTCCATTTGCCCGCCAGGTCTTTTCGTCATCCAGGACGATGCGCAGGACTTCGCGGGTAAGGGCGGCAATGACCGTCGATTTCTCCGCGGTGGGAATGAAGCGGTCGGGCATGATAAGGCCGTGCTCTGGATGTTGCCACCGTACCAGCGCCTCCTTGCCGATGATCTTGCCCGTGTCGAGTTGGATTTGCGGCTGGTAATACACCCGCAGTTCCCCTTTGGCTATCGCCTTATCAAGGCTTGCGGCGAGCAGCAGAGTGCTGTTCTCGCCGCGCTGAAATTCGGTGGAATAGACTTGAATCCCTTTGACCCCCTGCTTTGCCTCGTACATGGCTTGATCGGCCCGCTTGAGCAATGTCCGGCTGTCGCCTCCGTGCAGTGGAAAGTGTGCGATCCCGATGGAGATACCAACAGTGACCATCTCGTGGTCGACAAGAATCGGCACATGAACCGCGGCAGCGATCTTTCCCGCAATATCCATGCCTATTCTGGATATGTTGTCCTCCGCTGCGCTTGCCAAGGGAAGAAGACAGGCGAACTCATCGCCTCCCAGTCGAGCCACGGTATCCGAGTCGCGCACCGTCGAGGCCAGGCGATCGGCTACGACGCGCAACACCGTGTCTCCGGCATCGTGACCCAGTGTGTCATTCACATCCTTGAAGCCGTTGACGTCGAGCATCATCAAGGCAAAAGCTTCGCCGTTGCGGTCGCTCAGATGGATCTGCTGGTCGAGGCGATCGAAGAGCAGCGCGCGATTCGGCAAATCGGTCAACGAATCGTGGAGGCTCAGATGCAGCATCCGCTCGCGGGCATCGCGCAACTCCTTTTCCCGTTCGGCCCAGCTCAGGCTGCCCGCAATTGCGTGTTCCAATTGCTCGGTGTTCAAGGAGGATTTGGCGATGTAGTCATATACCCCCCTGCGCAAGGCCTCGACCACCTGGTTTTCGCTGCCATTGGTGGAAATCATGATGATCGGGCAAATCTTCGCACGATGCTGCACTATAAGTGGAATCATATCCAGACCACTACCGTCTCCCAGGTTGTAATCGAGAAAGACGCAGTCGAACTCATTGCTCTTGAGCATCTCCTTGGCTTCGTCCACGGACCTCGCTTGATGGAGTTCGATGGGTTGAACAAGCTTGGCCGTCATACGGCGAAAGGCCTCGCGGTCAACGTCATCGTCTTCGACGCTCAATGCGCGTAATGTGTTCATGCCACCTCAATGCGGGATTCCTGACTCGGAATGCGGACAGTCTCGGAGTAGTCGACCAGCATCTTTGCGATCTGGGAGAATTGCGAACCGACGAGGGACTTGACCATGTAACCGGCAATACATTGCTCGTAAGCTCGCGTGATATCCCACTCGGCGTCCGAAGTGGAGAGCACAAAGACAACCGTCCCGCGAACCCCTGGATCGGCGCGAATCTCTCCCAGGAACTCGAATCCGTTCATGCGCGGCATGTTGAGATCGAGCAAAACAAGGAAGGGCCGCTGGATACGCTTTTTGGATCTTCCCCGCAGGATCTCCAAAGCCTGCAGGCCATCTGCAGCGGGAATCACACGGAAGATGTCGCTGACTTTTTTCAAGCTGCGCTGCAAACTCTCCGCGGTCAATTCGTCGTCATCCACGACCAACAGGTCCAGAATCGGTTCAGTCATCGAGATCGCTCCTCATGAATTTTGGCCACCAAACCTCAAAGGTACATCCGGGCTTGCCCGCATCAGAGGTCAGTTCAATGCGGCCGCCGTGGCTTTCGGTGAGCCGTTTGGCCACGGCGAGACCCAATCCGCTGCCCTTTCGTTCTGTCGCGGTCAAGGTCTGAAAGAGCCGGAAGACCCGGCTTTGGGCGCTTGCAGGTATCCCCGGCCCGTTGTCGATGACCGAGATGACACAATAGCTGCCCGCTTCTCGTGCGTGAATCGCAATGTACCCGTCGGGCTTGTCGTGGTGTTTGATGGCATTGGAATAGAGATTCCGCAACACGGTCTGCAGCGGAATGCGAGCCCCTTCGAAAGTCTGCGTGTTCAGATCCAGACTGAGCTTCATGCCCTCGGGCACAGGCTCCAGTTCCACGATTTCGCCCACCAGGCCCGCCAGATCAATGCGCTCAATCTTTGCCGAGCGGCGACCGGAACGGGCGTAGGTAAGCAGATCGGCGATCAACTGATCCATGCGCGCCAGGCGGGTCGCCATGCGCTCCATGTTGTTGACCACAGACTCGGAGGCGGAAGCGCCCAATTCCTCTTTGATCCACTCCAGCAAGGTGGAGATGCCTCGGATCGGCGCCCGCAGATCGTGGGAGCTGACATAGGTGAACTCTTCCAACTGGGCATTGGCTTCGCGCAACTGGAGTTCGGCGCGCTTGCGCAGGGTGATGTCAACCACCGCGGCCATGGCCATGGGGCCATTTTCCGTGATGATCGAGGTAAGACCGATCTCGACCGGCAACTCGCGCCCATCCTTGCGCAGACCCGTGACGTCGCGGCCCACGCCCATGGTCCGCTCGGAGGGTGATGCCGAGAAGCCCTCTCGCAGGGGCACGTGGCCTCTGCGGTGTCGCTCTGGCAACAACATCTCGGTGGGATGACCGAGCAATTCCTCTTTTTCATAACCGAACATGGCGCAAAGGTTCTGATTGGCCAAGGTGATCTTGCCCTCGGCATCGGTCATCAACATCCCATAGGGCGCAGCGTCCACGATCGTTCGGAAGCTTTCTTCCATGCGTCGGCGGGCGGAAACATCGATCACGCACGCCAGTGTCATTCGCCCGGCGGTGGTCTCCATGGGGCGCAAACCGACCTCAACGGGAAACTCACTGCCGTCCAGACGGCGCGCAAACAACTCCCGCCCCTCCCCCATGTGCCGCTGGGTAGGATCCGCCGTGTAGCCGTCCCGAAGGGCTACGTGGCCGGTACGAAGGCGCTCTGGAAGCAGCAGATCGACCGACTGGCCGAGCAAATCGCCGCGCGCGTAGCCGGTCATGCGCTCCAGTTCAGCGTTTGCGAAGACCAGCTTGCCCTTGGAGTTGGCGATGGCGATGCCAACAGGGACAGCGTCTGCGATGACTGCGGCGTTGGATTCAGCAAATCGGTTGAAATCGTTGAACATTTCGGGAGCCCCAACAAATCCTTCGCAAAGCGGCGGTTTCAAGGGGTTTCCCGGAATTCACGCGCCTTTCGTTCCCGTCACCGTTTTGTTCGCGTCCAAAACCGCCGATTCCGCTCCGGACGTAAAGAAATCCCCGTCGAACACGAGAAATACGACCATTTCTGTCTGGATTTACAGTACACCCAGAAAGGAACGGTTGTCCTGTTCAAATTTGAAGCAGTCAATATTTATGCTCTGATTCGGCGCACATTGCGCGCAGCCATGACTCCAAGGCCATGTTTACTGGCATCAGAGCATTTTGGCTTTTGCTGACTCAGCACCATCCGGCGAGAGACCTGGCTGCCCCGAATTCTTCGCAGAATCAAGAACATCCCGTTTGTGTTTCCGCGGCCAGCGTCTTGGGCCTGCTGGCGGCAAGTTACGCAATCACCCCCTGTTCCCGCAGCGAATTCGAGTGCCGCAGTCTATGCTTGGATGGGCTTGGCATCCAGGTGTGCCACGGTGAGGTAGCTGCTCATCGCCTGTGCAAGTTGCGAGTCCACTTCGTCGGCGATGGACATCACGTAAAGCAGCAGGACTGAGGAATCCGTGTCCTCCACATGGAGTTGGAGTGTCTGGAAGATGGAAACCTGCAACATGCGCGATTCCTCGACCATCATCGCGGCGGTGTAGCCCTGGTCGCGGCGCAGAGCTCCATGATTGCGAGCACCCTCCGATACCAGGGCACGAGAGCCAAGGGGGAGCGGGTTGCGAAGACGGAACACCAGGTCTTTGAACATCTCCGGCAAATGGGCGCATCGATCCTTGCGACTCAACGGGATGTTCGTCAGATCCTTCTCTGCTTCCACGCGCGTATACCAGGTGTCAATTGTGGTTGCCGTTTCGCGTTCCAGGACGCTGGCAACATCGTGTTTTGTGGACATAGAGAACTCTCCGACAGGCCTGCGAAGCCCATTGAATCTTCTTTCATTTTTTCGTCGAATCGACCAAAAGTATGTGCAAAACTGCTCAAAAGTGACCCCATTTTCAAGAACCTTCCGCACCGGGCCGGTTGCAGGCAGGTCATGCCGCGACGAGGAGCTTGACGAATTCTTCGGCGTTGACCGGCTGGCTGAAATAGAAGCCTTGCGCCTCGTCACATTCGTTGGCCCGCAGAAACTCCAGCTCCTCCGCCGTCTCTACTCCTTCGGCAATGACCAGCAGGCCGATCGCTCGTCCCAGGCTGATGATTGCGCTCACGATGACCGAATCGTCGGGTGCGACGTGGATCTTGCGCAGAAACGATTGGTCGATCTTGAGCGAGTCGAGCGGGAATTTTCGAAGATAGCTCAGGCTCGAGTAGCCCGTTCCGAAGTCATCGATCGACACCCGCACTCCAAGCTCTCGAATGGCTTTGAGTGTGGCTTGTGCAACCTCGGTATTCTTCATCAGAACACTCTCCGTCACCTCCAGTTCGAGACAGCTCGGGGTCAACCCGGTATCCCTCAGAATGGAGATCAGGTCTTTGAGAAAGTTTGCATCCTGGAACTGGCAGGAGGAGACATTGACGGCCATTCCTCCAGTGCTCAGGCCCGCAAGCTCCCAGGACCGGGCTTGCTGGCAGGCTTCACGCAAGACCCATGCGCCGATCGGGAGAATGAGGCCGGTCTCTTCGGCCACGGGAATAAAGACGCTTGGAGGAAGCTGTCCGCGGACAGGATGATCCCACCGGATCAGCGCCTCCGCCCCCACAACGGCGCCGGACTTGACGTCGATCTTGGGCTGGTAGTGGAGCGTGAATTCACGGTTCGCCAATGCGCGGCGCAGCCCCTCCTCGATCGATTGGCGCTCCACGGCGGTATCATTCATCTGCGCCGTAAAGAACTGAAACTGCTTGCGCCCGCTTGCCTTGGCCTGGTACATGGCGGTGTCGGCGTTTTTGATCAGTGTCTCCGCATCCAGTCCGTCCTCCGGGTAGATACTCACTCCGACACTTGCGGTCGCATGAAGTTCGAGGTCGCCGATTTTGTGAGCATCCTCCAGCACGCGCAGCACCCTTCTCGCAGTCGCGCCCGCCTGATTCGGATCCTTCATTTCCTGAAGCACGATAATGAATTCATCGCCTCCACTGCGGCTCACGGTATCCGGAGAGCGCACACAGGTCAGCAAGCGCTTGGCTACGGAACAGAGCAGTTCATCGCCGACAGAGTGCCCCAGGGAATCGTTGATGTGCTTGAAGCCATCCAAATCCAGAAAGAGCACGGCGACCTTGCCCGCGTGCCGGCGCGCCAGAGCAATCCCCTGATTCACGCGATCTTTCAGAAGCAGCCTGTTTGGCAGTCCGGTTAGTGAGTCATGCTCGGCCACATGGGCTAAACCAGCCATCTGCTCTGCGACCTTGACCAGATTGTGTTCGATATCGTTGCGGGTGGTGAGGTCGCGGCCGATCTTCGAGAATCCGCGCAGCTTTCCAGTCGCGTCGCGCAGCGCCGTCACGGCAACCTCGCCGATGAAGGTTGAGCCATCGTGTCGCATGAGGGGAATCTCTGCCAGATATCGGTCGCCCATGTCAGCTAGGCGAAGAATTTGCTGTGGACGTTGCCTCTGGACATCTTCAGCGGGAAACAAGCGTGCGAAGTTTTGACCCACGATCTCTTCCGCCGAGTACCCATGTATGCGTTGCGCGCCCGCGTTCCAACTGACAATCGTGCCCGCTGGATCCAGCATGAAGACAGCGTAGTCCTCGATTCCGTCCAGAAGCGATCGATACTTCTCTTCGCTGTTGTGGAGTGCAACCGTTGCCAGACGTTGTTGGACTCCCTCACGATAATGACCCCACGCGGCAAGCGCCGCGACCAGCAAACCGATCCAGGTTGCCACGATCAGCAGAGTCTTCGCTGCGGCGAGGCGCCGTTTTGCGTCTGCTTCGCGCAATTCCAGCAATCCGAGCTCTTCAGCGCGCATGTCGCGAACGGCCTTGTGAATCTGGTCATTGAGCACATCCTCCGCCGCATTGTTGCCCGCTTCTGCTCCCAAGTCAAAATTGTTGGTTGTCTGTCCATGGAGGATGGTTTCAGCATGGGAAATCTTCTGGGACGTGAGCCACTCGAGGGCGGCAATGCGAACCGACTGAACGGGGTTATCCGCAATCAATTGGCGAAGAGATGCCAGGTCCTGCCCAACAGTTTCCTTGCTGGTTTTGTACAACTGAAGATAGGAATCCTGGCGCGTCAGCCCGTATTCCCGAGCGCTCGCATCGACTCCGTCCACTGCCAGGAGTAGATCCTGAAGGGTTTGAAGGACTTCGTGAGTATGGCGCACCGATGCCGCGCTCGCGTCGGAGACAGACAAGCTGCGAAGAGAGACGATGCTCACCAGGACCAGACAGAAGATCGCCGATCCGAGAGTGAGTTGTACCTTTCGGGCCGAGAACCACTTGGGCTTCACGTCAACTCCGATGCTGGCCCGAAAGCCGGTCGATTCTGGGACCGGTCTCTCATCTGGGACCCGTCTCTCAAGAACTACTCCCGAGAGCGCTGAAAACTGCGAACATCCGGAACTCGGAGGCAGATCAAGAATCGGATCTCGAAACAGCCGCAAATTGTCGGTGGGGAGCGGTACTTGGGCGCTTCGCCGGCGTCAGCACTGCTGGGCCGCGCTCAATTCCGAGGTCATCCCCGAATTGTCTTGTCTACTTGAGGGGAATCCCTTCAGGATGCGCCCGCTTTGTCTACCTCTTGCATCATTCGACAGACCACTGAAGATTTCTGAGCTACATTGCGCACATCCAGCCAATTCGACCTGCGCCTGCATCCGCCCGACTCCATGGTTGCGGACCGTTGCTCAGTGTCTCGCTCGTCTGGAATCAGTTGTTTCAAATCCCGGGAGGCCTTCTGGCAACAACCGGATCCCGCACCGGGTCTCTCTGACCGCTTGAAGTTATACCAACGATGGGTGCCCCAGGTCTCGATTTTGAGACCTGGGACGCCACGAATCCCCATGAAGCAAATTCATGCGGTCAGAGACCTGGCCACGATAGCGCCTCCGGCGCGGTGCAAATCGGAGCCGCTCAGGTCAACAATCTGGATTCGTGGATTGCCCTGCAGTCCCCTTCAAAATACATAAAAAATGAGCACGGTTCGTGATAGGATTCTCGCCGGGATTAAATTTTAGATTATTTTGGCCAGGTTCCTGATCAGGCCGATTTCGAGCGTCTGCCACAGTTGGCAACATGGGCCGGTTGGTTTTAAAGAATCCCTGATTTGCCAACTTCTGCACGCCGTTCGTCACACACCATCACTCCGCCACATCGGCGGCAGGGGAGATCCGTTTCCATGACTAAGCGTGTCTTGTTCGCCCTTCTCTTGACTCTGAGCACACTCGCCGCGGCGCAGACGATCGACCTCAACAATGCCAACAACGGAGCCTGCAACGCGCCCTGCCAATCCATCACCTTCTATTACACCCAGCCGGTCGTGGGGGAGCTTTTTCTTGTTGAGGCAGGCTGGGCAGGCAATGGCATCACGGCCACCATCAGCGACGGCATGAACCGGTTTCATACGATCACCGGACCAACCGCAGCGGGAACGAACGTCAATCAACAGATCTGGTACGCGGTCAATACCGGATCACCCTATGGCATCACCATTACCCTGAACGCACCCACGCCTGCCGGGTGGTTTGATGGCATGTTCTTTGAGGTCATCGGGCTCATGGGGGTGAACCCCGCGAACCCCATCGACCTTGGCAGCGTGGCGTCGACCAGCGGAACAGGCCAGAAGATGAGCCTGACTTCAGGACAGGTTGGGTCCGCCGGCGAGATGGTCTTTGGTTTCTTTCTGCAGAGCGCCGCCGGAAGCCCCTACACGGCAGCCCCCGGCTGGACAGAAGTTACAGGAGGAGAGGCGGTCACCGCCGTAGTGGAACAGGTCGCCACGAGCGTTTCGGCACGAAAACCGACGGTCGCGTCTTCCGCGCCCAACCCGGTGAGTTGGGCAGGCGCAGCTTTCGCCGTGAATCCGGGAAAAGGCGGAGCATTCCTTGGCGAGGGTCACAATTGCGAGAGCACAGGCTCTTGCTCCGCGCGGGTCGCTGCGACCGGCGAGAACAACAGCTCGAGCTGGATCGGCGCCGACTTCCATTCATTCTGAAACGTCGGGCAATCGATCGGTACGGCTCTTCGAGAGCAGGATGGCCTCCCACCCTTTCCGCAGTGAGCGCGGAAAGGATGGGGCCCGGAGCACCTGTAATTTCAGTTGCCTTCCGAAAGTGGCACATAGTTTCGCGCGGACATTGCAATAGAGAGTCCGGAGGCCAAAATCAGCGAGCCGCCCAGCACCACAAAGAACCCCGGCTTGTCATGCCACACCCAATAAGAAACCAGCGTGCCGGTGAGCAGTTGCGTGTAGTGATACTGCGATACGTTGGCCGGTGAGGTATGCTTCACCGCGATATAGAAACAGAGTGTGCCGGATGCACAAAAGGCCCCGATTGCGAAGAGTCCCGCGGTGATGGGCACGGTCAACGGCGCGGCGTGAAACAGCATCATGAAAGACCCCGCCGCCGCGGTCACCAGACCGGAGCAAAAGGCCAGACTCTCCGGCGTTTCCGTGCGCGTCAGCACGCGTGACCACACCATGTTGGTGGAGAAGCACGCCACGCAGAGCATGCAGGCGCCGACCCCAATCCAGTCCCACTGTCGCTCGCTGCTCCAGGGATGAACGGCGATCACCACTCCTGCAAACCCCACCAACACGGCCAGATTCCTTCGCCACGAATGGCCTTCGTTCAAAAACACCGCGGACAACACCGCGATCACCATGGGAGCCATGAAGACGAGAATGTAAAAGAGCGTCAACGTGAGATGGCGAAGAGCAACCACCACGCATACGTTGTTGATCATATCGAGACATGCGCGCACAAGTTGGTGCTTCACATTGCGCGGTCGCAGCGCCCGGGCATCGCCGCGCACAACCGCATAGGCGCCGAGAAACGTGGCCATGGAAAGACCTAGAAACGCCACCACCTCATACGCAGGCAGGCCGGTCCTGCCCATAAGCTTGATGGCACTGTCCCCAAGAACCCAAAGGGTAAATCCGGACAAGGCAAATCCGATCGCACCGAGATCGGAAACTGACGGCTTCATATCTCCCCTGACTGTACCGGATCTCCGCGCCAACCCTTGTGTTGTCGGTCTCGGCGTCGAGCATCTTTCCTGTGTCTAGGCTATACCAAGCCGTCTGGCGCTCTCCCAGTTCCCAAGACGGGGACAAGGGGCACATCGTTCGGCCCCTTGTAAAAACTACTCGGTTACCGCATCGCCTTCGCCCGGCGCGAGGAAGAGATTCGCTTCCAAACCATGCTGGCGCATGTAGAGGTCATAGTAGCGGCCCTTCATCGCAAACAATTCGGCATGATTGCCGCGTTCGACGATGCGGCCCTCTTCGACTACCAGAATCATGTCGGCACGGCGGATGGTAGAGAGCCGGTGCGCAATGACGAAGGTCGTGCGGCCCTGCATCAACTGATTCAGCCCCGCCTGAATCATGGCTTCCGACTCGGAATCGAGAGAACTGGTTGCTTCGTCCAGAATCAGAATGCGCGGCTCGGCGAGCAGGGCACGCGCAATGGAAAGCCTCTGACGCTGTCCGCCACTGAGCTTCACCCCGCGTTCGCCGACAATGGTGTCGTAAGCTTCAGGAAAGCGCTCGGCGAATTCATCCACGCGCGCGGTGCGACAAGCAAAGAGGAATTGCTCTTCCGTGGCTTCGGGACGCGAGAAGAGAATATTCTCGCGGATGCTGCCATCGAAGAGAAACGAGTCCTGCAAGACCACGCCCAATTGCGAACGGAAGGAATCCAAGTCGACCTTGGCCAGATCCATACCATCGACAAGAACGCGACCGGAAGAAGGGGTATGAAAGGCGCAGAGCAGGCTGATGATCGTCGATTTTCCCGAACCGGATGAGCCAACCAGCGCAGTAACAGTGCCGGGCTTGGCATCAAAGTCGATGCCATGCAGCACAGGCTTTTCGGGATCATAGGCAAACTCGACCTTCTCGAACTTGACGGTGCCGTGAATGGGAGGCATTTCCAACGTCCGTCCGGGAGTCTTGTTCTCTTCCATCTCCGCCATGATCTCGTTGGTGCGATCGAGACCGGCAAAGGCTTCCGTGAGTTGCGTGCCGATATTCACCATCTGGAAGACAGGCGCAATCATGAAGACGAGAAACATGTTGTAGCTGAAGTAGTCGCCGACCGTCCAGTGATGAGCCAGGACACTGTGGCCGCCCATGCTCATGACAATGGCGGAAACAAGTCCCATCACGGTGGTGGACGCTGCGGCCAACGCGCTGGTCATGGTGAGGGACTTCATGACGTTGGAGAGCAGCCTGTCGACACCCGCCGCAAAGACGCCGGCTTCGCGCTGTTCCGCATGATAGCCCTTGATGACGCGCACTCCTCCCAACGATTCGGTGAGGCGGCCCGTCACTTCGGAGTTGATCTTGCCGCGCTCGCGGAAGATGGGGCGAATGATCTTGAATCCATATTGCAACACGAAAACAAAAACGCCCATCACCACAAAAACCGTGAGGGTCACCGTCACGCTGAGATGGAGCAGATAGAAGAAGGCCAGCAAGGCAGTGAGCAAGCCACCGAGAAACTCGACGAGACCCGTGCCCACCAGGTTGCGCACGCCTTCGACATCGGTCATGATGCGGGCCACCAGAGCGCCCGTGCGGTTCTCATCGTAGTACGCCACGCTGAGCAGGCCAACATGCTTCTGCACCTGGCGGCGCATCTCCGCAATCAGGCGCTGGCCGGCTTTGGAGAGCAATTGCGTCAGTGAAAACGAGGTGATGGCCTGCACGATCATGGCCGAAAAAACGACGGCGATGATCTGGGGCAGAAGGTCGGGACGAGGATGGGTGGGGCTGAGCACTTTGTCGAGCAGCGGCTTGGACATAAAGGGCAATACCAAACCGGCGACGCGATTGATGGCCATCAGCACCAATCCTCCCGCGATGAGTCCCTTGCGCGGGAGAACCAGCACCTTGATCTGGGGCCAGAGCTTTTTCAGATCCGGCTTTTTCTTCACCTGATCCGATTGGCCGGCACGCGCTTTGCTTCCGTGCGAAGTGCGCTCCGCCCGCGATCCCATCCCCATACCGCCATGCATCGCCCCCATCAGTTACACCTTTCCCGAACGGCGCGCTGCGATGAAGGAGCGCACACAGAGGATCACATAAACCAAAAGCAACACCGCCATCGTGGCCTTCGCGGCAAGGCTAAACATGAAGTCCTGCGGGATGATCAAGTCCTGAACATCCATGGAGGATTCCTTTGCCTCTGCCAGGATAGCGAGACAGCCTTTTGCGGTGAGAAACGCGCTCGCCAAAAAGCCAAGCAAGGCCACCGTCACATTCACGTGCATGAAGAGCTTGCGCCGACGCTCGTCCGGGCTCATGGCCAGAAAGCCGAAGACGCCGAGAATCAGGCCGAAGCCGGCCGGAATCAATGCGGTGTAGTGAGTGCTGCCGGTGCCCAAAAAGCCAACCAGACCCAGCGCGATCAAGAGGGCCGCGAAGACCAACGTAACTTTTGCCAAGTAAAGCCTCCTAAGTCAAGGAACAGGGACCAGCAAGCAGGAGGCAGAGGACATTTGCGCGTCTTCCGATCCGCTTCAAGCAATCCGTTGCCGACAGGCAAGGATAGCAGCTTCCGTTTAAGGACAAATCCCGCAAACCCATCAGGGCAGGGCAATCGCATTTGGATCATTCTTTGAAAAAAGCGAAAAGGTAGGAAGGGTACGGGCTTTAGCCCGTACATATGCAGCCAAAATCGGCGGGGCTTTAGCCCCTGAGAGCTTGAACTCGCACAAGTCTGCCTTCTTCAACCGTATCCCTCGGGGGCTGAAGCCCATTTTTCGGCATTGCTGCAATGTACGGGCTAAAGCCCGTACCCTTCAATGGTTCAAATGCGATTGCCCTGCCCATCAGGGTCTGTAGAGTGAGACGGATGAATTCTGCTTTTTGATGCCTGCAATTTGATGCAACCGGAAGGGATTGCGCTTCAAGAGGATAGAAGCTTTTGCGGAATTGGATGGACGAGGGTGGCGCGAGGATGGGAAGGGCGTTCGATGACCGATTCAGACACCCGCTTGCCCCATCCTTGCGACTGAGCAAATCCGCAAGGATGGGGTAGGGGACATGTGCAACCGATGCGAATTCCCGCGCTTTTTGTTAGCGCGGGCCACGCGAAGCGGCTGCCGTCCGCAGGACCTAGCGTTGAATGCGGGCGGAACCGCCGCCGGCGAAGGCGCGGACCTGTTCCAGAGTGGCCATGGTGGTGTCGCCGGGGAAGGTAGTTAGCAAGGCGCCGTGCGCCCAGCCCAGCTTGATCGCCTCTTCGGGAGCTTCGCCGGTCAGCAAGCCATAGATGAAGCCGGCTGCGAAGCCGTCTCCGCCGCCGACACGGTCAATCACTTCCAATTCCGCCGTGGGAGCCTGATAGGTCTTGCCGTTGACCCAGGCTACCGCGCTCCAACTGTGGCGATTGGTGGAGTGGACTTCGCGCAGCGTGGTGGCGACGACCTTCACCTTGGGGTGCATCTTGGTGACCTGATCCATCATGCCGAAGAAGACGCTGGGATCGAGCTTGGACTTGGAGGTAACATCCTGCCCAGGAATACCGAGCCCCTTCTGCAGGTCCTCTTCGTTGCCCACGAGAACATCGACGTTCTCGACGATAGTGGCAATGGTCTCGACAGCCTTTTCGTTGCCGCCGGAGATCTTCCAGAGCTTCTCGCGGAAGTTCAGATCGAACGACGTGATGGCGCCCGCGGCTTTGGCTTCCTTCATCATTTCGGCTGCCAGCGGAGCCGTGGTGGCAGAAAGCGCTGCGAAGATTCCGCCGCAATGGACCCACTTGACGCCGTTGGCGAAGATGGCCTTCCAGTCGAAGTCGCCCGGCTTCAGTTGCGCAGCGGCCTCATTGCAGCGGTTGTAGAAGACCACCGGGGCGCGCAGGCCATGACCGCGGTCACTGTACACGGTGGCCATGTTGGGGCCGGTGACGCCGTCATGCTTGAAGTGCTTATAGAACGACTTGACGCCCATGGCGCGCACGCGCTCGTTGATCAGATCGCCGATCGGATAGTCGGACATGGCTGATGCGATAGCGGTCTTGAGGCCAAAGCAATCGGACAGGTTTGCGGCCACATTGAACTCGCCGCCGCTGACGTGAATCTGACACTCGGTGGCCTTGCGGAAGGGGATAATCCCCGGATCGAGCCTGTGCACCAAAGCTCCTAGCGAGAGAAAGTCCAGTGCAGCATCCTTGCGAATATTCAAACCATGACTCATCGGTCGTACACTCCTTGGTTTACGAAAAAATACAAACTTGTGAATGGGCCTTGCGACCCTTTTCCCCGCAACCCAGGGCTGCGCGGAATTGCTTCAAAGGACGATCTGCTTGACGTCGGCAACCACCTGCTCGGGAGTCCATTCGTTGCCCGGATAAAAGTGCGTCACCTTGCCATCCGGCGCGATCAACGTGGTGGACAGGGTATGGACGATGGTGGCATCTGTGCCCTGGGTCATGCCCAGATCGAAATACTTCGCCATCTCCAGCAAGACAGGCTTTTCCGGAACCGCGAACTCCCAGTGGGCAAACGATGCGTCGCCCATGTACGAAGCGCCATAGGCTTTGAGGCGCTCGGGCGTGTCGTTGTCCGGGTCGAAGGTCACACAGAGCAAGTGGGTCTTGGCAAAGAGGGCAGGATTCGCCGCCAACTGCTTGTTCACCGTAGCAAAGGCACGCGTGACCCAGGGACAGAAGTTGGGCGATGGGCAGCGTGTATAGAGGAAGGTAATCAGCAACGCCTTGCCCTTGTACTGACCCAGATGGATCGGGTGGCCGTCCTGATTGCGCATCTTGAAGTCCGGCAGCACATCGCCCGCCGCAGGCACATGATAGACGACCTTGGGCAGGTAATCCGGCTTGGCCTGGGCGACGACCACGATGTGATCCAGCAGGTAATCCGCATTGGGATCGGGGGAAACCAGCACGTCGGCTGTGATGACGTCGCCGGGATGGAGTTCCGAGAGGATGCCGGCGTCCTTCAGTTTGTAGGGCATGGTCATGGCATCCATGAAGCCGGGGATGGCTTGATGGTCGATGGTTGCCTCGCCGCGGGCCGCATCGGTGCGGATCACCTTGCCACGCAGCTTATAGATTTTGAAAGTCTGTCCACTGGCTGGCGGGTTATCGGGCTTGGAGACGGATTTGCACCCGGCCAGAGACCCTAAAATGAGCGCCGAGAGTGCAAGGCATCGCCACGTCACCGATTTAGTGTACATGCAGTGGACTGACCACGTATACCTTGATCTGCTTGTATTCGCCGTTTTGGACCTCCGGAAACGCAAAAAAGGTGATCCTCAGGGGAGCGAACTCCACCGTTCCGGCCTACGCCGGAATTGCTTGCAGCATGGCAACGAAACTCGACCTTGCCAGTAACCCTCACCGACGGGTAATTATAGGCGAGACCGAAGAGCAGTGACTAAGGCAATGGCATCGATGCGGGTCGGCAAGGTATAACCCAGCAATGGGAGATTTCGGAACGACCGCCAGCACATTTGACGCAGGCAGCGAGGTCGATCTTTGGCTCGGCAAGGGCGGACTGGTAGTCACGGCCAGCGATCGCACCGCCCGCGCGTTGGCCTCGAGCTTCAATCGAGCCCGCCAGGAGGATGGCCTTACGGCTTGGCCCTCCCCCACCATCACAGACTGGAAGAGCTTTGTCCGCTCGAACTGGCAGACGCGGAGCCAGGATCGAACCGGCGGAGACCGCTTGGTCCTGAATCCGGTTCAGGAACAAGCGATTTGGGCGGGAATTGCCGCCAGTCATCGTCAACTGGCCACGTTGCTCGAAGGGCCTCTGCACCGTCTGGCCCTGTTGGCGATGGAAGCCCATGAACTGCTTTGCTCCTATGCTCCGGACTTCTTGCGTGAATCCGCGCGAAGCGGATGGCAACAGGATGCGGCGGCGTTCAGCGGCTGGCTTTCCATCTTCGACAAGGATTGCCGCACAGAGAAGATTCTGAGCCCGAGCCGGCTTCCGTTGGAGCTGATTCCGCTGCTTGAGTCCGACCCTGCGCCGCGCCCCCCGCTTCTCTTGGTTGGGTTCGACCGCCTGCTTCCGGTCCAGAAGGTCCTGTTCGACGCCTGGGGAGAATGGCAGGAGGCTGCGGAGGCCGAACCAGCGCAGGCTGTGCATTTGTACGCGACCCCCGACTCCCACGCCGAACTGATCGCCTGTGCGCTTTGGTGCCAGCGGCGATTGGCGGCGCATCCGCAGGCACGTTTGATGGTCATCGCCCCCAGCACGAGTGCGCAGCGCGCCTCCATCGAGCGGGCTTTCCTGCAATACGCCGGTCCTGCTTCCCTTTTCGAGTTCTCCTTGGGAATCCCGCTCAGCCAAGTGGCGTTGGCCAAAGGAGCGCACCTGCTGCTGCGCTGGCTTGTCGGTCAAACTCTCGCCGAGCAGGAACTGGACTGGCTGCTTTCCACCAGCCAAATCGCCGCCGCGCCCGAGGAGTCCGCCACGCTGCAAGCCTTGATGCGCTCGCTGCGCCGCCACGGATTGGAGCGCCCGCTTTGGACGTTGCAGGCCTTTCTGGGCCAGCCCAAGGCGTCCGAACGTCTTCCCGGCGGATGGATGCAGAGGATGCTCGCGGCGCAGAGCGGTCTGGAGACCCACGGCCGTCGACCGCAGAGTCCGCTGGAATGGGCGGACCTTGTTCCGACGCTGTTAGAGACTGCGGGATGGCCTGGATTCCGCCCGCTCTCCAGTTCGGAGTTCCAGGCGGCGCGCCGTTGGCAGCAGGCCATTGAATCGACCGCCACGCTGGGCTTCGATAATCGCCGCATTCCGTTGCGCGAGTTTCTCGCGGCCCTGGCGCGCACGTTGGACGAGACTCTCTTCGCACCCGAATCCCGGCAGGCTCCCGTTCTCATCGCCGGACCGGCCGAGTCATCGGGACTCACCGCCGATGCAATCTGGTTTCTGGGCGCGGACGAAGACAACTGGCCGGGCACTGGCCCCCTGCACCCGTTGCTGCCCGGCGAGGTGCAACGCGCGGCGAAAATGCCCCACTCCACGCCCCAGGCGGATGCCGAATTGGCCGAAACGATCACCCGACGCTTGCTGGCGTCTGCGCCCGAAGTCCATTTCAGCTTTGCCCGCAATGCGGAAAACGCCGAAGTCCGAGCCTCGAGACTGCTGCTCAATCTGCAGCGAGAGCCAGCCTTGGCCGTTCAGCCGCTTCCACCCGAATTCACCGCCCCGGTTGCTCCAGATGCGCAAACAGAAACGTTCGCGGACGACAGCCGCATCCCCTTCCCTGTTGGCCTTGCCGTGGGAGGGTCCAGTGTTTTGACCTACCAATCGCAGTGTCCCTTCAAGGCCTTCGCCAATGCACGCTTGGCGGCGCAGGGCTGGGAACCGGCCGAGGCCGCGCTCACCGCCGCTCAGCGTGGCCAGTTGCTGCACGCGGTTTTGCACGCCGTTTGGACTGGGCCGCCGGAGGGCACAGGTATTCGTACCCTCAAGGATTTGCGCGGACTGGCGGACCCACGAGAGTTTGTCGCGAACCATGTGGAGCAAGTATTCGCCGATGAGTTGCGTCGCGACCTGCGCGAGCGCATGCCCGTGCGCTATCTGGAATTGGAAGAAGAACGGCTCACGCGCTTGATCACGGATTGGCTCCGCTACGAATCCTCGCGCATCGACTTTGAAGTGGCTGGAACCGAAGTCGACAGCACAATCGAACTAGGCGGCCTCACGTTGCGGGTGCGCCTCGACCGCGTGGACCGGCTCACGGATGACACGCTGCTGGTGATCGACTACAAGACCGGAAACGTCTCGCCGAAGTCCTGGGATCTGCCCCGTCCGGACGATGTGCAATTGCCGCTCTACGCCGGGTTCGCGCTCAACGAGGACTCCGGCGCAAGTGTGGCGGGCGAAGTGAGCGGACTGGTCTTCGCCAAAATCAGACCAGGAGAGATGACCTTTGCGGGACGAGTCGGCGATGCCCAGACGACCTTGCTCGCCGACCTGAAGGGCGGCCATGCTCTGGTCAAGAATCCATTGACCGCTGAGCAGTTGATCGACTGGCGCAACTGCATTGAGCAACTCGCGCTGGATTTCGTAGAGGGCAGATCCGAAGTGGACCCGCGCGAGGCCCCCAAGACCTGCGAATGGTGCGGTCTGCAGGCTCTGTGCCGCATCCAGGAAAGCCAGCCTATTGTGATCGGCGACGAAGACAGCGAAGAGGCCGAAAATGAATAGTAACTCCAGACCCGCGCCTCCCGATCAGCTTCAACGCCAACAGGCTTTGGATCCCGGTCGCTCGATCCTGGTGCAGGCCCCAGCAGGGTCGGGGAAGACGGATCTTCTGACTCGTCGGTTTCTGCGCCTGCTTGCCGAAGTCGACGAGCCCGGTCAGATTGTCGCCATCACCTTCACCAAGGCGGCGGCCGCGGAGATGCGGCACCGCATTCTCAGCGAATTGGAAAAGGCTGCTGTCGGCCTGCCCGACGAAGGCGACGACTTCGCGATGGAGACCCTGGCCCATCGCGCCCTGGTTCGTTCGAATCTTCTGGGCTGGAATCTGGTAGATCTGCCGTCTCAACTGCGCATCACAACCATCGACGCTTTTTGCCGCGAACTGGCGGTGCAGCAGCCGCTGCTCACGGGCCTCGGCGGAAACCTGGAGATCGCCGAGCAGCCCGACGAGCTTTATCGCCGCACGGCCCGTCGTTGCCTGGAAAAGATCGGCCAGAACGGAGAGCCGCTGAGCGAGGCGATTGAAGCTCTGCTGGTGTGGCGCGACAACGGATGGAAGGAAATGGAGAACCTTCTCGTCGTGATGCTCGGTCAACGCGACCGCTGGATGCATGATTTTGTCTTGGAGCGCGAACCGGATTGGGAGGCTTTGCGGGAGCGGCTCGAACGTCCTTTTGCGCAGGCTGTTCGCGATGCGTTGCTCCAGTTGAACGAGCAACTGCGGCAGATGCCGTCCGCCTGCGAAGAGGCGCTGGCTTTGGCGCGCTTCTCCTGCGAAACCGTGGACATGCATCGCGATCTAGCGGAGATGTCGGAATTCCCTTCCCCGCCGTTTTCCGGCAACGAAGAGATCGAAGACGCGCGGCAGGCCTGTGTGAATTTGTCCAACCTGTTGCTCACCGGCGACGGCGCGTTTCGCAAAGCGGTGGACAAGCGGTTGGGCTTTCCCGCGGACCGCAAGCGCGAAAAGCAGCGGCTGCTGGATCTGATTGCCGGCCTGCGCAGCATCGAAGGACTGGAAGCGACCTTGGCCTCAGTGCGCGACCTGCCCCCGGCCCGCTATACCGACGACGACTGGCAAATTGTGTGCGCATGTTTCAAGCTGCTGCGTTCGGCCGCGGGCGAACTGCAAGTCACCTTTGCTGAAGCGGGCAGGGTGGACTTCACGGAGATCGCGCAGATCACCCTGCGCGTGCTCCGCGATAGCGACGGACAGCCTACCGATGCCGCGCTCGCTGTCAGCGATCAGATCCGGCACCTGCTGGTCGACGAATTCCAAGACACCAGTCGCCGTCAGCACCAGCTTCTGGCAAGCCTCATCGCTGCATGGCCCGAGCGGCCGGGCAGAACATGCTTTGCCGTGGGCGACCCCATGCAATCCATCTACTTCTTCCGCGACGCTGACGCCGAGTTGTTCCCACGCGTCCGCGAACTGGGCCTTGAGATCCCGGCGCAGGAGGGCCTCGACGCCGAAGCTTTGCACTTCGACTTCGTCCCCTTGCAGGCCAACTTTCGAACCGCCGCCAAGTTGGTGGAGCGGCTGAACGAAGTCTTCAGCGCGGTCTTTGCGAAGAACGATGGCAGCGGAGTTACCTTTGCTTCCGCGCGCGCTGCCCGCGAAGAAACAGCCGGCGCAGATCCGCGCTTCCATCTGCATTTGGATTTCGTTCCTTCGGCCAGCGCAGGCCGGGCATTCGATCCGGATGTCCAGGAGAAAAAGGAAGAAGCCAGCACCGCGCAGGTCGAAGAAATTGTGGCCTTGATCCAGAGCTACTCGCCGCAGTTGGAAGAGACGCGAGGGTCTCGCGAGCGAGGCGAAGACAAGAAGTTTCGCATTGCAGTTCTGGGCAGGGCGCGTTCTGCACTTGCCCCGATCGCTCAAAAGCTGCGCGAATTGCAGGTTCCGTTCCGCGCGGTCGATCTGGAGAAGCTCGCGACTCGTCCCGAAGTGGTGGACGCTCTCGCGCTGGCCCGTGCTGTGTTGAATCCGCAGGACCGCGTTGCTTGGTTGGGCGTGTTGCGCGCGCCTTGGTGCGGCCTCTCGCTCGCCGACCTCCATGCCCTCACGAGCGGGGACGATGCGGCTGCTCTGGCGCGTCCGATTCCGGAATTGCTGGCCGAGAGATTGCTTCTGGCGCTGGAAATTTCCGAAGCTGGTCGCGTTGCGGCCCGTCGCGTCGTGGGCGCGTTCAATGCGGCTCCCGCTCTGTGCGCCGCGCAACCCACCGCATCTTTGGGAACATGGCTCGAACAGGTGTGGCTCAGCTTTGGTGGAGCGGCCTGCGTAGATGCCGCAGCCCGCGCCAATCTCGACCTGCTGTGGGATTGCCTGGACCGCCTGCCGGGTGGCCAGGCAGATTTGCTCGGACCCGCCCTCACCGATGCGCTGGACAAACTCACCGCGCTCCCCGATCCCTCTGCGGACAGCAACTGCTGCATACAACTCATGACCATCCACAAGTCGAAGGGTCTGGAGTTCGAGGTGGTAATCGTGCCCGAACTGCAGGCCAAGGGTGGCGGATATTCTGGAAAGCTTTTGTCCTGGCTGGAACGTGGTCTTCCGGAATCCGACCCGAGCGGAGCAATCACGGAATTCCTGGTGGCGCCCCTGCAGCCCAAGGGCGAAGATCGTGGCCGCGCCAAAGCCTGGGTCGATCGGATCTATCGCGAACGCGAAACGCAGGAGATGCGCCGCATACTCTACGTAGCAGCCACCCGCGCCCGCGAGGAGCTGCACTTCTTTGCCAAACCCGCCTTCAAAGTGGATGCGAACGGGACCCCGTTGCTAGCCGAGCCGTCGGGAAGCTTGCTGGCCACCGCATGGCCCGCACTGGAAGCAGAGGTTTTTCACCGTTTCGAAGCATGGGCGAAGCATCAGAACGAAGCAACTGTGGAGGTCGTTGTCGAATCGATTGCGGCCGAGAGTCCGTCGAACCTGATCGTCCTGCCGAGTCCTGCGAAACCAACAGTCCTGCGTCGCCTTCCCATGAACTATGAGCCGAAAATGCAGACGCTCCCAATGCAGGATTCCACCGAAACAGCGAAGGTGGAAGCCCTCTATGCACGCCATGAAGGCGGACTCCTGTCGCGCGCTTTCGGGACCGGGGTTCACGCACTTCTGGAGGAGTTCGCACGCTTACGCGTGACTCTTGCCCCGGATGCCGCCAGCGCTGCCATGGCTCTGCAAGGCCCGCGCATTGCTGCCCAGATACGCGCCATCGGCGTGGGTCCTGCCCATGCCGACCGCATCGCGACAGAGGCCGTTCAGCTGGCACTCAGCGCTTCGCAAGACCGTATCGGCGAGTGGATTCTTTCACCACGAATCGATGCCGCCAACGAAGTCGGTTGGACGGGCGTGGTGGGCGGCGTCTTTCGCTCGGTGCGGATCGACCGCTTGTTCAAAGCCGGTGTATCGCCTCTCTCGGAAGGCAACGAGGTTTGGTGGATCATCGACTATAAAACAGCGCACGCCGACTCCACCGATCCCGCCGCAACCATGGCCGAGCTGCGGACGATCTTCGCGCCCCAATTGACGGCCTATGCCGCTGTTCTGCGTGCAATGCACGGCGCGGAGGCACGCGTCTGCGCAGGGCTCTATTACCCGCGCATGTCGAAGCTTGATTGGTGGGAGATGTAGATTCGTCACCGTATCATTTGAAAGTATCGCCCATAGAGAAGGAGTGCCCCATGTCCCCGATTTTGGGACTTGGGAAAGTACGAATCTATCCGATCAATCTACTCAGGAATCGGTTGCCGCGACCGATTGGAGTTGCTCATTCCCCGGTCCCAAACTCGAGACCGGGGGCACTCATCGCTCTGCCTTCAACTTAGACGATCAGGAATCTGGTTATCCCTTGGAGTTGGCATCTCTGCTGCCGGTGACGCTCTTGTGGTGGCGCACATCGGCGCCCTGAATCCAGAAGATGACATCTTCCGCGATGTTGGTGGCGTGGTCGGCGACGCGTTCCAATGCCCGGCTGATCATGAGCGCATTCAGGGCCTGCGGAGCCATGTGGCTCTGCTCTTCCATCACCTTGGTCAGAGCCTTGTAGGCCGCTTTGTTCATCGCATCCACCGCATCGTCCATGGTGAGCACACTGCGCGCCATGTCGGCATCGCCTTCGATGAAGGACTGCAGGCACTTGCGCACCATGGCCGCAGCCAGCTCCGCCATCTTCGGGATGTCCACCGGCAGATCGGCCGCTGCCATTTGCTCCATGCTGCGCACGCGATCGCTGATCGCCTTGGCCGAGTCACCGACTCTCTCCAAATCGGCGTTGATCTTGATCACCGCCAGAATGAAACGGAGATCGATGGCCATCGGTTGCTCCATCGCCAACAGATCCAGAGCGGCCTGATCGATCTCGCGCTCCAGCCGATTGATCGCCATCTCGCTGCGGGTTACCAGATCGCAAATGGACAGGTCGCGCACACGGTAAGCCTCAATGGCGCGTTGAATGGCCTGCTCGGCCAGACCCGCCATGACCAGAAGCTGTTCTTTGAGTTCATCCAGACTCTGCTGGAACCGTATGCGCGTCATCCAAACCTGCCTGTGATGTAATCTTCGGTGCGTTTGTCGCTGGGGTTGGTAAAGATCTTGTGCGTGGAGTCGAACTCGACCATGCGGCCATTCAGGAAGAAGCCCGTCTTCTCGGCCACGCGGGCCGCCTGCTGCATGTTATGGGTCACAATCACAATAGTGTATTGCGACTTGAGCTGAAAGATGAGATCTTCAATCTTCGAAGTCGAGACCGGATCGAGCGCCGAAGCCGGTTCATCCATCAGCAGCACCTCGGGATCGACAGCAAGGGCGCGGGCAATGCACAAACGCTGCTGCTGACCGCCGCTGAGGCTGGCGCCGGACTTCTTCTTCAGTTCGTCCTTGACCTCGTCCCACAGCGCGGAATTCTTGAGCGACTTTTCCACGATCTCATCGAGCGCCTGACGGTTGGTATATCCGTTCA
>Ga0302320_10008254_pt1 | contig 22704 bp, 33 predicted proteins | sample Bog_T0_3_FD_202130 | JGI IMG/M metagenome (GOLD analysis project Ga0302320, IMG submission 202130) | Peat permafrost microbial communities from Stordalen Mire near Abisko, Sweden - Bog_T0_3 | ecosystem: Environmental > Terrestrial > Soil > Wetlands > Peat | place: Sweden: Abisko, Stordalen Mire... | reverse complement strand
TTCGCCATCCTTGGCTCTCCTGTCATTCGCGTCCTGGAAAACGCAACGTGACAGAAGAGCCTTTTTTATTGCAAGATCAGTTTCGGCTTATGCGGCCGTAGGCCGCATGTTTTCGGAAAGTGCAGATGAAGATGGAAAACGCCTATAAAATCTCATTGGACGAGGAAGCCGTTAAGCTGGAAGAACGTCGGGTTCGGCTGGTCTTGGACAAGTTCGGTCTCCAGAAATTCACACGGCAAGTGATTGATGCGGAGTACAGCGAAGGCAGCGGCGAACGCCGCTTGACCTTTCGCGGTTTTGATGTGGTGTTTCCGGGATTCCCGATTCGCCTGGTGGTCACGCCGTTCTACCGGCTGGCGGACTACAGCACGTGCAGCCAGACCGCGCTGTTCAGGAACTTCCGCCACTATCTACCCTACCGGCAGTTCGATGATATTCTGGAAGCGACGGCCGAATGCGGCGACGGCCGGCCGGTCGGTCTGGTGTACTGCTGGCCGGGAATCAAGGACGGTTTGATCCTGCACACCGGCCGCTTTCCCGTGAACGACTTCGCGCAGGTCCTTCCCTGGAAAGGCCAGCACCTCGCGGTGCATCATTTCCGGCGGTTCGTGCGGACGCTGGCGGCCGGTGACTGGACGGAGGAATCGCTCATCGAGTACGTCCGGTTCCGCGCCGATTACGATGCCGCGTGGGGCGAGCTGATACCCGCCGGGTTCCGTCCCCGTGCAGAGCGGATCTATCGAGACCTCTTACGGAGGCTATTCTGAAGGCCCATAGAACCTCTCAGGCCAGCGTAGTTGCGACGTGCAGAAGGAGTACCGGGACAACATGACCCATTTGGTTCCACACCGGCTAAAGGCAACTTTCCAGTCATCCGTGTCTTATCGAGCCAAAATGCGGTGAGGAGCGGAGAGACTGGCGATCCGAAGACGGAGTTGATGATGACAAGTTTCTACATGTTCACTACGATGAATTGCTGACGTATGGTGGGGCAACTTACGAACCTGTTGCACAACACAGCTATGAGTTGGGAAAGACGTCGAAACGGTCGGGCCCGTTATTATTATCGTGCCCGTCGTATCGGCGTTAAGGTCGTCAAGGAATACGTCGGTGCCGGGAAAGCCGGCGAGGAGGCTGCCCGCCAGGATGCCCAGAAGCGTGAGGAACGCCTCTGGCGGCGAACTGAAGAACGGACGCGGCGACGTGAATACGAAGTGTTGGAAGCGGTGGTTACGGATATGAGCCACCAAGGGGCGGGCATGGTGGAGGCCTGCCTGCTGGCTACCGGTTATTACCGGCATCACCGAGAATGGAGGCACAGGCGTGGCACGAAGAAAGAAGAAAGGTGAGCTGGAGGTTCAACCGCCGCCGCTGCCGGTGAAACGGATGACTACGGAGGAGGCTTTCGAGCAACTGCGGCGGCAGGCCAATCGCGGCGATCCGGCTGCCCGGAAAGCCTTGATCCAGTTCCTGGACGCCAATCCTTGGCTTTGGGAGCGTTTTGGCGATGTGGCGGGCCTCGCGGAGAAGGCGGTTATCGAGCACATTACGAGGGGGGAATGGCTAACCAGCGAAGCCATCCGGCGCACGGCGGTCGGACTGCACCGGCTGCTGGCAGGCCCGGCCCCTTCGCCGCTGAAGGAATTGGCAGCGCAGCGGGTCGTGGTCACGTGGCTCGCCCTTCAAGATGCTGAGATGCGAGCGGCGCAAGCCCAACGCGACCGTGAGTGGGCCACGTTCTGGTTGCGGAAGCGCGAATCGGTGGACAGGATGTATCGTGCGGCGTTGGCTTCGCTGAATGTGATCGAGGAAAAGCTATCTTCCTGCTCGGCACCGGCCCCCGCACCGGGCATTGTCATGACCGACACGTTCCCATCCGCCAAGCCGACGAGCAATCGTTATCGTGGCAGGAAGGCCGGATGAAGGACAAACAAGCGGTTGGCGGCAACGGCGTGATAGAGAAGGCCCAGATCAAGGAGAAAAAGAATGGAATCAATCATGCACAGCCCGGCGAGGGCGGTTCAGATGTTGATCATGGAATCGATCAAGCGGGAAGACCCGCTCCTCAATCAACTGGCATCGGAGGCCTTGGTGGCTATCGGCCGGGACGTCGTCCACACGCTGGTGCTCGAATTTCTAACAACCAAGAGCACCAGGTATCAGGTTCGTCTGCTCAGCGTCATTGCGGAAATTGGCGAGGTCCCTGACCCGGCTGACCACTTGGAGTTGTTCAACATGAACCGTAGTAAGAACGTCGCGGTTCGGGAGGCGGCGGCACGGGCAATCTGGGCGGTGGGACCACATGGGCCACGGCGGGCCGCTGCCATCGCTCCTCAGGCTGGGTCGGTAGCGCAGGAAGTGCCGGCCAAACCAGAGCAGGGCCCGATCCAGTGCTAGCGGCGAGTCGGTAGAGACTCAAGCAGAGGTCATGGCCGACTGAGGGAGGGACTGCGGTGGTCTCTATAATTTGCCGGCCGCCAAATTATAGCCTGGGCGTGGCCACTGCCCGCCGAGCGATTGCCGTTCCTGCATCGGTAGGCCAAGCCTGGCGGTTCAGCATCTCACCCATCGGCCTCTGGCTGGGCCGGGACTGGGTGCAGCAGGGCTTGCACCAACCGGCGCCCATACCAGACCAAGCCCAGGCTGTGGCCGGCTAGACTGGACCTCGCGGAAGGATCTCAGAGCCCTTCCAGCATCGCGTTGGGTCATGCTGGCCATCCAAAGACTCAAAAGGAGCGCCAGCGGCCTCCTGCTGCCTTGCGGACCGCCGGCTGACCAAAGGAGCCAGCCCGGCCATCCCACCCTTAAACGCGATGCCAGGAGCCTCCAGAGGCATATTGACCACTTTACCATGGCGGCCGTCAAAAGCCTGCCAAGCGACCTGACGGTGCCGGTGGGCGCGTTGCGGCCGGCCTGGCCCGTGGATAGCATCACTGACAGGAGATCTTGGCGCTAGCCGGCCCTGGAATTGCCACCGGCCCCGGTAGGCCATGGACGTCGCCGAAGTACGATGATCCCCGTGGGCCGCAGCGTGCAGATCAGGTACGATGAGGGCATGCGTGCTCTTCATTTCTCCGAAGAAGACGACGCCACGTGGTTATCTATCTTCCATCATTCAGAAAGGTAGCGTGTGTGAGTCTCAGTAAGACGGCAATGATGAAGCTGGAGCGGTATGGCATCTCGATTGTCAAGGAAGCCCCTCTCACGCTTAAAGGTCCGTGCGGCCACACGTGGCCTGGTTCGATTGCCGGTCGCGGACTGGCGGAAGCATCCTACGAGTGCCCGAAAAAGTGCAAGCCTCTGTGGATGAAATCGGCCGTGAACACTGGCGGTCTCCAATCCGCACGTCCGCCAAGTGGTCGCCTTCAGACAGTAGTTTGCAGACCATTCCGCAGGGGCCGCAGGCGGTAGGACCCATAACGGTGAACCGACCGTCCAACTCGTCCCGGCCCGCCACTGGGTGACGGTGCCGTCGTCGGAACTACGCTTGCCTGCGGTCGCGATCCGCGTCATCGACGCCGGCGAAAAGAACTGCTTCCACTTGGGATGCTCCAGTAGGCGGTGCCCCGAGACTTCGGCATCTTCGGGCTGATCCTGCTGGTCGTCGTGCGAAGGATGATTCGACGCATGGGCGCGGCGGGCACTGAATCAGCTCGCCATGGCTCGGTCGACTAAGACTGGCAAGGAGCACCATTGGCCGCTGTGCCAGAGCCGGAATAGCCGCTCAGCAGGGCAACCACACACCAACGAGTCAATGGTTTCAGCATCTTGATCCTCCGGTTGCTGCCATTCTAACGCATTCCCGAACAGCGTGACGAGGAGATCCTCGTCCGACGGCCCTGGGGCCGTTGACGCAGGTTCAAGAGCGGGCGAACAGGTCGACATCGGGCCAGTCCTTGATCTCATCGGCCGACCGGTGCAAGAGCGGGTCGATCAAGTCTGCAAACTCCTTCCCGTCCCTGCCGGCATCGCTGTTGAACAGCACGGCCCAGTCGATACGGTCGGCCCGGCACACCAGCAGCGCGGAACTGCCCATCAGCATCCCGGCGTGCCACTTGGTGCACCGGCCCGGCCGCCCCGCTGGCCGCACTTCCCAGCCGCAGCCGTAGTAGACCGGCTTGGGCCGGCCCTGTGGTCCGTGGCCCACCGCTCCCGGCGGCGGGGCAAGCATCGCCAGCAGGCTCTTTTCCCGGAGAATGGGACACGCGGCCGGGTCGTCCAGAGCAACGGCGAAACGGACCAGGTCGACGGCCGAGGCGATCCAGCCGCCGTTGGCGTCCATCGTTTCGATGCACTCCACGCCGTAAGGGACCGGCACCTGCTGGCCGATGCGGGGGCCGGAGATGGCGCGGCCTGTGCGATGACGACTGTCGTAATACACCACCTCGCCCGGGGCGCTGTCCTTGAGCAGGTTCTTCCCCAGCCGCATGTCGCGGATGCCCAGTGGGGCCAAGACCTTTTCCGATACGTACTCGTGATAAGGCTTGTGCGTGACGGCCTCGATCAGCCGCCCCAGGACGCAATAGCCGAAATTCGAGTACGCATAGGCCGTGCCCGGCGTGAAGTCCAGCGGCTTGCCCATTGTGTAGCGGATGATGTCGCGGGGGTGGATCGGCAAGCGAATCTTGAGCGACTTTGCCACCTGCTCGGCCGTGGCTGCACTCATCGGGTCGAACGACTTATCGCGATTCCATCCCCCGGTGTGCTGCAAGCAGTGATGCACGCGGATCTCGTGCCAGCGTGGATCCATCCGCGCACCCGGCTCCAGGTGCGGCTTCAGATTCAACAGCGGCAACACCGGATCGTCCAGCTTCAGCCGGCCTTGCTCGACCAGTTGCATGACGGCCGTGGCGGTGAAAGGCTTGCTCACGCTGGCCACTCGAAAGAGCGAACGGGGCCGCACCGGTTGTCGCGATTCCATGTCGGCAAGGCCGAAGCCCCGGGCGTAGACCAGCCGGCCGTGATAGGCCACGGCCAAAGCCGCGCCCGGTGGCCGGTGCTCCCGCATGAAGTCGCTCATTAGCTTGTCGTAGGCGGCCAGCTTCGGCATAGCCGGCCCAGTAATCTGGCCATAGGCCCGCCGGGCGCAAGGCGATAACGCCCAGGCCGTGGCGGCGGCGGAGAGAAACCGGCGGCGGGACGGATGGTACAGCATGTCGTTATGAATCTGCGAGAGCCGAAGTGTTCGACCATGGGCATTGTAGGAGCAATTACGGCCCCAGGCACCGGCTGGACCGTGCGAGAATTCTCTGGATCGCTTCCCAACGGCTTTCCAGTCGTGCGTCGGCCGGTCCTGGCCGGCAAAGACCTGCAAGAAGCGCCAAGGCCCCGTGGCTGCGTTGCAGGCGGTCGGATGAGCAAAAGCCGCCTGCCAAGACCGGAGGCCGCCTACGGGCTCGCAAAGAGCTGTAGGGGGATATTGCCTAGCTTAACAGCGCCACTGCTCGACCGATCCGGCAGGCGATACAATCAGGGACACCGGGAAACCTGTTCTCTAAGCTTCGCTTCGTTTCAGCGAGAGTTGGGGCAGGTATGCGGCACAAAATGACATCGAGATAGACCATGATCTGGGAAGCCATTCCGTTGGTCGGCTTGATGCTGGCGATGGCGGGGCTAGCCGGTCTCCTGGCCGGCTGGTTGACATCGTCGCGCTTGTTCATTTGTCGCCGTGGTCTCCTGATTGCATCACTGTTGACCGGGCTGTTCGTTCTCATCTCCTGCTGTCAGTGCATGGTCTGGGATGGCCGTTATCCCCAGTGTGAATTCCAGCTTGTGTTTCGGGATCGGAATGGGAATCCGCTTGAGGGGGTGCAACTTCGCGTCGAGGATCGGGACGGGCGGAACTATTTTCATTACCCGGTGAACGATTACGTTCCTGGCCAGATCCCTTCCTCAGACCCGCACGGACGGATTATATTTCATCACGTCAGCGGAGGAATCGAATTCAGCGGACGAACGAACTATGTGCTTTTCGTGATACCCGTTGAAAAAAGACCTGCTCCCAAATTCCTCTGCCGCTTCTTCTACGAAGGGCGGGAGATTTACCGGGTTCCATTTCGGGAACTTTGTTGGTGGGAAGGGACTTGGAATGAGGTGCCCAAGGTAACTCGTCGATGGAAATGGCCGCCGTGGCTGGATTCCGCACTCCTGCCCAGGCCAGGCGAACGTTGGGAAGAGGGCCATGCGCGGCTCGTGCGGCTATTCGATCTCAATGGGAACGGCAAGCTAGATCCTGAAGAAGCCGCTGCATACCACGCCTTTGAATGGCGCGCGGATCGGCGACTTGGCAAAGTGCCCGAGACCGAGGAAGTGGAGTTTGCCGTGGTTCACAGAACCATTTCTGTCGAATTGCCATCAACGGTTGCCTCACGGTAAGGAAGTTCAGGCCACGGCGCCGTAGAATGAAACAGGGCAGCCGTTTCGTTTGTACCGTAAGAGAACCAATGGCCACAGATTACACGCATGCGCTCGCAGGGTTGGGCATCGCCTATTTCGGCGCAAGCCGTCCCATGCCTTGGTCGTATTGGACCTTGGCAGTGATTCTGCCGGTAATCCCGGATCTCGACGTCTTCTCTACGGCCGACTACGGCACCATGCTCGGCCATCGTGGCATCACCCACTCGCTGGTTTTCGCGCTGACGCTGAGCCTTGTGGCCGCAAGCATCGTCCGGTGGCATACGCCCGTACGATGGTGGAAATTGACCAGCGTGTTCTTCGCCATCATCGCATCGCACGGACTGCTTGACGCCCTGACCTGGGGTGGCGAAGCCATTCCGTTCTTCTGGCCGCTCGGTGGCCGCTACGGAAACTGGGGCCCGCTCCCGCTTTCCGACATAGCGCTGGACTTGCCAAACCCTTGGACCAGCCGCGCCATTCGCAGCGAGCTGCTCTGGGTGTGGTTGCCTATCGCTCTATCCGTCATACTCGTCGCAGTGTGCCGCCGACATCGCAAATCGTCGCACGCTGGCTGCCAAACAGAATCGGGGTAATCGTCTGGGTTACGCTAAAAAAGTATCTGCTGATTGATTCGGCAAGAGACCGACTCGATAATTGGTAGGTCAACGAGTGATTTTGCGATGAAGGCCCAGTGTATCGCCCTGCAACCTGTGGCCCCACGATCATGAGAATACGCTGCCCCGCTACCATCGTCCTTGCATTGTTTTTCGCCGCTGTTATGGTCGGGCACGACCATATCCGCGCGGAGCCGCCACCCGCCGCGAAGAATTCGGGCAAATGCCTGGCGCAGCCTCGTAAGAAGAGCCGTCCGGCCATCACGATTTCCAAGGAGACGACGTGCATTACCGCGCCCTTGCGAAACGACGGCTACGTCGATTACGTGGGGGCCCTGAATCAGCGGGACAGCCAGGGAGTGACGCCCGAGCACAATGCGGCCGAGCTCTTCTGGAAGGCCACGGGGCCGGGGAAAATCGCGGCCAATTCTCGGCAGAAGTATTTCCAGTTGCTCGGCATCCCACCTTTGCCGGAAAAAGGGCTCTATTTGGTTCCGTGGAGAAGGTACATCGCAGGTCTAGCCGAAGCCAAAAGGCCGACGGGCACCCTGCCGAACGAGGAACAGCGCAAGGAACTGTGTCAACTCGATTTGCAGAAATCGACGGCAGAGACCCGGCCGTGGTCGGCCCGGGAGTTTCCCCGTTTGGCAGAATGGCTTGCCAGCAACGAGAAACCATTGGCGTTGCTGATCGAGGCCTCGAAACGTCCTCGCTGTTATTTTCCGCTGGTCGGGGATAATCTTATGGCCACCCTGCCTTTACCAGAGTTTTCGCAGTCCCGAGAGGCGGCCAAGGCGTTGACCGTGCGGGCGATGTTGCGAATCCAGCAGGGCCAAACGGATCAGGCTTGGGAAGACTTGTTGGCTTGTCAGCGGCTGGCTCGTCTTCTGCGGCAAGGCCCTAGCTTGGTGGTCGATCTGCTCGGGGTTAGCGTGGAAGGGATAGCCTGCGCGGGGGAACAACACCTGTTGCAGTCGGTTCGCCTCACCGCAGCCCAGGCGGCGAGGATGCGCGCTAATCTCGGCCGGATGTCGGCGTTTACCAATATGGCCGACAGAATCGACCGGGGCGAACGATTCTATCTGCTCGACGCGATAGCCGTGTTTACACGCGGGCCACTTCCGGGCGTGGACGTAATCCACATGATGGATCTCTTCTCGAAACCGCCTAACTGCTGGCAAGATCTACTCGACCGAGTCCCCTCGTGGATATACGACTGGGACCGAATCCTCCGCCTCGACAACTACTGGTATGATCGGATGGCCGACGCTTACCGCAAGTCCATCCGGTCAGAGCGACAGCGGGCGATGGACGCGATCCGCAGCCGTATCAGTCACGGCATGGAAGTCGAGAAAGACTGGAAGGCATTCGGTATCTCGATACTGGCCAGCCCGCGTCAGGCGATGTCGGACCGACTGAGCTATATCTTGCTGGGCTCGCTGCCGACGACCGTGTCGATGGTGGCCGATGCCGAGGACCGTACGGTGATGCAACTCGACCTCATCGGTATCGGTTTCGCATTGGCCGCGTACCGCGCCGACCATGGTTCATACCCGGCCAAACTCACCGACTTGGCGCCCCGATACCTTGGCAAAATCCCTTTGGACATCTTTATTGCCGCGCCGCTCCACTACAAGCGTCACGGCGTCGGCTATCTGCTCTACAGCGTTGGTCCCAACGGCAAAGACGATGGAGGAAAGGGGCGCGACGACAACTGCAAAGCGGGCGACGATTTCGACGACCTGGCGGTCCGCGTACTGGCAGCCGCAGCGAAGAACTGAGAATCGAGGACATGAAGACGATTTTGATGCTCCTGTCCGTGACCACAGCGGTTGCCGTGGCCGAGGAACGAATCACCGTGCGTCCGGCCGACAACGGCGCGGAGCTATGCAATCCGGGCATGGGCTGGGTGTTACACTACTACGACAACAATCCCGAGAACTACGGCTCGAAGCTGGCCCCGTCCGACACATTGGATGCCTGGCCCGGCCTGACGGTGATCTATCTGCGCATCCCCTGGTCGTACATCGAGCCGGAAGAGGGCCACTTGAGCCGTCCATGACGCTGAGAGCCGTTTCCGTTGGTACGCTTTGCGGCGCCTCGCCCGGCGTGACTGGCCGGCTCCCTTGGCGGTATTGCCTGAGCCCCGTTAGGGTGGTAAGGTGGCAGTTTGCAGGAATGAGGCGGCCGCTCCTCAAACAGACGGTATCAAGGAAGCTCGACACCTCCCGAGTTGGACAGAGCGGGCACGTTATATTTGCCAGCGCTTGACGCCTAGGAAATCCGAAGGACACCGGTTGCCTTATTGCAAGAGATTGGGAGCCAACCATGGCTGGCCGTATGAGAACTATCCCTTTGCCCATCCCGATCGTCGGTCTTGTTGTCGGCTGGATCCTTACCACACACAGCATCGCATCTGGGGTCAAATGGATCTCGGTTCAGGATCTGGGTGCCGCTTGGCTGTTGGTCCAAATGGCGGGCGGTAATCCTCAATGTGTCAACAGCGACCAGCCGCACGGTCCCACTTTGCCGGGGCAGGCTTCGGCTGACGCTTATTCCGATCCATTGGTCAGAAAGGGAGTCGTATTTTCATGAGCAGCATACGAGGGATTGCAGTGAAAACGCTCCTTGTCATCACGACCGTGGTGTTTGGCGTCGCTGGTGCCGTCGGCGGTTTAATTGGCTTTACTGCAATCGTGTTTCTTGACGCACCCGGTGCTGGACGAAATCCAGTGTTTTGGGTATTTGCCCTTTCAATGATCGGCTCCCCAATTATATGTGTTCTGTCGTTCGTCTTGGCGTGGACGCGCTACAAAGCCCATTCATACACATTCGCTTGTCTAGGGGCTTTGACGCCGGTCGTAATTTTTGTCATTGCCGGCTGTGCCTTCATTTATTTGGGGCTGTGCTGCGGCGGCAATTATCGGATCGTCAATCTCGACAATGGATCCGTTCTGGGCAAACTAAACCTTTCGTCATTTGGAGGGCAGCACCTCATTGGCGTTGATGAGACCCATGGGAGGGTCGCCGTCGTTAGGTGCGGCTGGCGGCAATCCTCATTGCAACTCATAACACTTAAGCCATGGCAAGCCTCCGAGGAATTCATTGGTGTCGGGCTGCCCACTTTTTTTGATGGCCCCATCGCCTATGACTTCGTCGACAATCGCCTCATTTATGCGACGGGACGAATACTTGGGGAAGGTGGAAGGCCGGCAATCGTAACGGTTGGCTTGGATGGCAAGAAGCGGACGTGTCCGATACCGTTTCACAAGGACTACGTCGTCAATCGTATCTTCCCAACGCCGGAAGGCGTATTCGTTGAATCGGGCCACTGGTATGCTCTCGGATTCTCGTTATTTCGCATTTCCATCGACGGTCGCATTGCGAAAGAGATCTACCATTCCAGCGGTCGAACGTTGGTAGCTGGCGTTTCCGGCAGGAATCTATTCTGGGTCGAATGCCCAAAAAATTCTGGCCCCAGTTATCGATTGATCCTGATGGACCGTCACTCCTTAACCATGACAGGGCGTGCCCTGAAGTGGGACTGGGGTGCGCAGTATTCAGTCGCTCCTGAAAACTTGTTCTCACTCTCCACCGACGATCGGAATGCCCGCAGGATCGCCATCGCATCGCCCGATGATTCGCAGGAATTTCACCCACCTGCGGAGAGGGGATATGGTATCTGTCAAATGTTCGGAACACGAAACTGCATTGTGCTGAGGTATTGGCACAGCATAACGAACGATCAGCACGTTCGCACAATCGGACTTTCCTCGGGGAAATCACAGGTAACCAGCCTCCCCGCCTATTGGTCCATTGGCGCTGCATTCACTTATGCGGGGACAGATTATGCCGTCCTCTGCGAAAAATAGCCGCCGGTGAGTTAGGTTCTGTGACGCCTCCCCCCGCACGACGGGCAGGCTGGTCAGCCGGTATAATCGGACGCTACGAATCTACCATGCCTCGACCATCGGAGAACTTGCCCCTGACCTGGAGCGTGCATGGTTCCTTGCCCGACGATGTCGAACCTTTCTGTCATCTTGACCGAGGCGGCCGAATCCATTGGTACGGCCATCCTGCGTCGTTTGCGGAAAAGCGGTCATTGCGGTTGCCTGGCAATGTGGAGCTCGGGTGTACCCTCACGATTCCCAAAGACGCCCGACCGAGTGAGTTCTCGCTGTACGTTGGTCTCTGGTCCCCTAGCCGGCAAGGGCACGGTGGCCACGACGAACGGATGTTGCCCGACGACGGCGCTGCGGATCGCCGCGTGTTGCTGGGCACCTTGCGAGTGACAGCCGCTGGGGAGACAACTTTCATGCCAGTTCAACCCTAGCGGCCGCGCATGGTTCCTTGGCCACTTTTACCCCATACGCACTGCCACGAAAATCGTGGACGCAGTCGCGACCCTCGGCCAAGTCGTAACCTTTATCCGCATTGCCACCTTATCCACATTGCCACTGCATGTTCGTGAGTCCAGATGCCCCGGACTACTACACTGGCCACGGCGAGAGCCAATAATGATCGTGTCCACCACTCGATGCAAGAACCACGGTCACGCGGAGTTTGTGCTGGAAATTGACGACAGCGCGGTTCCGCAGCAGCACGTCAATCAAATCATTCAGACGATTCAGGGGATGGTCGCGCAGGGCGCAATGTTCAAGCCAGGGGAAACTCTTCAGATCGGCTGGATGATTACCCAGGTCCAAGGATACGACGACGAAAGGCTGACACTCTTTGAGCCAGACATGCAGACCTTCCCAATGGCTTTTGTTCCAGGTGTGACGGCGACCTTGCGCCAGATGATGTTGCAGTTGTACTTTATCGACAGCTTGGCCGTGCCGCGAAAAGACATGACAATACCGAGTGTTCGCCAGTCGGCTATCGTCTGCAAGAACTTCGATGGCTCGAAAAGCCTCCTTCTGTCGCGCGGTGAGGCCCACGCCGCAAGCGACTCAGGCTGGTTCATCGCCTGCCGTGACGAGAACCATGACCACGAAGACACGGATAATCTCGCTCCTGTGTCCCTGTATGAGGCGTTCCTAAAGTGCAGTCAGATTCAGGGCTGGATGGCATTTCCAAAAGGGACGTTGATCGCCCTGCAAGAGGGCCTGCCTCCAAAGGTATTCAGAGATGGAAAAGAATTGAGCATAATGCCCGATAGTTTTCTGGCGAGGGTTCTTCAACGACGTTCGCAGTGAGCGGCGATCAACGATTGGACGTGCTGCCATGCCCAGCTATTTTATCGCCATTCCTCTCCCTGATGAAGCCAAGGATCGCCTCGTTGCGGTGCGACCGCCTGCGGTTCCAGGGATACAACTCATTGGGCGCGAAGAACTGCACCTGCCGTTGTATTTCCTCGGGGAAATCACCACGCGAGACGAAGAAGCGATTCGGAAGGCTTTGGCAACGGTTAGAATGAACGCTTTCACGATTACTCTCAAAGGAATCGGGGAGTTTCCGCCCGAGGGCCAAGCCCAAGTGCTGTGGGCGGGCGTGGAAGTCAATGCGGAACTGTTGGAACTTCATCGTTCCATTGGCACGGTCCTGGCCGATGCCATTGGCTTTCGGCCTGAAGAACGACCTTACTCGCCGCACATCACCCTGGCGCGGCTGAACGAAACCGCCCCATCCGACGTTATCGAACGCTACCTGGAGGGGAATAACGGATTCGCAGTTCCATCTGTGCCGATTGACCGCTTCGTGCTGTATTCGAGCAACTTTGCGGACAATGGTCCGCATTATCGGGAAGAGGCGGCGTTTTTGCTCACCCTGTCCCGAAGCAGTACAATAGATTTGATTACGACGCGATCCGATGGGACGTTCATCCTGTGCGTTGTCGAGCAGGGGCCTTGGGCCAATGACTCAGTGAAAGAAGAATTACGTCGATTGCAAGAGCGTCTGTACGATTGCGTTGACGTGGCGGTGGACGGCCATCTCGCCTCAAAGTACCCCGACTCCAGAGGAAAGGCTGTGGTGGTTCGACTCGACTGTTACGGTATTTCCAAGGCGGCGGTTGGGCCGTTCTTTGAACGGTTTGTGAAGCACGTTCAGCAGTCCACAGAGATACAAAACGATCTTCGCAACAATGGCTTCATTTCTTCGTTAGAATTCGCGTTTTCATGCAGAGAGTTGGAGAGCGAGGGCGAGCGTCCTGGCACCCGAACAAGTTGTTGATTTCCTGCGGAAGCATGGCACCACACGCGAAACGAGGCGGTCACAGTGCATTTTGCACTTGGTCGAACGACCATTGCCGCGCTGTCGCGGGATTTCCAAGGACTGATTGCAGAAATGAATAGAGCGAATCTATGAACCCTCGCTTTCAGCAGACCTGCGAAGCTCCTGACTCCCTTCTTGCGAAGGACAGATCGCGGCTGGAATCGCAGAACATCAAGATAAGGAACCAGTGGCAGTCGATGGCCTCGCAGCGAAAGGACTGGGGTATTTCGTTGTTCGGGAATTGGAAAGAGCAAGGGCAACGCTCCCGCCAGCGTACCAAAGGACCGAGTAAAGGTGATCCGCAGAAGTCTACGGTCAGTCGCCCGCTGGTGGATGGCCCAATCAAGGTGACAAAACAATGGTCGGATTTGCTGAAGCGTCGATTCGATTGATTGTAGGTGTATTGTGCGGCTCACTTCCCCTATATTTGGGAATTCGGCGCGGCAGGTCAAGGCTGGCACTTTCCGCGATGGTCAGTTGCTTGGTGGCGGCGCTGGCATTGGGCCTCTTGCTGGCAGCTCCTACGACTCTGATCTTCACCATAGCGATCCTGGCGATGCCTGTGCCTGAGCGAATTGGCGTCAAGGTATCGCAGCGGTCGGTGGTGCGCGTGCTTGTCGACCTGTTGATTGGTGCCATTGCTGGAGCCCTACTGGGAATTGTCCCCTGGCAAATTGGGATGCCCGCGACTAACAGGGAGGGGGCACAAGGATTTGTCGTAGTCTATGTGGCAATCCCGAGGACCGTTATCCTGATCTACCTCGGCATGGTCGCTGGAGCCGTGGTGGGAACGGAGACAGGCAGATTTGTCGTTGGCGGGGCCGTTCCAACCAACAAACCACAAGTTACGCCGACCTTGCTAACAAGACGGTTAATTCTTGCAGGCTCGGTCGTTTCATGTTTCTTGATTGCGGTCGCCAGTTATGTCATTTGGCTCGGGTGGCATGGCTACTTGCTTCCTGTCCACTACGTACAGCAGGCGAATGCTGGCTGCCCGCGCGAAGAAGGTTATCATATCCGCCATATGTGCCTTTGGTGGCCGTCGAAGTACGACAATTGGACGAAGGCTGGCCGATGGACCATCTACGACCCAGACGGCACGAAGCGCGTCGAAGGCACCTACAACAATCGTCAATGCGAAATTGGCACTTGGACTTGGTACAATCGCGATGGAACGATTCATCAATTGGTAGAGCACGACGAGAGAGGAACGCCAATAGGCTACGCCGACTACGAGAATGGCGTTGCCAAGAAGGTTGTGAAGCAAGACTACGACCAGCATGGGAACCTCAAAGGCCATACGGTGACAGAGAACGGCATTTCAAAGTACGAGATTTACGTCCAGAAGTCCACCTGTCATTGGGACGACGACCCCAAAAAGCGGGAGGAGATGGAAAATGCCTATGCAGCCCACGTCCGAAATGGTGCCACCCCCGAGCAGGCAAGAGAGGCCGTAATACAGGAATACCATCTCCGCAAATCTAGGTAATCAGCGGCGACGCATACGGTGGGGGATAACACCTACTGTCTTGAAGGTGGCGTGCCCAGTGAAAAGTATTGCATTGAGGAATCTCACGGAACTTGGTCAGTTTACTACAGTTAGCGTGGACAAAAGACTGGAAAACGAGCTTTTCGGTCAGAGGACGCTGCTTGTGATCCTTCAGTGGATTCGCAAAGCCTCAACTACGCGGCGCAAATGAGTCCCACCACCACCACGCATGACTGATGTAACATGACGGTTGCCATCTGCATCCAATGCGGCCATGAAAAGGTCGGTGCTCTCACGCCGTGCAGGAAATGTACGTTCACACCAGAGCTTCTCGAAGATCAAGCAAAGTCCATTCTCCTGTCGGATCACTGCTACAGCGTTGCCGAGCTACGACAGATCGGCCAGCGGATCACATCGGGGGAACGGCCGTCATTCGATGAATCGCGGATCGCGGCAATGGTTGCGGATATGGCCCGTCTTCCCAAGGCCAAAATGCCTCTCGGATGCCAAATAGCCATGTGGACACCGATTGTCATCATGTTCATTCTGATTGCGGTACTGATTACCTTGGTGATCTACATTCGGACACACTGAGAACCCAGATCGTGGGCAATGGCTCCCGAAGTCTTCTGGATCGACCGTGTTGGGGCAGGACTCGTCGGCATCATGCCGCGTCCCCGTGGCAGTGCGGCTTTCGCACGCAAATGTGCGTTTACGCGATTCCAAGAATCATACGTTCTTGCTGTTCCAGAGAAAGTGAATGAAAATCCTAGAAGGTTGCATCGGGGATTGTAACAAGGCCCAAGCGTGCGCCCTCCCAGAAGTCAAACTCTGTGGAAGTACACGTTGGGCAGACATGCGAGAGAGTCAGCCTCATTCCTCTGCCGCTTCTTTCAGTTTCGTCGGTGTATCATCCCAATTCTCCCAATCGGAAGCGAAGTCAGAGTCGAAATCCTCCGCGAAGCGACACCCCAAGTCCTGTGTCTCGACGATTTCCTCACGATCTGGATACCGCCACAGGGCTTTGACTCGCCAACACCAGCGGTTCTCGCTCTGGTAGTGGGCCGTCCGCTCCTCATCGGTCATTTGGTCAGTGGCCTTCTTTAATTCGGGACTGTACTCCAGGGCGTAGAGAAATTCCAGGCTGCTGTCTTCGTTCCAGACGAACTTCCTCACGTCGCGTGCCGCACTCACGGCATCCAAGTCCCAGAGTTTCCTGTACGGCAAGGCCAGGGGTTTGGAGAAATCGAAGATCATCGCGTGATATGGACAGGCCCAACAGCATCCATGAACCGCGATGAATAGCTTGTTGGGTGAGACTGAATAGCTGGCCCAGCAAAACCCTTTGCCCTCGGGTTCATAGTCTCGCCGCTGGCCCGTATCCAGTTCGATGACAGTCTGCCCCATGTAGTGTTCACCGCAGACCAAGAAATCGTGCCCGTTGGGATGCTGTTCGGCCCATGCGAACGGAAACGCGCTGTAATTGCGATTGACAACTGCAATGACCGAATCCCCGCGTTTCACGATTCCCTGGCTACAGTTGATCCACCCCTTGCGGGAATTGTAGTCGACGACTTCCAAAACGTATTTGCCCGATGGCGACGGATGTGCTTCCAGCGACTCGGCATTCCTGTTCTCGGGAACAAACACTCCTCGCAGCTTTTCGTCGTGTTCTTGGCTCATAATTTGGCTTGCTATTTGGGTGGTATTGACGCCGCATTCCCTTCCAACTTCAGAATCTCGGTCACTCGTCCTGTCGCCACCGTCCGCTTTCCCTCTCGAATCTCGAATTCCATCCCCACGGCGATTCTGCCAGCTTTGTTCTGTGGCTTGAGGAACCTGAGTTGGGCCGTCACCGTGTCGCCAAGATTGACGTGCTCGACGCCGATGTAGGTATGCTCGGCATCCCAATCCTCACCTTCGTAATAGAACTGTGGGCGGTAACCTGAAAAAACAGGGTTCTTTCGCCCACCTTCTTCCGTGCGGAGAACCGTTGCCCGAAGTGCCAGCGTATCGCCCGCACCCCGCGTGCTAAACAATGCCTCTGGTGTGAGCACGACTGGCACGGCACTTGACGGATACAATTACTCGTCTGCCGTGCATCCCAGAGTGGTTGGCGTATCCTCCCAATTGTGCCAGCGAGCGGCAAAGTCCTTCTTGTAGCCTTCAGTACACTTGGCCCCCAAAACCTGTGTCTCGATGATTTCCTCCTGGTCGGGGTATCGCCACATGGCCTTGACTCGCCAATCCCAGCGGTTCTTGCTCTTGTAGTGGGCGACCTGCTCTTCCACAGTCATTTGGTCAGTGGTCTTCTTCAGTTCAGGGCTGCACTCCAACGCATAAAGGAATTCAAGGCTATTGTCGGGGTTCCAGGTGAACTTCCTCACGTCGCGTCCGCGACTCATCTCCCACAGTTTCTTGTACGGTAGGGCCAAGAAATCAGAAACATCAAAGGTTCGCAGTTCAAAGGGGCACGCCCAATAGCAACCATGAACGGCCACAAACTGGCGATGGGGCGAAACCGAATACTCGCACCAGCAGAACCCTTCGTCCTCTACATAATCTCGCCGTTTCCCCGTATCGAGTTCAATGACCGTCTGACCCATGTAATTTTCGCCGCAGATCAGATAGTCGTGTCCGTTGGGATGTCCTTCTGCCCAAGCAAACGGAAAGTGCCCGTAATTGCGATTGACAACCGTGACGGTACGGCCTCCACTTCTGACGGCTCCCTGGGTGCCGTTCGCGCCTTCAGGGGAGTCATACGCGGCTATTTCCAGCGAGTATTTCCCAGACGGCGAGATGTGCGATTCAAAGGTGTCGGTTTGCCGATTCTCGGGAACGAAAAAGTCTCTCAGCTTCTCATCGTGTTCTTGGCTCATATGCCTTTCCCCGTCGCATTCTCTTTCAAGTGCAGAATCTTCGTGACGCGGCCCGTCGCCACCGTCCGCTTTCCTTCTCGAATCTCGAATTCCATCCCCACGGCGATTCTGCCAGCTTTGTTCTGTGGCTTGAGAAACTTCAGTTGGGCCGTCACTGTGTCACCAGGATTGACCTGCTCGACCCCGATTTAGGTATGCTCGGCGTCCCAATCCTCACCTTCGTAATAAAACTGCGGGCGGTAGCCTGAGAAGGCGGGCCGTGTTTTGCCACCTTCTTCGGTGCGGAGGAAGGTCCCGTCCACAAACAGGACGAAGTGGCCGCCTTCCGCAAGCAGCCCACCATTGTGGTCCAGCCCAGCTTTGTCCCCAAAAAGGGCAAGTCGGTAGTCGTCGTCCAACCGCAATCTCTCGACATAATGCCACCCGCATGTTTCGGGAGTCACCAGTTCGCCGCGTTCGAGGATTTCCTTCACCACGGACTCGGGCACGGTCTTGCCTCGCAGAAGATTAGCACTAGCCAATGGCCCGTAGCCCGCCTTTTCGCGGTTCAGCAAACTTAACGATGCTTCAGGCGTTGCTTGCCCAACAGGGAACGCGCCGCCGTGGGTTGCCCCGCACCTCCTCCCACAAGGTCTTGTATTCGTGGAACTTCATGGCGCCATCCTGCCAACGGTTGCAGAATAGCACATCCGGTGGTACCTGTCACGCCGCCGGCTATCGGCTGCCGGCTATCGAGCCTCGGTAGAAATCGTGGTTGCCCAGACCGAAGTGAGTCGGCCTCTCTGTCAACATGGCGATCATCCGGCGGAGGAACTCGGCAAGCAGTCTGCCACGATGCTATACTGGTGTCGTTGCGGAGAACCCAAGCATGCACTGTCCGCCCCTGCATCCCGCCTGCAAAATCTTCCCACCCCTCGGTCAGGACGATCTGCAAGAGTTGGCTGACGACATTGCCGCCAACGGCCTTCGCAATCCCATCGTCATGTTGGATGGCAAGCTGCTGGATGGCAGGAACCGCTGGGAAGCGTGCAGTCTGGCCAAGGTTGAACCGCGTTTCACCGAGTTCCAAGGCGACGATCCCATTGGCTGGGTCGTCAGCCAAAACCTCGTCCGCCGCCACCTGACTGCCAGCCAAAGGGCCGTCGTCGCCTTCGACCTGCTGCCGCTGCTGGAAAAAGAAGCCAAAGGACGGCAGCGGCGGTCCAACAGCTACCGAGGCAGCGGTCGGTTAGCGCCGTGCGGCGCTAACCGAGACCGCAAGGGCAAGGCCAGCGAGCTGGCGGCGAGAATTGCGAAGTCCAGTTCCAGGCACGTCGAGAGGGTCAAAGCCATCAGCAAGCGGGCGCCGGATCTGATCGACGAGATCCGCTCGGGGCGGGTCAACGTGTCGGACGCCGAACGGCTGGCGTACCTGCCCAATGCCCAGCGGGCACGGCTGCTGGAACAGTCCAATGGAAACGGCGAGGTGTGCTGGAAGACCGAACCGCCGGAGAAGAAAGCACCCGCGACAGAGCGCACCGCCTCCCAGCGCAAAGCCAGGCTCGCCGCCACCACCCTGGTCTGCGGCGACTGTCGAAAGGAGTTAAGCAAGCTGCGGGACCGCAGCGTCGATCTCGTGCTTACCGATCCCGTATATCCCGAAGTCCGGCCGAGGGGCAATGATTATCCGAGAGTCAAGGAGGCCGACTGGATTGCGATGATGCAGGAAGTGGTTGTCCAATGCCGTCGCATTCTGAAGCCACAGGGATCGGCCATTTTTATCCTGCAACCCAACGCCCGAAAATTCGGCGAAATGCGGCTCTGGCTTTGGGAGTTCGTCGCGTGGGCAGGCAAGGCATGGAATCTGGTCGAGGACGCATATTGGTGGAACTTCATGGCCCTTCCGGTTCGCGGGGCGAGGCGAGATGCAGGTTTCCTGCGCCCCAGCGTGAAGATGTGCGTGTGGTTGGGGCCGCCCGATTGCTATCGCAATCAGAGCGCCGTGCTGTGGACGCCAGCTCAGGCTGCAATCGCCGAACGGCGTCACGAAATGGCCATGCGGTTATCCCCAAGTGGCAGAACGGCTAAGCCCAGAACGTTGCGTCGGGCGGTCGAAGAACGGGGCGGGGTAACGCCCTACAACCTGATCCCCGTGCACCATACCAATGATCCGCTATGCGAGGACCATCCAGCCACAACCCCTTACGACCTGGCCGCGTGGTGGTGCCGGTACTTGCTGCCGCCCGATGGCGTCTTGTGCGATCCGTTCTGCGGCACCGGCACGATGCTCCAGGCCGGCCTGGATTGCGGGGCGTCCCAAGTGATCGGGATCGACAAGGTGCAAAAATATCTGGACACGGCGAAGAGGCGGGTTCGGAACAGCTAGTCGTGCGGTTAGGCGCCAAAAGGGTTCGCCGTGGACCGGCCTGCTCCTTGACGGCTAAATCTTCGGGCTTTTCGCGCAAAAATCCGTAGGACGGTCGGCATACCCTCTGGCGGCCGGTTGTTCTCACCATGAAGCCCCATTTCCGGCCTTCTGCACGGCTGGGAATGGGGCTTTTTCGTTGCGCTCCCGCGACGTTCGCGGGGCGGTACGTGTTTCCCGACACGGCCGCCCTGTGGGCGGCCTTACCTATCAGGAGGTCGCCCGAATGATCCGAATTGCATCCCAGCCGAAGCCCGCTGCGCCCGCGTGGCACGAAGTGTTCCTGCGGCTCTTGCCTGCGATCCGCCAACATGCCCGCATCAGCTTCAGGCATCTCGATCCCGAGGCTCGCGAGGAAGCGATCCAGGCAGTGGTGTGCAATGCCTGCGCAGCAACTGCCAGGCTTGCATCGCTCGGCAAACTGGACTTGGCGTACGCTGGGGGCTTGGCTCATCGGCGGCGACGGCCTGATCGGCGTTGACCTGACCCGTGCGCGGGTTGCCGTCGACCCGAAGAACCCTTGGGGGCAGAGAAACCTGGGGTTCTGCCTGCTCAAGGCGGGGCAGGCTGAGCGCGCGAGCGTGAGCCTCCAGCGGGCCACGGAACTTGCTCCGAAGGACCAGGCGGCCTTCCTCGGGTTGGCACAGGCGCACAAAGCCCAAGGACGGCGCATGGATGCCGATGGCGCTTTTCGCGCCGTACTCAAAATCGACGAGTTTAGCGACCTCGCTGAGGAAGCGAGGCATGGGCTGTCGACTTTGGCCGAAGAGAAGTTCAGGAACCCCCTGGGTGGTACTGCGCGGCCTGATGCGGTGACGTACTGCCTCACCGCCCTGGAGACGTATGCGAAGATGCCTATCGCGCAGCTTCAGCAGGTGGTCTACGAGATCGCCATGGTCGGCGCGGGTGGACTGAAAATCAACGATCCATCCCGCAAGTACCGCCTTCGTTCGCTGCCCGGCGAGTTCTCCGCATTGCAACTCGTCAGCTACTTGTATGTCGGCGCGAAGCAGCTCACTCCGGGGCAGGATGTGGGCATTGATCTGTCCAAGGAGTACGCGGTTGCGCGAACGATGTTCAAGGGGTAGCGGTGGACCGGCACTGTGGTCGCCATGGGCCTCAGCAGCATTCTGGGGCACCGCAGCCAATGAGTACCAGGCAGTTGCCACCATCCTCGCGCTCCACCTGGATGCCGATCTCCACGAAACGTTGGAGAATCTCCAGGTGCGTGGTGCTGTGCAGCGAAAGGCCCATCGTACGGAATACGCCGCCGCCGGAGCCCAGGTAGGCACCGATTCCCAGCGGCAGCATGATCTGGTCCGCCAGGTACTTGCCGACCGGCACGCCGGCCGCCATGTATTCCTCGGCCTGGCACAAGGCTTCTTTGGCCACGTCTTCGGCGCGGACGCCCAGCCGGCCGAAAGCGGTGAAGACCTCGGTGACGTGCTCCGCTTCCAGCTCGATCATCACCACGTTGCCAGGCCCACGGGCGTCCTGGATCTCCGCGACCGCGAAGCAATCGGCATCCCAGCCGGTTTCCTGGGCAACGGTCCGACACTCCCGTTCGGCAATATGTCGTGGCAGGCGGGCCACCAGGGCACGGACCCGGCGGGCGATGATCTTGCCCCGTTCGATGAGTTCCAGGCGGCCGAGCTTCGGAGTCGGCCGGACATGGACCGTGAACTCGCCGCCGCCGGCCGGATAGAATCCAGGTCGTACCAGGTGGGCCTCAACGGTTGGTCCGAGCCGATTGACCAGCGGGAGGTAGCTCTTGGTCAAAAAATCCACCGGCGGTGCCATTGGATTGTGGGTACCGCCTTCCATGGTCAGGTTCGACTCGCCCTCCGCAACCAGCAGCGCCGGCAGCACCGTCTGGAGTACCAACGTAGGAAAGCACGATGCGGAAGATCCAGGGGCGGCGAATCTTGCCATCCGCCATGCGCACCGGCGCACCGGTGCCGAAGTCCACCTGGGCCTCCTCGGCCGGTCCGGTCTCCATCCGCCGAAACGGCAACGGCGTTTTATGCCGCAGCCGGGCGATGAACCGCCGCACGCTGTAGTAGCTGGGAGCGCCGTCACGGTGGTCTCCCACCAAGTCTTGGTGAATCCGCACCGCCTCCAAACCCTGCTCAATCTTCGCCAGGATCTCTTCCCGGAACGCCTCGCATTCGCTGGGCGGCCCGTGGGGTTGAGAACTTGCCGAGCCGGTGGGCGCGTTTGACGGGTTCTGAGATACGACCCCCGCAGGATCGTCATCAGCGTCATTCCCTGCACGGCACCCGCCTGGATCATCAAGCGGTTTCCCGGTGGGCGCGTTTGGCTGGTTCTGGGCCTTGATGCGGGCCAGATGCTTGCCAACCGTCTCCCGATTCATCCCCACAAGGGCGGATATTTCGCGGTTGGAGTGTCCGGCTTTATGGAGCGTAAGGATCGTGTCGATTTCGGCCATCGTGAGTCGTTTCGCCATCTAAGCTCTCCTTCAGCAAAGGGTTGCTGAAAGCTAGATGACGAACCTCCTCTCCTCGTAAGTGGCCGGTTCAACGCGCCCTTACGTGGCCGGTTTTACGCGCCCCATGACACCGGTGGTTCATCACGTCCGTTACCAGATAGACCGGTTCGCGATTTTCGTTGGCCACCACGACCATCCGCAGCACCAACGGCGGCAAGCGTTTCTTGGCGTGGCAATCCGGCCATAAATACACCAAG
>Ga0302320_10008252_pt1 | contig 22706 bp, 25 predicted proteins | sample Bog_T0_3_FD_202130 | JGI IMG/M metagenome (GOLD analysis project Ga0302320, IMG submission 202130) | Peat permafrost microbial communities from Stordalen Mire near Abisko, Sweden - Bog_T0_3 | ecosystem: Environmental > Terrestrial > Soil > Wetlands > Peat | place: Sweden: Abisko, Stordalen Mire... | reverse complement strand
TTAACCAGGCTGTGGGGAAGCTGGGCGTCACTGACGGATTTTTGAAAAATCCGGCTGTGAAAATCGATTTACCGCCCAAGCTCGCGAAAGCGGAAAGCATGATGCGCATGCTCGGCGCGGGCGACCAGATGGACAAACTCGTGGTGTCGATGAACCGCGCCGCCGAGGCCGCCGTCCCGGAAAGCAAGGTATTGCTGAAGCAGGCGCTGAAGCAAATGAGCTTGGAGGACGCGAAACACATTCTGACCGGCGGCGATGATGCAGCAACGCAGTATTTCAAACATGCCACCTACGCGCCTCTGAGGGCAAAGTTCGCACCCATCATCGGCAGCGCCACCCAAAAGGTGAAGCTCGCCGAAACCTACGATACGGTGGCAAAGAAGGCGGTGGCCTTGGGCGTGCTCAAACCCGAGGATGCGTCGCTGGAATCCTATGTCACGGACAAAACCCTGGACGGCCTGTTTTTGATGATGGCCGAGGAAGAACGGGCCATTCGCAAGGATCCTCTGGGGCAGGCCAGCAGTCTGTTGAAAAAGGTATTCGGAGCATTGCACTAGCAGTAACAACATGGGTCAACAGGAAAGGAGATTGTCGTGGGATTAGGCGCAGAATTCAAAGAATTTGCAATGAAGGGCAACGTGGTCGACTTGGCGGTCGGTGTGATCATCGGCGCGGCCTTCGGCAAAATCGTCTCCTCTCTGGTCGGCGACGTATTCATGCCGGCGCTCGGCAAGCTCATCGGGGGATTCAATTTCTCGGATCTGGGGGTATCTCTGGGTAAAGACCCGACCGGAAAGGAAGTACTGATCAAGTATGGCGCTTTCCTGCAGACTCTTTTTGATTTCATCATCATCGCACTGGTTCTGTTCATTGCCATCAAGGGCATCAATAGACTCAAGAAGCCGGCTCCTGCCGCGCCGGCAGCACCGGCACCGCCGGCCAAGTCAGAAGTGCTTCTCGAGGAAATTCGCGACTTGCTGGCGAAGCGCGCGTAACGCCCTGTGACTCGGTAACAGGAGCGAGTGAGGCGATCACGGGAGTGCTCGCCGTCGTTCTTCATTTATTTTCTCCAAGGAGTAACTCAACGTGGGAATGCTCGACGGATTGCTGGGGGGAGCGGTGGGAGCCGAAATGGTCACCGTGGTCAATGGTCTCATCCAAAAACACGGCGGTGTTCAAGGGATAGTCGCCCAGCTCGAGGAGCAGGGACTCGGCAACACCGTGCGCTCGTGGGTGGGGAATGGCGCCAATCAGCCCATCACCGCCGATCAGGTTCATCAAGCGTTCGGCTCCGACACCGTCAAAGAGCTCGCCGCCAAGGTTGGCATGTCGCCCGAAGATCTGGCGGCCAAGCTGTCGCAAATTCTGCCGCAGGCCATCGACAAGCTCACGCCGGGCGCAGTGCCCGCGAAGACAACCTGAGGACTCGCTCCCCGATCTACAGGGCGTGGCGCAGCGCCATCAGCCACGCCGTGGCCACCCACACGAGCGCGCCAAGACCCGTGGCAATCTGCAGCAGGTTGCTGCGGCTGCGGGGTATTTCCGCGCGGGCATAAACCCAACCGACACCGACGCCGAAAAGAAATCCAAGCGCGTGCCCGAGTACATCCACGTGGATGTTGCCCGCACCCAACAGAGTCAACAAACAAACACCCGCAATCAACGGTGCCCATCGGTACCAGCGCCGCTCGCGCAGGGTGAGTCGCTGCCGCCAAGCCAATCCTGCCAGCAACCCTAAAGCCGCGAAAACCGCCGTGGAAGCGCCAACCGCCCGGTGCGAAGGGGGCGCGACGAGTATTTCCGCATAGTTGGCGAGCACCCCGGCTCCCACGATGCTGCCCCACGCCACGCCCGGTCCCAACAGCCGGCCGGCGGCGATACCCGCCACCACGCCGAACAGGAGATTACCGAGCAGGTGCTCCTGATCCAAATGCAAAGTCAGAGCCGTCACCGCCCGCCACCATTCACTCGCTGCCCCGACATTGAGAGATCCCACGGTCAACCAGTCGACACCGAACACACCGGCGCCGGCGCAATACGCGATGATCAACAGAACCAGCGTATAGCCAATGGCGCCCACGGCCGCGCCGGCGAATGGTTCTACAGGACGAGGGATCTCGCGCGGCACGCTACGCTCCGCGGAATAGCGGCTCATCTCTTCGTACGCCCCATGCAGCAGCGCCGGGGAAACACTGAGCACCCAAGAGCCGCCGCTCTCGAACATCTCATGCTCGATGGCTTTCGCCTCCAGCACCAGACTGAATTCGCGACACAGCGCCTTTGGCCCGCGAAAAACCATCGCGGCAGCCGGCCCTGGCTGCGCATAACGGTCGATGTTTGACGGTTCCGGATTCAAAACACGCGCTCCAGCGAAACAGCCTCAATGCCTATGGGGACGCTACGCGGGTAAATCAACAGCCGCACGCCGACGGCCCATGAATCCCGCGCAGTTCGACTAGGGGTAGGGTAAATCGGACTGGCCAATAGAAAGGAACTGAGACAGTGGCATCGGGCGCCGAAGCAAGGTGCTCTCAATCGAAAGGATACAGCCATGGAAAACTCAACGATGCTCGGACCCATCGGTCAAATATCGCGGTCAGTCAGAAATATCAAAGAGGCTGAGGACTGGTACGCGCACGTGCTCGAAATTCCTCATCTCTACACATTCGGGAAGCTGGCATTTTTCGATTGCGGCGGCACGCGGCTTATGTTGACCGAGGAAGCGCAAGCTCCTCGGTCGGAGTCCACTCTTTACCTTCGCGTCGAAGACATAACCGTGGCCCATGGCCAGCTGAGGTCCCGCGGCATCGAGTTCACCAACGCCCCGCACATGATTCATCGGCACGTCGATGGCACGGAGGAATGGATGGCCTTCTTCAAGGACCCCGAAGGACGGCCGCTGGCCATCATGTCAAAGGTGCCCAAGTAAACATTGGATCGCACACACTCAGGTCACGAAAAAAATAGTTCTAAATTATTCCTTGTACGTCCGCGCACCGAAGAATACACCGAGTACGACTACGACAAAGCCGCCGATCAATTGTCCCGCCACAATCCGGCCAGGAAGAAGGCCAAGCGCGATGAAATCGAGCGCCACTGCGAGTTTACTCACGGTCCCCAACAAAAACCCTGCGAGCAATGCCGTCCTGGGACCGGCACCGAAGCGCGGCCGTATCCCGGCGTAGATCCACACTACGACTATGCCGAAAATGAGGGACATCAGCGCCACTCGAGGCGATCGAGGTGGTATTTGCGCAAGGCAGCCTGGACGGCTACTACCTGGCCCATGCCGCGCGCGCCGATATGCAGCGAAGGCTTGGTCTCACCGAGGCTGCGGGGAACTCTTATCAACGAGCGCTCGAACTGACCCACCAACCCGCGGAACGTCGCTTCCTGCAGGCGCGCCTGGATCAACTCGCAGCTCAGCGCGCCACTCCTTCGGTCTGGTAGAAAGCTTCCACACGATGGGGAAGGACAAAGTCTTTCAGTAGGCTTCCCGTTGTCGGTCGCGGTGACCATGCGCTGGCCAGCGGCGATGGCGCTGGAGATGCTGGCAATGGTGCTGACCGGCGATCGCGCCTGACGGGCCTCCCCTACCTCGCTTAGCGGCCCTTCGACGGCGCTTCACCGTCGACCAATATCTTCAGCCGCTCGACCTGCTCGCCCAGCACTTTATCCGTCATATTGGCCATTCCCGCCAATCCGTCCTTGGCGTAACCGCCGACCACATACGTAAAGGAGATGTCGGTGCCACCGGCAACGCTCTTGACGCTCCAAGTCATTACACCGTCGACGGCGAGTCCTTGGAACGGACCCAAGGCGCCGCGCAGGCGCAGGAGTTTACCGGGCTGCACGTACACCACGCGAAGGTGTTCCACTGAACCACCGTCCGGCAACGTTTCGCACCAGCAACCACTGGCTCGCGCATCCAGCGCCAGGTTCGCCGCATTGCCCGTTAAAGTGTGCTCCGGACTCCACCATTGCGCGGGCAACAATAGCGCGGCGTAAACCTTTTCCGGCGATGCGGCGGCGTGTGCTGTCTCGTGAATCTCGAAGCCGTTGGCGACGGCGGTGACGACCTCCGCCGAGGCCCATTCCCCCACCAACACCGCGACGGCCAGTGTGGCAGTCCAAATTGCTCGTCTCGCGATCTGCGGCATCGTCTGTCCCCCCAATCAGGTTTCCACGTATTGTCTGAACGCCTCGGTAATTGCGCTCCAGCCACCGGGCGAATCCACGGCACTACGCGCCTCGGCTGCCTTCTCACCCATCCGTTCCAGATAACGATGTTCCAATTCGACTCGGGTGGTATTGGCGTTCTCCGCGATGAATTTCACTTCGACCTCGGTGACCAGACCCGGGTCGTACTGCCACTGTGCGTTGATTTGCCAAGCCAGCACCAAAGAGTGCGGTGGCTGCCATGAAATCACGTAGCCCGTATCGCAGGAGGAACCGTCTTCGCCGACGGCATACCAGCGACCGCCCGTGCGCGATCACGATCATTCTGCGGCGTCCTCTTTTTCCGCCTCGGCCTGGAAGGCCAAGAGCGCGTCATCCCAAAACTGATCGAGCCAAATCCGAATGGCGGCCAGGCCCTTAGGATCAATGTAATACACGCGGCGTGTGCCCTCCGCTCTATCGACGACCAAGCCGGCCTTCTTGAGCACACTGAGATGCTGGGAAACCGCGGGGCGGCTGACCGGCATGCGTGCCGCAATCTTGCCCACCGATCGGGGACCGCGCCGCAACTCCTCGAACACGCGTCGACGAGTCGGGTCTCCAAGCGCCAACAATGCCGATTGGTAAGTCACGACTAACAGTAAGCCAGCACTAACGCTTGTGTCAAGCCACACTAAAAAGTAGAGTCCGTAAGACCTTACAAGAAAAACCAACCCCCAGGAAGCATCATGAGACCCAGCCTAGTGGCGGCCACCGCGGCGATCAGCCTGTTGCTTGGAGTCGGCATCGGTTTTGCCGCCAAGTACAAGGGCGCCGGCATCGAAGTCATTCGCAACAAGCCGGACAAAGAGGCGGGTCTAGCGGCCTTGAGGGAAGCTGAACAGTTGGCGAATAATGGATCTTGGGAGCTGATCGCGGTCGGCCGGGTCTACTATCTGATGGGCGAAGAAGCTCGTGGTCAGGCCCTTTTCGACCACGTCACCAACGGCAAGCCCGGTGGCTCCGACTTCGAGCGAATTGCGGAAGTCTATGCGGAGGCCGGCGAAAACGACAAAGCCTCGGCCGCTTTCGACAAGATGTTGGCCCTCGATCCCAAGGACGACTCCAGCCAGGCGGAAGTGGGCGCCTGGTATATGCGCATCGGTCAGCGCGCCAAGGGGGAAGCACTCCTTGCGCAGGCCCTGGACCGCAGGCCGAACGAGCCTTGGCACTACCTGCGAGCCGCGGAAGGTTTGCTCGGCGTACCCGCCGGCCGCTAGCACTCAGCCGGATGATGGGCGGTCCGCGTCAGGTCGAGCGAGGCTGTTCCCGCAGCATTTGATAGATTTTCATGACTCTCGGCACGTATGCCATGGTTTCCGCGAAGGGCGGGATTTGGCCGCCGTTGCGGTCAACCGCGTCTTCGCCCGCATTGTAGGCTGCGAGCGCGAGCCTGACGTTCTGGCCGAAACGGTCGATGAGAAATTTCAAGTAGCGCGCGCCCGCGTGCACGTTCTCTCGAGGATCATAGAGATTCGACACGCCAAAGCGCGAGGCGGTCGCCGGCATGAGCTGCATCAGCCCCACCGCGCCGCGCTTCGAGACGGCACGCGAATTGAATCCCGATTCCACCACGATCACGGCGCGCAGCAGATTCGGCTCCACCGACGCGGAGATCGCGGCTTTCTCGATGATGGAGTCGTACTGACTGGCCTTGGCCAGAAGCATGGCATCGTATCGATCGCCGCTGGCGGTTCTGTCATGCGGGGAAAGGACCAGGAGCCGGTACCGATTGTTGTCCGGCACGTCGGTGTAGTGCCGCATTCCGTCCGCATCCACATAGGTGTAGATCTGCGAGTGAGCCGAGACGCTCGACGCCGCGAGCAGGCTTGCAATCAGAAATGCGCGTTTGGGCACCATGAGTTTCGGCTTCCTTGGGCGAAAGCCTAACGCGAAGCACGCTTAGCCCGATGGGACCTGCATCAAGAAACGGCCGTTTGTCATATGATGGGGCGCTAAAGCTGGCCGCACGACGGCCGATACCCTCAGCAATCAACGCGAAACCAAGCCCGTGTCCGAAATCACCGACTGGAAACAAAAATATCGCGAGTCGCTCCTGGAAATGGAGGCTGACGAAAAGCGCTGGCGGGAAGTCGAGCAAATATTGCGGCGGCTGATCGGCCGGCTGTGCGCCGCCGGAATGGGCATGGATTCCCAGCTCGACGAGGAATTGACCGCGCTGGCGGCGGCGAATCGGCGCAATGCGGACGCCACGGAACTAGAGCGCCTTGCCAAGTCATTGACCAGCGCGGTCGTGACTCTCGATGCCACCTCGCCGGTACTGAAAATCCTCGCGCCCTTGCCCACTCCCGCCAGACCCAAGCGCTGGGACTCGACCTGCGCGGCCGTCGCCGGCCTGCTGGCACGGCTTAAAACGGGCGAATCCGACGATTTGAACGTGCAACGATTGATCGCCGATTTGGCCGTCGCGCACACCGATGCGGCCTTGGCGGCCATCGTGGCGCGCGTCGCCGACATGATTCGCGACCGCGGGGAATCGCTGGCCCGTGAGCGGCTTCAGGCTGCCGCGGTGCTGTCGGAGGTCACCAAGCGTCTGGAGGAAATGGCAAATTATCTGACGGAATCCAACACCGCGAGCCGCAGTCACTTCGACGATACCCAATCGCTCAATGATACGGTGATGTCGCATGTGCGGGAGCTGACCGACGAGGTCAGCGGGGCTACGGAATTGACGCTCTTACAGACGGCCGTCAGCGCGCGCCTGGAGTCGGTCACGCAACAGGTCTGCGATTTTCGAGCCCGTGAACAAAACCGACTGGTGGAATACAACGGGCGCGCCGAGCACATGAGGGCGCGTATCGCGCACCTGGAACGCGAGGCGCAGGAACTGCACTCGAAATTGGATTTGGAAAAGCACGATGCGCGGCTCGATCCCCTGACAGGCGTGGCCAATCGAAAATCCTTCGATGAACGATTCGCCCAGGATATCGCCAGGCGCGCACAAGGGGGAGGCCCCTTGGTCATGCTGCTGTGGGATATCGACAGTTTCAAGGTCATCAATGACAGCTATGGACATCGTGCGGGCGATCGAGTCCTGCAGACCGTGGCCGCATGCTTCAAAACGTCGCTGCGCGCCGGTGATTTCGTGGCCCGCATCGGGGGCGAGGAATTCGCCGTGTTATTGAGCGCTGTCGGCTTGTCGGAAGCCGTGAAAATCGCCAATGAAGTCCGAACGGCAGTCGAAGCACTGCGCTTTCATTTCCGCGGAGCGCCGGTGCGCGTCACGGTCTCGTGCGGCGTCACCGAGCTGAATCCGGACGATGCATCGGAGGCGGCATTCGACCGTGCCGACGCCGCCTTGTATCGCGCCAAGAATAGCGGCAAGAATCTCTGCGTCGCCGCTTAAGGCTCGGCTCCGCGCAATTGACCTAGTTAACAGATATTTAACGTATTTTCTGCCGTTGCCGCACGGATTTTTGGCGCTGTATACCGCTAGAATCCCCTCCTAGCCGAATTTCATTTACCTCACCTCGACTCTCCATTTCATTGCGGTCAGCAATTGACTTGAGAGCGGCGGGTTGAAAGCGCATTGCAGCATCACAGGGCCAATTTAGATTCTATGTCCCTTCCCGAAAGGATCGTATCCGAACCGTCAATCGCGGTGACCATTGGGCTTACCGACGTCGGCGTTTCAAACGTCGCCGTCCCGCGTCGCATTGCGTTGGGGTTGCGTGCGTGGCTGCTCACCGTCGCGATCTTCCTCGTACCGTTGGTCACCTACTGGCCCGCGACTTTCCACGATTTCGGGTTGCGCGACGATTACTCCAATTTGCGCGAGGCGCACGAAGAGCCGGGCAAAGTGCTGCAATTCTGCTCATCGCATGCACGGCCCATCTATGGCTGGTTGCTGCAGGCGACCTATGGTCAGGCCAGCACGGTGCAAGATCTGCAGTGGATGCGCCTCGGCGCCTCGTTGCTGCTGGGGGCACTCGCGTTCGTGAGTTTCCGGGGCCTGCGCGCGCTCGGCTGGTCATTCAGCACCAGTCTGTGTTTCGCCTTGTTGGTGTCGCTGATTCCGTCCGCACAAGTGATCGCCGGATGGGCCGTTGGCTGGCCCTACGCGGCCACCGCGCTACTGGCCTTCGGCGCGTATTTCACCATTGAAGGCGCATTGAGCGTGGGGATGAGCGCGGGGCCGGGACGTGCCGTGGGTCAATGGATGGTGGCCTTGGGCCTCATGCTGGTGAGCGCCCTCATTTATCAGCCTAGCGCCCTATTTTATGTGGTGCCTTTGGCGGGTGCGCTGATCGTGCAGCGGCATCGCACACCGGCACAGACGGCCCGCTGGGCGGCCATCCATCTGGGCTTCGTGGTCGGCAGCTTAGGGCTCGCCTACTGTGTGATGAGCGTCCTGTACGTAACGGGCGTTTTCGTCAAATCCGGACGCATTGCATTCGAACATCACTGGGGCGAGAAAATCGCATGGTTCCTCCAAGAGTCGCTGCCGAATGCGCTCAGCTTGTTCGTATTGAACGATAACAATCACCGCGATCACGCACTGTACTTTGGGTGCGCCGCTCTCGTGGGCGCGATCCTGTTGGCAGGCAGCTATGTGGAATGGCGCCGCTACGGACGCTACCGCGGCATGGTCTGGCTGGCTGCGCTGATGGGCCTGCCGGTATTCGCCTGCGCCGTCAGCCTGATTGCCTCCGAGCGTTATGCCACCTATCGCACCATATTGGCCATGACGGCGGTATTGCTTTGCTTCCTGGTGGCGTCGGTACGCGCACTCACGGAAAACTGGGGTCCGCGCGGCCGCCGGCTTCTGGCAACCATCATCGTATGCATCGCTTTCCTTTCGGCGCAACATCATGTGTACGCGCTCATCGCCGTTCCCCAAGGCAACGAGTGGCAGTTGATCATGTCGGGCGCCAAACACGTCCGCCTGGAAGGTTCCCGTCCGCGCATTTTTGTCATCGCCTCGACGCCCGCGGATATTTCGACCGCGACGATTTATCACGATGAGTTCGGTTCGCTGTCATCGAACTCTGAATGGGTACCGAAGGAAATGTTCAAACGCGCGATGCATGATCTGCATCCCGAAATTCCGAATCTCGATTCTCGCTACGAATTTGCCTCGGGACCCAAACTACCGACCGATCAGCGCTACGATTTCATCATCGATCTGCGCAAGCTGCACCAGTTCTACACTGACAATTGACGGGCTCCCGCTGGGGGCCGGGAGCCGGCCCTAAGCTCTCGATCCTTCTCAGACTCCGAGCGTGTCGGTCAATCGGCCCCGTGCAATCGCGGCGCCCACGGCCACGGGCCAGAGCCGATGAAAGGCCATGGTTTTCATCCGGCTGATCGGCATGTCGAATGGCGCGGACGGATTCAACAGTCTTTGCGCAAGCTGTACACCCATCGCCGTGCTCAATGCGACTCCGCGCCCGTTGTATCCGAGACAGGAGATGACGCCGGGAGCGGGCTCGTGAATATGCAGGTACTGATCGGTGGTCATCGCCAAACGGCCGCCCCACGCATGGGTCCAGGGCACCTCCCGCAACGCCGGCCACAGCGTATTAGCATAGCCAAGCAGATGGGGCACCGCAGCGGCCTTCGCAATCTCTCGCATGGGGCCGCGCCCGCCGATCAGCAGACGGCCACCGCGATCGACGCGATAGTAGACCGTCACCGTACCGATCTCATATAACGCGGCGCGGCTGGGCAACACGCTCCGCGCGATTTCCGCGGGAATGACTCCAGTGGCAACGATGGCGCCGAACAGCGGCACGATCGTGCGCCGCAAGCGCGGCCACAGATCGTCGGTATAGCCATTGGTCGCCAACAACACGCGCTCCGCGGTCACGCAGCCGTTGGCCGTGTGAGCGCGCCACTGACCGTCGGCCCGCGACAGGCTCAATACTCGCGCGTCACCGTGAATCGCGGCGCCTTTGGCTATGGCTACCCGGGCCAACCCGCGCGCGAAACTCAGCGGATTCAAATCGCCTCCACGGCGATCGAGCAAACCCGCCACATAACGTTGGGTACCCGTAGCCTCGACCATACGATTTCTGTCCAGCAGTTGCATCGGAACTCCACGGCGGAGCGATTGTTCCATTGCCGCATCGAGCCTGCGCGCCTGCCGCGGGCGAATCGCCGCTCTCAGCGTTCCGTTGCGCCGCGCCTCGCAACGGATGGAATGGCGGGCAATGAGGTCGAATACCAATGACGGGGCTGCTCCGGAAAACGCCACCATGCGTGCTCCGAGATCAGGGCCGAAATCACGCTCCACGACGTCGGGCTCATGCTTCAATCCCGGATTGACTTGGCCGCCGTTGCGCCCGGAGGCGCCCCACCCCGGCTCGTGCGCCTCGAGCACCACGACACTCGCGCCTTTCTCGGCCAGCGACAACGCCGTGGACAATCCCGTGAATCCGGCGCCGACGACGATGACATCCGCGCGTCGCTCGCCTTCGAGCGGAGGCAGCGTCAGTGCCGGTTCCGCGGTATCTTGATAGAGGTTCGCCACAGCAAAACCAGTTGACCATGACATTCGACCCTCTTCAATGGATTTTCGCCGCTCCTACTCAATAGGCTTTGCCATATGGTGCCGCGGTGTGTAGGTTAAGTGGCTGCGCAGCCAACGAGGATAGGAAATGCCATACCAAGGTTTAGGCGGACTCATTGTCCTGATCGCCGATGTCTGGGCCATCGTGAACATTTTCCAAAGTAGTGCGGACACCGGAAAGAAAGTACTTTGGACTGTACTGGTCATCGTGCTGCCCGTGCTCGGATTCATTCTTTGGTATTTCCTGGGCCCTAAGACCGGCAGGGCGTAGCGCCCGGCAGCGACTTGCGGCGAAGTCGCCAGTCTGGCGCTCCGCCTGCGATCGCTCCCAATCAGGGTCAGCGATTGGCGACCCGTTGCACTACGAAGCGTCGCGAAACCGAATCTGGCGTACAAACACTGGTCATATATACAGGGAATTCATGCGTCCACGCAGTCATGAACGTCACAATTTGAGCGGAGTCGGCTGGCTCCGAGCCAGCGTCTTGGGCGCGAACGACGGCATCGTATCGACGTCCAGTTTGATCTTGGGGGTTGCGGCGGCGCATGCCACGCACGCAAACATATTGCTCAGCGGTATCGCCGCACTGGTCGCCGGTGCGATGTCCATGGCGACCGGAGAATACGTGTCGGTGCATTCCCAGGCCGACACCGAAACGGCCGCGCTCGCGCAGGAGCGCGCCGAATTAGAGGTCGACTTCGCCGGTGAGCGCCGCGAGCTGACCGAGATCTACGTGCGGCGCGGACTTGACTCGAGCCTCGCCAAACAGGTGGCCGCCCAACTCATGGCGCACGACGCGCTGGGCTCGCACGCGCGCGACGAATTGGGCTTATCTTCGGACACGAGAGCACGGCCGTTGCAGGCGGCGCTGGCGTCCGCCGCCAGCTTTGCGACCGGCGCCATTCTCCCGTTGCTGGTTGCAGCATGGGCCCCTGACCGCTACCTAATGGTATCCATCGTCGGCGCATCTCTGCTCTGCTTGCTCATTCTCGGTGGCTTGTCGGCCAAGGTCGGCGGTGCCGATATGCGTAGAGGCGCGCTGCGCGTGACCTTTTGGAGCGCGCTTGCCATGGCGGTCACCACGCTGGTCGGCGCCGTTGCCGGCCGCCTCGGCTGAGTTCCAGGTCGCCGCCCATGGGCGCCTTTCAAACCGCGCTACTCAGCGTCGCCCAAATGAACGAGGCCGATCGCGCCGCCATGGCCGCAGGCACGCCGGGGACGGTGCTGATGCAAAACGCGGGAGACGCGGTCGCGTTAGAGATCACCCGACGCTGGTCGCTGCGTCCCACGACCGTTCTCTGTGGTCCGGGAAATAACGGCGGCGACGGTTTCGTCGTGGCCATCGCACTGGCGCAGGCCGGCTGGCCGGTCCGCGTCGCTCTGCTGGGAGACATCGACCACCTGCGCGGCGATGCCCAATTCCATGCCGTACGCTGGCACGGCGGCGTTGAGCCTGTGGCGCCCGCCGCACTCGAGAGCGCGTGCCTCGTCGTCGACGCGCTGTTTGGATCCGGATTGAGCCGCCAATTGGACGGCCAGGTGACGGAAACCTTGGCCGCCGCGATGCGACGCGGCTTGCCGATCGTCGCCATCGACGTCCCCAGCGGCGTCATGGGGGACAGCGGCGCGAGCTTGGGCGCGGTAACCGCAACTTGCACCGTGACCTTCGCCCGCAAGAAGCCCGGCCATGTCTTGCTGCCGGGCCGGGCGCTGTGCGGCGAGACCATCGTGGCTGACATCGGCATTCCTGCCGCGGTACTCGATTCGCTCGCCGTCGACACCTGGGAAAATCATCCCACTCTGTGGCGTGCCGATTTGCCCCAGGCGAAGTCCTGCGGCAATAAATATACGCGGGGACATGCCCTGCTATGGGGCGGTTATCCCATGACCGGCGCGGCGCGGATGGCGGCGCGCGCCGCGGCGCGAATCGGTGCCGGGCTCACGACAATCGCTGTGCCGGAGATCGGATTTGCCGTGTACGCGGCAGCTCTCACCAGCATCATGGTGCAACCGCTCCGGCAGGCCAGCGATCTGGGACGCCTGTTATCCGACTCTCGATACACTGCCTTCCTGATCGGGCCCGGCGCCGGAGTCAACGACGCCACCCGCGAATCCGCGCTCGAGTTCCTCGGAACCGCGCGGCCGGTGCTCATCGATGCGGATGCCATAAGCGTTTTCGCTTCCAAAGCCTCCGAGCTTGCGGCAGCCATCCGCGGACCCTGTGTCATGACGCCGCATGAGGGCGAGTTCACGCGAGTATTCGACGCACAGGGCGACAAGCTGGCTCGCGCCCGAAGCGCCGCGCGGCAGAGCGGCGCCGTCATCGTTCTCAAGGGTGCGGACACGGTGGTTGCGGCCCCCGACGGCCGTGCCGTCGTCAATACCAACGCGCCCGCCACCTTGGCTACGGCAGGATCGGGCGATGTTCTTGGCGGCTTGATCGTGGGATTGCTGGCGCAGGGCATGGACGCCTTCCTCGCCGCCGCGGCCGGTGTCTGGATTCACGGCGCGGCTGCCACCATCTTCGGTCCCGGCCTGATCGCCGAAGATTTGCCCGATCTCGTGCCCCCCGTGCTGCGCGAATTGGCGGCAGTGACCTCAAACCTGTGAACGGCTGGTTTCCGCGAGTTACCGTCCATTCACTGTTCGTGGTGATCAGTGTGCTCACCTATGTATTGACCACCCGAGTCGAACGCGAGCGACGCCCGCCGTCGATCGCCATCGCCTGGGTATTGGGGTTGATTGCGGTGCCCTACCTGGCATTGCCCATGTATGTCATGTTTGGGCGTCGCAAGTTGCCGCGCAAGTTGCTCCGCTGGTCAGGCATCCCCGCGCACTGCACTCATTGGGCCGAAGATCTGATCGAGAGTTTCGGTCTGGCGCCCTGCTCGCCCTGTTCGGTCAGTATGCATCAGGACGGGGGTGAATCGGCCGCGGCACTATTCGCCACCATGGCGAACGCGACTCAGCGCCTGGACATATGCACCTACATTCTGGGCGATGACCCCTTCGGCCGGGAGGCCATGCAACGCATGATCGACCGCGCGCGTGGCGGCGTGCAGGTCAGGTTGCTGATCGACGGCGTGGGCGCTCTGCAGATACCGCGCTCCTGCTTCAAGACATTGAGTGCCGGCGGCGTCGAGATCGCGATTTTCAGCCCCTTGTTCGCGCGCAAGACTCAAGGCCCGCGCAATCTGCGCAATCACCGCAAAATGGTGATCGCCGACGGAGCCCGGCTCTGGGCCGGAGGCCGAAACATCGCCGCCGAATATTTCAGCGGCCGGAATGGCGCGGCGCCGTGGCGTGATTTGTCCTTCGATTTGAAGGGCGCGGTCGCGGCCGCCGCGGCCAGTCAATTCGAGGCCGACTGGGTCGCCGCCGGCGGCAGACCCGCATCGCGCGTTGCCGCCTCGAGCCAGCTTGTCTGCGGCTTGGATTGCGGCGCCGGCCGGGCTCAATTTCTCCCCAGCGGTCCGGACCAGGCCGAAGATACCGTGCAGGCCTTGCTGATCGATGCGTGTTTCCACGCCCGCCAACGGGTGATCGCCGTGACGCCCTACTTCGTTCCTGACGCCGCCCTGGAAACCGCGTTGCGGCTGGCGGCGCGGCGTGGCGTAAAAATCGATTTGGTGCTTCCCGTGGTGTCGAATCATCGGCTGGCGGATTTTGCGCGCAACCGTGCCTTGCGCGCGCTGGGTAATGCCGGCATCAGTATTCACTTGCTGCCCTCCATGATTCATGCAAAGGCCGTGGTGTTCGACGAATCGCTCGCCATTTCCGGCTCGGTCAATCTCGATTCACGCAGTCTCTTGCTCAACTATGAATGCGCCGTCGTGTTTTTCGGGGCGCGGGAAATCGATTGGCTGGCCGCCTGGGTGCAATCCCTGATTCCGGAAGCTCAGCCCTTCGATTGTCGCGCGCCCGGCCTGTTGCGCGATATCGCCGAAGGCTTGCTGCTGACGGTTGCCTACCAGCTGTAACGTAGGAAAACGCCTACAGCCGAATATTGATAGGCCTTGTCTGGCGCATAGTATCCTTGAGCGCCTCGCGGTTGCCACGTGGACAGGTGAAGGGTGGAGTTCAAGGATTATTACAAGGTCATGGGGGTGGCGCGCGATGCCACCGAGGCGCAGATCAAGCAGGCTTACCGTAAGCTCGCACGTAAATACCACCCGGATGTCAGCAAGGAAAAGGATGCCGAAGCGCGCTTCAAGGAGGTCGGCGAGGCCTACGAAGTGCTGAAGAGTCCCGAGAAGCGCGCCGCCTACGATCAACTCGGACAGGGGCATGCTCCGGGCCAAGAATTTCGCCCGCCGCCCGATTGGGGCTCCGGCTTCGAGTTCAGTGGCGCGGGCGGCCGCGACTCCGACTACAGCGATTTCTTCGAGTCGCTCTTCGGCGCTCAGGCTCGGTCGGGCTCGGGCGGCGCTCGGGGGGCGTTTCATCGCGGCCGCGGCGAAGACCATCACGCCAAAGTGTTGCTCGATCTGGATGCCACACTTCAGGGCGGCAGCCGGCAACTGACCTTGCGCGTTCCGGAAGTGGATGCAGACGGCAGGCTGGTGTCGAAGGAGCGCGTGCTCAAAGTTCAAGTGCCCAAGGGCATATTGCCGGGGCAGCATATTCGACTGGCCGGCCAGGGCGGGCGCCCTTCGGGCGAAGGAACGCCGGGTGATCTGTTCATCGAAGTCGAGTTTCAGCCTCATCCCTTGTATCGAATCGATGGCCGCGATTTGTATCTGGATCTGCCTGTCGCTCCCTGGGAAGCGGCACTCGGCGCCACGGTGAAAACGCCGACTCCCACCGGCACAGTGGATTTGAAAATTTCCCCAGGCAAGCGCGCCGGTAGTAAATTGCGCCTGCAAGGCCGCGGCATTCCCGCCTCCCCGCCCGGTGATTTTTACGTCGTGCTGCAAATTGCGCTGCCCGCAGCCGACGACGACAAGGCCAAGGCCGCTTATGCCGCACTGGCCGCGGCGCTGCCCTTCAATCCTCGCGCGAGTTTGGGAGTGTAAGCCGATGTCACCATCTGAGGATCAGGTCATATCCGGTGTCATATTCGAAGAATCGGCGCTGCTCAGCGTCAAGGATTTGAGCCGCATGTGCGCCGTCGAAGAGCGGCATATCGTGGAATACGTCGAGGAAGGAGTGCTTCATGTAGCCGCAATAGACACTGCCGAATGGCATTTCACAGGCGCCGCCTTGCGTCGCGCCCGCCTCGCGCTGCGCCTCGAGCGCGATCTCGAACTCAATCTGGCCGGAGTCGCGTTGGCGCTCGAACTGATGGAAGAACTACGACGTGAACTTAAGGCAAGACGCTAAATGACCACCCTCGAATCGGATGCCTTTGTTTTCTTCGGCGCCACTGGCGACCTGGCGTACAAGAAAACCTTTCCGGCTCTCTACGCCATGGTCCACCGCGACGGGCTCAACATACCCATCATCGGTGTGGCGCGCGCCGGCTGGAACCTGGAGAAGCTTCGTCAGCGGGCGCGCGACAGCGTCGAGGAAAGCGGTGATTTCGAAGAAGCCTGCTTCGCGAAATTGTCCGCGCTAATGCGCTACGTGGACGGCGACTACACGGATGCGACGACCTTTACCCGATTGAAGCAGACTCTGGGTTCCGCGAAGCACCCCATTCACTATCTCGCGATTCCGCCCAGCATGTTCGCGAACGTCGTTCAGGGGCTTGCGAAATCCGGTTGTGCAACCGATGCCCGGGTGATCGTGGAAAAGCCTTTCGGACGCGACCTCGCGAGCGCGCAGTCGCTGGACCGCACTTTGCACGAGGTATTTCAGGAAAGCGCCATCTTTCGCATCGATCATTATCTGGGCAAGGAAGCGGTGCAGAATCTTTTGTTCTTCCGTTTCGCCAACACCTTCCTGGAACCGATTTGGAATCGCCACTACGTGCAGGATGTTCAAATCACCATGGCGGAGCAATTCGGCGTACAAGGCCGCGGTGCCTTTTACGAGGAGGTCGGCGCCATCCGCGACGTGATACAGAACCATATGCTGCAGGTCATCGCGTTGCTGGCGATGGATTCGCCGACGGGTCACGAGCCGGAGGCAATGCAAGCGGAAAAGCTGCGTCTGTTTCGCGCCATACGGCCTGTCGACCCCAAGGACGTGGTGCGGGGTCAATTCAAGGGTTATCGCGACGAACCGGGTGTGGCGAAAGATTCGCAGATCGAGACATTCGCGGCGTTGCGATTACACATCGATACGTGGCGCTGGGCGGACGTCCCCTTCTACATTCGTGCCGGCAAATGCCTTCCCATCAGCGCCACGGAAGTTACCGTCACTCTGAAGCGTCCGCCTCTGTCCATATTCGATCCCAACGAACACCTGCCCGCCAACTATTTCCGCCTTCGCTTGAGTCCCGAGGTGGTGATCAGCGAGGGCGCGCTGGTGAAGCGGAACGGCGAGCAAATGCACGGCGATCCCGTGGAACTGGTCGCGCGCCATAATGCGGAGATTGAGAAATCCCCCTATGAGCGCCTGCTGGGCGACGCCATCCGCGGCGACACATCGCTGTTCACCCAGGATGACTGCGTGGAAGCCGCATGGAGGATAGTGGACCCCGCCCTGGGGAAGGACCAGCCGGCGGTGCTGGAATACGAACCCGGCACCTGGGGCCCCCCCGCTTCGAACGATGTCGTGAACGACGGCGACGCCTGGCACGATCCCGTAGCCGAGAAAACCTTGCCATGTTGAGCGCGGATGAGGTTGTTTTCCTGCTGGATGTGGATAACACGTTGCTGGACAACGATCGATTTGCCGCGGATCTGGGCGAGCGCCTGGAGGCGGCGTTCGGCGCCTCCGAACGCGCGCGCTACTGGGCAATCTTCGGCCAATTGCGCGAGCAGCTCGGGCTTGCCGACTACCTGGGAAGTCTGCAAGAGTTTCGCACCGGGCTCGACGATCATCCGGAATTGCTCGCCATGTCGGAATTTCTGCTCGAATATCCGTTTACCGCGCGGCTGTTCCCGCGAGCGCTCGACACCGTGGCACACTTGCGTATCCTGGGCCTCCCCGTAATTCTCTCCGACGGCGACATCGTCTTTCAGCCGCGCAAAATTCAACGCTCGGGAATATGGGATGCGGTCGAAGCCCGGGTTATGATTTACCTGCACAAAGAACGCGTGCTCGATCATATGCAGCAGCGCTTTCCGGCCAAACACTACGTCATGGTCGACGACAAGCCGAACTTGTTGGCGGCGATGAAAACAGCGTTGAAGGATAAGTTGACGACGGTGTTCGTGCGTCAAGGGCATTATGCCATCGCCCCCGAATCCGCTTCCGTAACACCGTCGCCGGACATGACCATCGAGCGCATCGGGGATCTGATCGATTACCACTCAACCGACTTTCAGGTACGACTATGACCATTACACAGAACCTTCACGATTTAGGGCAAAGCATTTGGCTGGATAACATCACCCGTGAAATCCTCGACAACGGTACTCTTCGCCGATATATCGACGATCTATCGGTCACGGGACTTACCTCGAACCCCACGATTTTCGACGAGGCCATCGGCAACACGGCGGCCTATGACGCCGGCATTCGCCAGAAAGCGCAGGCCGGGCTCTCCGGCGAGGAGTTATTCGTGGAGCTGGCGCTGGAGGACCTGCGCCGCGCCGCCGATCTGTTCCGGCCGATCTTCGACCGCACCCAGGGCGCCGACGGTTGGGTGTCCATGGAAGTCTCGCCGCTGCTGGCGAATGACACCAAGACCACGATCGACGCGGCGCTGCGCATCCACAAACAGGCGGATCGCCCCAACCTCTACGTGAAAATCCCGGGCACCGCGGCGGGCGCACCCGCGATCGAAGCGGCCATTTTCGCGGGCGTGCCGGTCAATGTGACTCTGCTGTTTTCCCGCGAGCACTATCTCCGAGTGGCCGAGGCCTATATGCGCGGCATCGAACGCCGCATTGCCGCGAAACTCGATCCGCGCATCAATTCGGTCGCGTCCTTGTTCGTGAGCCGTTGGGACAAGGCCGTGAGCGTCCTTGTTCCCGTGGAACTTCATAATCGACTCGGCATCGCCATCGCGCGGCGCACTTACCGTGCTCACTGCGAGCTCATTGCCGGCAAGCGCTGGCGGGATCTCGAGGCGGCCGGCGCGCGCAAGCAACGCATGTTATGGGCCAGCACCGGAACCAAGGACCCGAAGGCGCCGGCCGGCTTGTATGTCGAGGCCTTGGCGGCTCCTGACACCATCGACACCATGCCTGAAAAAACTTTGCAGGCATTCGCTGCCGGCGGCAAGCTCGGCTCCGTCATGGCCAAGGATGGCGGAGATGCTGAACAGGTAATCGCGAGCTTCGCCAAGGCGGGTGTCGATGTGGACGCGCTGGCCGCCCGGTTGCAGACGGAAGGAGCGGAGTCCTTCGTCAAATCCTGGACGGAACTCATGAAACGCATCGCCGATAAAAGCGCGGCACTGGCAACCTCTTGAGCACCAAGATCAACCCTCTCGCGGGACATCCCGCGCCTGCGGCCTCGCTCGTGGATGTACCGCGGCTCATCACCGCCTATTACTGCGAACGTCCGGACCCCGGTATCGCTGCGCAACGAGTCGCCTTCGGCACCTCCGGCCATCGCGGCAGCTCATTCGATGTGAGCTTCAACGAATTTCACGTGCTCGCGATCAGTCAGGCCATTTGCGAGTACCGCAAGCAACAGAACATCGATGGCCCGCTGTTCATCGGCTGCGACACTCACGCGCTCTCGGCGCCGGCTTTCGCGAGCGCTCTCGAAGTGCTCGCCGCCCACGGCGTGGAAGTCATGGTATCGGCGGGCGGTGAATACACGCCTACTCCGGCCGTTTCGCACGCCATTCTGACCTACAATCACGGCCGCAAAGCGGGCCTTGCCGACGGCATCGTCATTACGCCCTCGCACAATCCTCCCGACAGCGGCGGCTTCAAATATAACCCGACCAACGGGGGACCGGCGGACTCCGAAGTGACCCGCTGGATCGAGACGCGGGCCAACGACCTGTTGAAATCGGGTGCCGACGCGGTCAGCAGAGTCACATTCGCGGCAGCTCGACGCGCCGCGACCACGCACCCTTACGACTATGTACTGAACTATGTACGCGACTTAGGCGTCATTCTGGACATGGATGTGATCCGCGGTTCGAACATTCGCATGGGTGTCGATCCCCTGGGCGGGGCCGGTGTGCACTACTGGGCGCGCATCGCCGAGCTCTACCGTCTCGACCTGACCGTTGTGAACGACGAAGTCGACCCCACGTTCCGTTTCATGACTCTCGATTGGGACGGGAAGATCCGCATGGATCCCTCCTCATCCTACGCCATGCAGCGGCTCATCGGACTTAAAGATAGATTCGACATTGCATTCGCCTGCGATACCGACCACGATCGCCACGGCATCGTGACCGCCAGCAGCGGATTGATGCCGCCGAATCACTATCTCGCGGTCGCAATCGACTACTTGTTCCGTCATCGGACCCACTGGCGCTCGGATGCGGCCGTGGGTAAAACCGTGGTGAGCAGCGCCATGATCGATCGAGTCGCTCACAGGCTCGGCAGAGCTCTGTACGAAGTTCCGGTGGGGTTCAAGTGGTTCGTGAACGGGCTGCTGGATGGTAGCGTGGCATTCGGCGGCGAGGAAAGCGCCGGTGCATCGTTCAGCCGCATCGACGGCAGCGTCTGGACCACGGACAAGGATGGCATGGTGCCCGCGCTGTTGTCGGCGGAAATCACGGCGCGCACCGGAAAGGATCCCGGACAGGCCTACCACACCCTGACTCAGGAACTCGGCGCCGTATTCACCAACCGCCAGGACGCGCCGGCCACTGCCGAACAGAAGAAAAAACTCGGCAAGCTTGATCGGCAGCAGGTGAGGATCACGGAACTCGCCGGCGATCCCATCGATGAGATTCTCACCACGGCGCCCGGCAACGATGCCGCGATCGGCGGCGTGAAAGTCAGCTCGCGCGGTGGTTGGTTCGCCGCTCGGCCCTCGGGAACCGAGGATATTTACAAGATTTACGCAGAGAGTTTTCACGACGAAGCCCATTTGGGCAGGCTCATCGCCGAGGCGCAGCGCATCGTCGATGCGGCCCTCGCGGGCGCCTGAGCCCGCGGACGCCTTGGCAGCGCGCGACAATATTCCCCTCACCGATACGGCCAAGCGGTTGCTGCCGTGGCTGGTGGCCGTGGGCTTTTTCATGGAGTCGCTGGACACCACCATCTTGAACACGGCCGTCCCTGCGATCGCGCAGGCGCTCAACGTACCGCCGCTCAGCATGAAGGCCGTTCTCTCGAGCTACACCCTGAGTCTCGCCGTGTTCATTCCCATCAGTGGATGGATGGCGAATCGTTTCGGCACGCGGCGTGTATTTGCGTCCGCGATCGGCATTTTCACGCTCGGTTCGTTTCTCTGCGGTATTTCCAACAACATTCACCTGTTGGTGGCCTGCCGCGTGCTGCAGGGCTGCGGCGGAGCCATGATGCTGCCCGTGGGGCGGCTGACCATGGTGCGTGCCTTTGCCAAGTCGGAGCTGATCGCGGCAATGAGCTTCGTCGCGATTCCGGGCCTGATCGGTCCCATGCTCGGGCCCCTCCTAGGCGGCCTGATCATCGGATATTTTCACTGGAGCGTCATTTTCTTCGTCAATATACCCATCGGCTTGTGCGGCCTTTACATGGTCTATCGGCATCTGCCCAATTACCGCGAGCAGCGCAACTTTCCACTCGACATCATCGGCCTGGTGCTGTTTGGTTCCGGTATTTCGTTGCTGTCCTATGTGCTCGAGGTATTCGGCGAAACCACCCTGAGCGGCCGTGAGATATTGGGTCTGTTGGCCATGTCCGCGGCGCTGCTCTGCGCCTATGGACTGCACACGCTGCGGAGCGCGCACCCGCTACTGCGGCTGGGCCTGATGAAGATCCGCAGTTTCCGCGTCGCCGTGACCGGCAACCTATTCACTCGACTGGGGATTGGGGGAATACCTTTCCTGCTGCCGTTGCTCTACCAGGTCGGTCTCGGATTCACGCCCATTCAATCCGGATTGCTCATCATGCCGCAGGCATTCGCTGCGATGTCCCTGAAGCTCACCATGCCGCTCATCTTGAGAAAATTCGGCTACCGCCGGGTATTGATTGCCAATACCATCGTACTGGGTTCGCTGATTCTCCTGTTCTCGACCATTGAGGCCGCCACGCCGGTTTGGGTAATCGTGGCAATGGCCTTCACATTCGGGTTTCTCACATCGCTGCAATACACCAGCATGAACACGCTGGCCTATGCCGATGTCAACGAGAAAGAGGCCAGCGGCGCCAGCACCATCGCCAGCACCGTGCAGCAATTGGCAGTGAGCTTCGGCATCGCTGCGGCATCACTCGCGGCCGCGCTGTTCATCCCCGACAGAATGCGCGCCACGGCGCCTGAGTTGATTCACGGGATACACCTGGCGTTTGTGTTTCTCGGCGTACTAACCATCGTGTCGACCATCGTCTTCAACGAACTCAGGAGCGGCGACGGCGACGCCGTGAGCCGCCACAAGGCAGAACTTCCCAGCGGCTGACGGTCGCGCGGCGACGGCGGCGGTGCTGGTTGGCGGCGATGCTGGTTGGCGGCATCGCCCGCGTCGCCGGCCCTGCAGCTATTCCTCCTTGATCGCGTGACCGCCGAATTGATTGCGCATGGCCGACAGCAGCTTGTCGGTGAACGAATCGGCGTCCCGCGAACGTAGACGCTCCAACAGCGATAGAGTGATGACGGCAGCGGGCACGCCCAATTCAATGGCCTCCGCTACGGTCCATCGGCCCTCGCCCGAGTCTGCCACGTAGGGGGCGATCCCATGGAGGGTGGGATTCTTCTCCAGTGCGTTGGCAGTGAGATCCAACAACCATGAGCGCACCACGCTGCCATAGCGCCAGATTTCCGCGATTTGGTGCAAGTCGAGCTTGAATT
>Ga0302320_10008251_pt1 | contig 22707 bp, 20 predicted proteins | sample Bog_T0_3_FD_202130 | JGI IMG/M metagenome (GOLD analysis project Ga0302320, IMG submission 202130) | Peat permafrost microbial communities from Stordalen Mire near Abisko, Sweden - Bog_T0_3 | ecosystem: Environmental > Terrestrial > Soil > Wetlands > Peat | place: Sweden: Abisko, Stordalen Mire... | reverse complement strand
AGATGTAAAATTGTAGGTATCCGACCGACACAGAAAAGCAAATGTTGGCCAAGCAAACTGGTTTTTTCACTATAAATCAGGTAAACAACTCAACTATTTATGAGAATATGCCCCACCAGACTAAGAATCACGAGCTTGGCTTAACCTCGGAGCGAAAGAAAAAGAAAGAATCTATTTCCACGAAAGAGATGATACTGCAGAATGGGCTGAGCGGGAATAGTAAGCGTTTTCAAAGAGCGATTGTACCAACAAAGCCTTCTTTTATCTTCCATAGAGAAATATTTATACTATTCAATCAGCTTTGTTACCCATGTGTGGATCCCGCCGATCTTAGTGTGGGAGCTGACATGCCAAGGATGAATCACTTAGACCACGAGCCAGATCAAAGAACTGCCGCGCAAAAGAAAAGACCAGTGTCTTTGGTATCCCAGGCACCGCTCTTTCTCATGAAGCCAAGTCACAGAGGATCGGATGCTCCTCCGAGAGGGGTTTGCTTTCTGCACTTGATTCCACTACTGAACCCGAAGATGAATCAGGGTAGACTTCCAAATAATAGAAGAGATCGGTTTCCACTTCGGCTCTGGCTTCCTCTAACCATTCAGACTCGGGTTCGGCTTCACATTCGGCTTCGGATTCGGCTATGGCTGAGGCTATGCCGGTTCTCCTCGTCGGGGAGAGAGCCGCATCCAAACTTGCACCCGGTGCTTTTCCACCGTCTATCCAGGGCGAAGCGTTAAGCTATGCTAGCTCCCCTTATGCTACTGCCAGTGTCACAGATACTGCTCAACTCAAAAGGAGTTTAGGAGATTCTTCACTTTTCTTACTAGAGGCCAGGTAAGGTGTTGTGTCACCACTGACCTCCTCAGCTGTCCCCCTCCCTTCGATCGGATCTACTACACGGGGGTCTCGCATTGCCCCAACGAGTTAATTCACTAAAAGCCTCTTCCGCCTATAAAGGCTTCTTAGAAAGAGATAAACTTCCCCCTTTCCTTCTAGTGGTGGTGGATCAGAAAAATCCACCACAAAATATGAGGGCGAAGCTTCTTATTTGACTAAAGTTTTCTATCCCCAGGCAATAGAAAGAGGGGACCGGTAGGCTTTCAAAAACCATTAAAAGCAGAGGGGGCAAGGTTGGGGAAAGAGTCAAAAAATAAAGAAGAATAGGAGTTCTCTGATCTGCACCCAACAAGATGCGCGTGGCAAAGTCAAAGCTTTTTTGTGGTTTCGATGACAGCAGGTTAAGAATATACTTCTGAGAATGGTTCTAAGATAGATATGAGTTTGAAGTCTCCCATATTTTGAGAAAGCGCCATCCATAAAAGAACATTTTCTCCGTCCACTTATTCTTTTTTTCTTACAAAATGTCTGATTTTACTTGAGTCACATGACTTGCTTTTACATAGTATATTTTTTTTCAACACGATAAATTTTGGAAATTGAAACTTTTCAGTGCACCTGATCCTGAATACCAATACTCTAGTACATATAGAACTAATTGTTGAGACTCAATTCTTTCTATTTTTTGTAGGGATTTGAAGGCTGAAAACGTTCTTCTTGGGGCAGATGGTGCTTGGAAATTGTGTGACTTTGGTAGTGTTTCAACAAATCATCAAATATTTTATAGGCCTGAAGAGATGGGAATTGAAGAGGACAATATAAGGAAGCATACAACCCCTGCCTATAGAGCCCCTGAGGTTGGTCTTTTCTTTTACTCTTTTTCCAAGAGACAAAATTGACAAAAGGGCCTTCAAGTTTCCGGCTACTTTCTGTTTGGTATTTTCTGTTTATGATGTATCAGTTTGTCCTTAAGTGGTGTATTACGATTCTCAGAGATATTGATCAAAGTGTAACGTAAACATTTAATCATAAGAGTTCTTTTTTATTAACTTTGAGTCAATCACATGAGACCTTTAAGTCTCAAGCTTTTTGTTTGATCCCTTTCTTTAGCTCACATTTCAGTTTTGTACAGAAAAAATATTCTTATTGTTACAAAAAATTGAATATAAAGTACTTCCTTAAATGTGGTCTTTTCTGTCGAGAGTCTTTTATTAGCATTTGATTCTTAAGCACCAAAATGATACAAATGAAACATTTGAGGCTTCAATTTGATATTTTCAAGTCTAAGCACTTAAAATAATTGGTTGAAACATGAAGGGCTTTTTGACTAATTTGTCCTTTTTTCTGTTGTCCTTCATAACTACATAGTTTCTAAATTATTCACTTTAATCTATTGTCTTGAATAAACTTGAATTCTTGCAGGCAGATGTGGGATCTCTATAGAAAGTAGGTTATCAGCGAGAAAGTAGATATTTGGGTAAGTTAACATTTTCTATGATGTGGTTATTATGCTTAACTAACCCTGGCCAACAATACAGATTGGATTCGGTTAATATTCATAATGATTCGCATGATGCTTATAGTTTGTCTACAGTGGAAGTCTCACTTCAATTGGATTCTCATAAGGATCGAAAAAGGTGAAGTGACATGCCGAATATTGGAGAGCTAGGGTTAACTTTTTTGCTCTTTTTCCTGTCTGTCAGGCTCTGGGTTGTCTCTTGTACAGAATATGCTATCTAAAGTCAGCATTTGATGGCGAGTCAAAGTTACAAGTTCTAAACGGGAACTACCGCATTCCAGATTTACCCAAGTACAGCCCTTCTATTATTAATTAATCTCATTAAAGACATGCTGGCTTCAAGTCCAGATGCACGGCCTGACATTACTCAGGCAAGTCCAATTATTTTTCAGCTCAAAGGATTACCTGCTTGGTTGGGCCTAGTCAAACCACTAACAGTTAATTGAGGCAACCCCCGTGAAAATGAGACTGAATTTCCAAATTAAGGGTCAATTAAGGCGAATTGGGTGCAATTGTTGGATGTGCTATAACCTGACCCCCACGATGTAGAAGTCCAATGCGCGTCCTTAAGAAATAGTAAAATATGGCCATTCAACTCAGTCATCTTAAGCTTTGCACAAGCCTCATTTATGCTCCTTGCAATAAAAGAACCAAATGCTTGATGAACTAACTTGAGAACTGCTTGGCATAGAAGATGCAATAATTAACTTCTTATCGTCTTGATGCATTTCCTTTCTTGATAGAATTGATGTATGTCACTAATAAAACACCTAATTAGCCTAGTTCCTATTAAGTTTTGGTTTTTGGAAGGAAACAAAGGATTTATGACTTCTTGTTCCGCTTCTGTTGTTTAGGAAAAAAAGTGTGAAAAAACCAATCTTTTCCTTTTTTCATCGTCTCATTCAATATTAAATAATGATGATAGGTTTGGTTCAGAGTGAATGGGATGTTGCCAATGGAGCTACAAAAGGAAATGCCAGATGCATCTCCTAATGCTTCTTCTATTGATGTGCATAAATCTAAACCTTATTTTTTCCGAGATGAAGGTATGTTTGATTTTATTTACTTAGGTCTCAATTTTGCCCACATGTTACACCCTACTACTCTCATTTTGTTGCCAATGGCACCTAACCTCTTTGGTGGAGAGTCATGCAATCCATCAAAGAAGGTAGGGTTAAATATTCTGTTGCCATCATTCAAAAGAAGTGGGTATGACTTTGAGCTTTCTTCCAAACAAAAAATAATAAACGAATAAATAGTCGCTCTCCTGTTTGCAACAATCACCCGACATTTTTTTGAGATTTACAAAAACATAGTCAAATATTTTTCTCAAATAACACTAAATATATACTTAAGGGACTTTTACTGTGGAGAATACTACATTTGTTTAGTGTTCACAATTAGCCTCTGTCCCTTATCGTGCTATTTTTCTCTAAGCCAAAGTGGAGCTAAAAGCCAGATAAACCCAAATAGTTTGGAGAAATTGGTTATTTTATTTGTATTGTTGGTTTGCAATCCTTGCACACTGATTTACAGCAGAGTCCTTTTTTTAACTGTTGCTTGTTGTACTTGATTTTTTATGATTCCTCGTATGTTTAGCGGGCCAGTTATCGAGGAACCAGGGCGTAGCGTGGGGTTTCAACAGTAAATTTGGGCAAAATAACTCTTATACGAAAGTCAATCCTTGCACATGACATTAACTTGTTCCTTAACCCTAGTTTCTTACTTTCCTTTTTGAAGTCCCAAAAAAGGTGCAATCTGCGCCACCACCTCGTAGGAACCCTCCACCGCCCCCCATTTCCAAATAAACTGAAATTTCCAATTCAGGCTCACTGGGGGCATTTTGGTCAACTCAACATGCAAAGGACTCCTTTTTTGTAGAGGGCAAGGGCCCACTTTTGACAAGGAAAAATCAAAACCACAACTGCCTAATAGGAAAGAAAGCGCCAGTTCATCTGGTGGTGACTTTGAGATAACCTTCTTACCTAATGGTTCAGAGTACGGCTTCGACAAGCCCAAACCCGTCAAGAGGCTAGAAGAGGAATTGCAGAAGGAGGTCAACTGGCTTAGAGATGAGTTGCGTGTAGCTAATGTGGAGAAAGAGGAGATCAAAATGAAGTATGATAAATTATGTGCCATATGTGCTTCTCGGAGAAAGGAGATTGAGGAGCTGAAGCGGCATGCAACTGGTTGTAGTAGCGCCACCAGTACAGGGCCCGTACAGTCTAGCAGAGACGCTTCTCCTGCCAGCTCTACAAAATTGAATACTCCGGTATGTCATTTGGCAATGAACTAGTACAACCAGTATAAAAATGTATGTTGAGTTGGGAATAGCTCAGAGTCATTTTGATTGGTCTTTGCTGAAATTGGAGATTATATTCTTGTGGAGAATAATGCAACATTAAGTTCTGTACGTACTTGTAAAAGCACAGGAGGGCATACTGTTTCGGTACTTTACTAGCTTGCACACCTGTTGTATTGGCACAGGTGTTGCTTACTTTACTAGACCTGACATAGCTTTTGCAGTTGGTACTGTAAGTAAATTCATGCATGCACCAAGAACCACTCATCTAGATGCAGTGAACTGAATTATTGGGTATCTAAAGGGATCTCCTTGACAAGGGATATGGATGAAGAAAAATAATACTAATAATATTCTCGCCTACTCTGATGCATATTGGGCTGGAAACTTTGATCGAAAATAAACCACAGGATACTGCACATTTGTAGGCGGGAATCTCGTGACTTGGAAAAGCAAGAAGCAGAATGTAGTTGCAAGGTCAAGTGCAGAGGCAGAATATAGAGCAATGGCATCAACAGCAAGTGAGCTAGTATGGCTCAAGCAATTGCTATGCGACATGAAGATCTCATGCGAAGGACCGATGCAAATGTACTACAATAATCAAGTTGCACGACACCTTGCCTCAAATCCAGTTTTCTACGAAAGAACGAAACATATTGAGGTGGATTGCCACTTCATACGTGAAAAAGTTCAAGCTGGAGAAATTGAGACTCCATTTGTGAGAAGTCACGATCAATTGGCTTATATATTTAAAAAAGCTTTGGACAAAGAGATTTTGCAAAATCTCTTTTACAAGTTGGGTCCTCTAAATTTATTCGAACCCAAGGGAGGGGTAGTGTTGAGAAATAGGAAATTGTCCTCAGAAATTCATCAGAGGCCTATTTAGGAAGGGAATTAGCTAGCATCCAAATTATAGCCGTTAGAGCAAATTAGGTACCTAGCTTAATTCTTGTAATTAAACAAATAAAGAATCCAGCATACTAGGAAAGTGCCAAATGGTACATACAATAGCCAGTCTATAAATACATATGCACTGCTATGTAAAAAGATCAGAACAAGATCAATCAATTTCATTCTTCATTTCTTTATTGCAAAACTCAACAGGCCATCAACGATCACAAACCAAATACATATTTGGGAAATGTTTTCTATATGAATATAAAATTTGATATGTGCTCCATTTTTTGACATTTAACTGAGAACAAGGTGAAACATGACGCTGATGATAAAAAGGATTCCAAAATGGAAAGTTCTTAAAAAAGAGTCACCAGTCTTCCATCTCATGTTTTATTTAAGTGTACAGCAGCTATTTTTTTGATCTCCGGCACTGTGTTTATATTGACAATTACCGTACGAATACAATCGCAAACAAAATCCAAAAATTCTACAATAAAAGGGGAGAACGAGATAAAAGAGAATCATGCACACAAGAAAACCAACGACCTCAGACCTTGATGCATCATTTACCTCACATTTATGTACCTTTAGCCTATATCGTGGACCCAAAAGGCCGAAACTAACAAACATCATTACTTAAGCTTTGAAGTTCAATAATCATATGGTAATATTCTCTGCTGGTATAGAAAAAAACTCTGCTGGCATAGGAGAAAACCCTGCTCGTATAGGCAAAAACGCACCACCTATCTCCCCTCCCAAATCCGGGAAAGTCTTGCAGCCTGGCAGGGATGTTACCTTGCCCATTCGGTCCACGTTAAGAGGATACTTTAGGAGGTGGCCCCTCATTTCTTTTACTTCATCTGCGAGAAACTGCTTCCAGTTGAGTTCCCCCATGGTGCGTACCCTTCTTACACATTCAACGCTCTGCGGTTGGTTGAATATTTCCTCACTGGTACCGGTGTGCTCGGCCCATAAAAGAAAAGTAATAAGACCTAGAAAAAATAATAATTGTTGGGTTCCAGTTTACATAAATTAATCTATCTATAGATTTGGTGAAAAATACATACAGAAAAGTTAGGTTAGCTTCTTTTTGCTTGATTCAACTAGAGGTAACTTCAAATACAAGGAAAGATGGATGTTATTTGCTAAACTGGTGATGTATTGGTTCGAATTTGCAGATATGGTGAAAGAAAATGCTACAATACCTTGACTGAGGGCTTCAACCTATACGGTTCTGACAAAGCAAACCCATCATGCACAGCTCCTGAGACGACCTCGTCAGTGACCTCAACTGTGGCTCTCTCAATTATACCACTTCTCCTCTTTTGCAAATACTTCACAAGAGCCGTGAGTGCATTGTGCTTCATTTTAATAGTCTCTTTTTCATCTAGCTCACTCAGCTGTGCCGGTGTAATTGGCAACCGACATAGGATTTGGCAATAATAATACATACCATAACTTAGGCTTACTTTCTGCGGAAGCCGTTTTAAGATCTATCTATAGTAGTCTCACTTGTACCGACGTTCATATTCAAGTGAAGGAATATCTCCTTTCGGGTACGAAACACAACAGAAGCAACTCGATTTCATACTATATATGATACCTGTCGATGCACTTTATGGCGTGTACACATATATATATTATACCCTTTGTTCTTACCAACGAAAGGAACCGTCGAACTATCTGAGGGCAGAGTCACTATTGCCCCCGAGAGGCGAACTATAGAGCACCCATCGAAAGCCAATTCGACTACCAATCGGAAAATAAACCCTTACCTGGGTGACACCTTTAGCCCCGAACTACTAGCTGATACAGGCCGTAGATTCCGATAAGATCGTCGAACACTGGCTGGGGTTTGTCGTGAAAAGGTAGGTGAAAATGGGAGCAAGCTATGGAACGACACTATTCAGCATCCTATCTTAAGCAGTAGGAGAGGCTGAACTAGAATGGAAAAGGAAAGATTATAGGTACATAATCTAGAAAGAAAGATGATTTGGATTATTTTGAAACACTAGGTTCTGAGGAATATTATTTACAATTTACTTATTCTTCCTGTTCTGGTTATATCGAAAGGAGGACATTCTGACGATATCTTACAGTACCGTTTAAGGAACAATACTGACAGCAGGATTATTATTACGCAACCACTTATGCTGCTTTTACTAGAGGCATAAAGCGTTGGGAACATTTTCATCCATCTTCTTCTTTACTAGAGGTAGGTATCATGAAATGCAACCACAACTAGTCTACTATCACGCTATGCCACTAACTTTAGAAATATGAGCAAGTTAAGCTAGAAATAAATCTCTGAAGATTTGCTTGTGCATTTGGTTTTGATATCTCTTCCAACACAGTAGAATCAATTTAAGGTGAGCTACTACTGTCAGAAAGAGACTTGGTCTCTGAATGAGCTCATCTCACACTGTGTTCAGGAAGAGGATAGATTGAAGCAAGATCAGACAGAAAGTGCTCACATAGCCTCTCGGGTAAAAAGAAAAGAAAGAAGGATAAGGAAGCTGCAAGTACAACTCCTCAAAAGAAACCAGATAAGAAGAAGAACACGCAGCCGCTTGAGGAAGGTACTGGTTGTTACTTTTGTAGGGCTGAAGGACATAAGAAGAAGCATTGCACCAATTATCGCGCTTGGCGTGCTAAGAAAGGTATGCTTCTCGCTTTGGTTTGTTCAGAGGTGAATTTCACTTCGGTACCTAGACACACGTGGTGGATAGATTCTGGTGCAACAACTCACATCAGTGTGTCTATGCAGGGTTGCCTAGATTGTCGGAAGCCAAGTGATGGTGAAAGATACATCTATGTGGGCGATGGCAAGAAAGTTGAAGTAGAAGCAATTGGAAAGTTTAGACTATTATTAAAGACTGGATTTTATTTGGATCTGCATGAAACTTTTGTTGTACCGTCTTTTAGACGTAACTTGATTTCTATTTCTGCTTTGGACAAATATGGTTTGACTTGTTCATTTGGAAATGGGAAATTTGGTTTGTTTCATGATTCCAAATTGGTTGGATCTGGTTTTTTATCTGGTTTTGATAATCTATATTCTATTGATACAGTTGCTTCTTATAATGAAACCTTGCAAACAAGTACACGAGGTGTTAAGAGAAAATGAACCAATGAGAATTCGGCTACATTGTGGCACAAGAGATTAGGTCATATCTCCCGAAGGAGAATAGAAAGACTTGTGTCAAATGATATTCTCGACCCACGGACTTTGATGTTTGTGTTAATTGCATAAAGGGCAAACAAACCAATCAACGGAGATTTGAAGCCAATAGGTCAAAGTCTTAGAACTATTTCATACGGATATTTGTGGACCTTTTCCTACAGCTGCTAGGAAGGGATTTTATTACGTTCATAGACGATTATTCAAGATATGGCTATATTTATCTCATTCATGAAAAAGCACAGGCTTTGGACGTGTTCCAAAATTCTAAGGCGCGGAGCGTTGAGAACCAACTCAACAAAAGGATTAAAAGCGTCAGGTCTGGTGAATACTATGGCAGATATGACGGTTCAGGTGAACAACGTCCAGGACCTTTTGCTAAATTCCTAGAGGAATGCGGTATCGTTCCACAGTACACCATGCCGGGTTCACCTACAATGAATGGTGTGGCTGAAAGATGAAACAGAACGCTTAAGGACATGGTTAGGAGTATGATTAGTCATACTTCTTTGCCAGAATCACTATGGGGAGAAGCACTTAAGACTGCAGCTTATATCCTGAATAGAGTTCCAACTAAAGCGACTCACAAAACTCCGTATGAGCTTTGGACGGGCCGCAAGCCTAGTTTAAAGCATTTTCGGGTTTGGGGATGTCCAGCTGAGGCAAGGCCTTATAAGCCTAATGAAAAGAAACTGGACGAAAGGACTGTTAGTTGTTATTTTGTTGGATATTCTGAAAGGGGGGGGTACAAATTTGATAATCCCACAACAAGGTTTATTTTTTAGGCAGGAAAGGGCAAAGAGGATTTTGCTCGTTACGAAGCACTATAAGTGGTCAATATATAGACACGCACTGATAGAGATCTGGCTTTGGGGTCGGTACTTGTTGGCTGGTCCATTAAAGACCAGTGCTGCTCCCGGCCCGGCTGGCCAGCAACCTGTGATCCATTCGGAACACCACATGTTCTTTTTCCTCGCGAAAGAAAATGGTGCCTTGTTCCGCAAACGTTGAGCGGGGAATAAATTAGGGCATAAGCGAACCAAGCGTGACTGACGCATCTTTTTTTTCAAATGATCCGGCTGGCTGGGTTTTTTTCCCAATTTCTATTCTTTGTTATCTGTATCGAACTTCTATGTTCCAAGAGTCATTCTTTCGATTCAGTAGAGCGAGAATCCCCTTTTTAGGAGTCTACCGGGGTCATTCTTCTAAGAAATAAGAAAAGTAGGGCAATAGTTTACTCTTAAAACTTACCCCATCTCAGCTTTCATTGAAAATCTCTTAACTTAAATAAAATAAATGAGAAAAACTGGTCTTCTCGGTCTTGGTACCTCCTCCGCTCGCTCCTCTCTTGAAACTGAGAAATAAGAAAGAAGGCTCTCAGAAAGCAAGGTCTGGCAGATCTGCTGCTTAAGATTCATCGAGCTGGGTGCTGCTTCCTTCTCCTAGTTTTGTGTGTATTTTTCGGTGATCTCAATGGTTTGTATTTCATATTCCGCTTTCATCTGAAGATGAAGGAGGCATCATTAGCTCACTTGTCTTGGTTTAGTCTTTCGATCGACCATAAAAGCGTAGAACAGACTCATTTGATGTAGGGGGAATGAGCTTCACAACAAAGAGTAGAGGCGATGGTTCTAAACTCAAGTAGATGCTAGTGGTTCAAATCATGTATTTTTTTCAACCCATTCTTTCTATCTATTCTTTTTATCAGTAAAGAGGTGCCTCGGGTTCTTTTCCAAGGGGCAGAGGGTATTTAGAAGCAGGTAGAGAAGGAAAGATCCCTTGTTCAAGCCGCAAGCAAGCTGCATATCTTTCTTCTCTTTTCATCGGCCCCTGCTGAGATTCTTTCCTCGTATAATCTAGGAGTGTTTAGGGCTTACGGAACAGCAACTCAATCTAGACTTGATTTCAGCGAGTTTTTATATGCCTCTTCTTTACTATGTCTCCAAAATCCGTAATAAATGAAGTAGTTTTGGCTGCTAATAACTAAGGAGGTCATCCACTCACCAATTAGGTTGTGTTGAGCATGAATTCTTTGTGTTACTTGGCGAGACTCTCTCTTCTTTATTTGTATCTTGCCCCTACCTAGACTTTACCTTACCCCGGATTACATAAAAGACTTAAAACCTTTCCCGCCTTAGAATCAGCAGCTACATTCCCTAAACCTTATCTTGATCTTGAGCCTAAATCTTATCCAGATTCTTTTTTCTCTTCTTTTGATGATTCTCTTTCTGTGGAATCTATCTTTGATGAAACTCTGACAGCCACTGCACTGCTTAACTCCTACCCTTGAGGAAGGAAGAGTAGCCTCTCTCTCTCCTCTCGTTCTTAGTCTGAGGTTGCTTTCACTCTGCCCTATAAACTACACCTCTCTTACTCTACTAAGTCGATACATATAATCTTGTACCACAACCTGCAAGAGAATCAGTTCTTCGAATCGGTTGTTCTCTTCCTCTAGAGATTCGCCTTTCCTGATACCGACTTTCAGTTCACAGTTAAACACCTATTCTTCGAAGTCAAGCTTAGCGCCCTTACTCTTGGTCATAGGCTTCGGGTGCTACCTCGGAACTACTACTTTCAGTCTATCTTCTTCTTTCATTCTTTCTAATCACACTCACTTTCCTCCTTCGTGATATTTTACATACATGTGCCCTCTTCTTCTTAAAATCTTTTGAGTCGCAATCAAATTCCTTACTTATTTAGTTTTCATCTCATTTTTGTGTTATGAAAGACCGTATCACTTTAGTTCCTCTTCTTAAAGCACCGCTTCTTAATGGTATCTACTCACTTACTCTACCTTCTCCAATTCACCTACCTTCTCCTCAAGCTTACCTAGGCGAACGGGTGTCGGCCGATCTTTGGCACGCTCGTTTTGGTCATCCATCATCAACTGGTATGTACTGGTATCGATTTGACCCCTCCTTCTAGAAAGAGGTGGAGTCAAAAAGAAAAGAAGACCCGCTAAGATCAAAGCAACTAGCAGACTGCACCCAGCTGTGCCATGTCTTTATTAGTCTTTGGGTAGTAGAGTCCTCGTCTGCTTATTCGCTAGCCTCTCTTGCTTTGCTTGCTTCCCCTTACCTTGCTGGCTTTTTGTGTTATATATGATGATGATGAAATGGGTATTCATTTAGAAAATCAATAGAAAAAAAGACATACATAAATTGAGAACAAATGGGAATTCTCGAGGGAAAACATATTCTGAGGGGGCGTGTTAAGTTGATATATAACTTTTGCTAAAAACAAACAAGTATAAAGGGGAATAAAAAAAAGGTATCAAGGCTTATTCTATTCAAAAAGTCGTTGTCTTGTCTTTGTTCGTAGATAAGAACTCTGTCTTCTAAATAATAGTAGAACGCTGCGTCTGCCTTCAGTCGACCAGATTCAGATGTTGAGTAGGTAGATCCCATCTTTCTATTTGTATTGATTTCATTTCTTTTTCTTCCAACTTTCCTTAAGTAGTGGGCAGTCTAGCAGGGCAGGTTTTGCCATGCTAGACTTCCCACCCCATCTGAGCTTTGGACAAGTAGTGTATCTACCCCCGCAGTCATCTTCTGTCTTGCTCACCCTCCGCCCTCGAGAAAGACCACCGTTGGTTGTAGTCTTCTCTTCTATTTTGCCAGGCTCTATTATTTGGTTCGTAAAAAAAAGGGAGTAGTGAGAAAACGAGAGTCAAGAGAATGGAAGCAGCCTATCCTATATCATGGAACGGAATTGCGTTATTGGTACTCGGTTACGTGTTGTATGTTATTGTTATTCAAAATAAACGAATAAGCGAACAAGCTTTGATTGAGAAACTAGAAACTAGTTTGGAGGTCTAGTCAATAGTAAGCTGGGCTACCTTTCGTTCATGATAACTTGACTTTTAATAGCTGTAGGGACTTTTAACGGCAGTGTAGCGGCAGTTCATTGTTGTTACGAGCCCGATAGTCAAGAGAATCGGGAATAGAGTGGTTTGCAAATAGAATTGCTTCTTTCCTTACTTAAGTCACATAAGCACGTTCCAATGGAACTTGTCAATTGAGATTTTTGACGTAAATTAAATAGTGAGTTAGCTCGCTTAGAGAGTTCGTGGGTCTAAGGTAGTACCAGGTATAGTAGGGACAGACAGGTAGTAGTTGTAAGGGATGCCGTTCACGCTTCGCGCCTTGCATTTCTTCATTTCTCAACTCCGGGGCATGAAAGTGTAGGCGTGACTTGACGTTACGAAATGTCGAATCGGCACCAACTAATGTCACTAGGTGAGTTGATCAACCCGAGAGCTCCCTAGTGTAGTAGAATCGCTTTCATTCAGTGAAAGCAACTAGAGAGTATATAGCAGCTTGAGTAGTGGTTAATAAGCATGGCACTGTTCTCGTATAGCCCTTTCGTTAATAGGGACAGGACAAGGGATGCCGCGACGTTGCACAGTATAACGTTCATGTCCCTTGCACAGTATGTAGTGAAGTAAAGAGGTAGGTATCAAAGACCGGAAAAAGAAAGTGCCGATAAAAGTCAATGCAAACCAGTACCTCTAATCAAAATTGATTATAAATTTCTCACGAGAGCGAATTCCTACTTTATTCGTTGCCCGGTACCGACTTCCTTCCATTCATTAGATAGACCTCTTCTCCGAGTTTGAAAGAAAGACGGAAAGGATAAGAAGAAAGGGAAAGCCGGGCTCGCTAGTGCCGGTTCAAAGAAGGTCTACAAGTCAAGGATAAGAGGAAAGGAAGACCTAGACCGATGGGAGAAAGGAGTGTTACGCAAAGAAGGTGCTTGGAAGGTTGTGTTCAAAGAAAGGTGCTTGCAAGAAGAATTCTCTCTCTATAGTAGACTCTCGGATATGACTTTCCCTACAGCAAGTTCCGAGGGATTTGAAGGTTCCAACTACAGCTATTTCAAAAGCGAGTTCCGGTTTCACTAGAGCTATGATACACTACTAAAGTTTTTCTATTTTTGCGGAATTCAAGGAAGCTTGCGATTCATTTATGTCGATTAACATGCTGGACCAGTTCCCACTAGATACTATGCCTGCCGTATAGGAGTTTACATTCGTAGGGGGCATTCTTCTATTTGGATCACCGATTCTACACTTGCACTCTTCACTATTCCCACTATCTCTTTTTAACCACAAGTGACCTTACGCGAGATTACCACAAATCTTGTCTATTCCTTGCTTACATACAGTGCTGGCTGTGACTTGACTCTGCCTGTATGGGCCTTCCTTACAATAGGCATCCCAAGAAGAAAGAAGTATATCTGTTCTGGGCTGATGGATGTTCCAATGCGTATTTTCAGAGCTTGTTCTCTTAATACATATCGGTTGAGGCCATAAACTACAGGGCTTTGAGAGTCAAGCAATTTCTTCGCTTCGCCCCTTGTTAAAATCCACACACTGACACTATTTCTTCCTATCTCGTAAGGCAATTGCCAATTTGCTTGGTCACCCCGGTAAGGTACGGCAATTAGGTAGGTAGGGCGCTGTAAAGTAGGCTAGTCTTCTAAAAGGATGGACTACTAGATGTATGGAGAAAGAATGCACTAGAGAAAGTATTTCTTTAAAACCACTCTGACGGGCCTGTAGTTCATTGAGCTAGCTGTATTGCTGCCGGCAAGAAAGTAGGGCATATTCTATTGGGTAAACTCCTCCTAATTGCTGGGCTGGTATTGGTGCACAGAAAAGGCTTCTATCGGTATTCGCAAAGTAAGGGAGTGTCGGGTCTCGGGAACTATGAATTTATGGTAAAGATTTGCTCCTTTCAAGTTTGACTTACTTGGATTCGGAAGAGCCGCTTTTCTCGGAGGAAGCAGTCACAGGTACAGTTGGAAAGGGATAAGCACCAGAGAGAGTGCCCCGTAACTTCTACCCCTTATGAGAAACAGATCCGTGGGTTGCTTACGGTGTTGTGAGTGCCCCGCAAATTCTACCCCTTATGAGAAACAGATACGATCTCATAAGTGGTGAGGTTGGTCTAGGAGCTCTCTTGATGTTTAGGGAAATGGTTGGCTTAGGGGCTTACCATTTGGCTTCCAAAAGATGCCTGCTGCATTCTTACCGTAGCGTTCACTTACCACTACGACTCTCCCACGGAGGGATGCGGTACCCCACTAGTCTTTTTCGTGGATGCCTAACGCGGTAAAACCCAATAGGCCTATTCAGTATACTCACTGGGTAGTACGTAACTAGTGGTCAGGAATTTGACTTCTCGCTTTCTCAAAGCCCTGCTCAGTACATCTCTTTGGATGGTATGGAGTGGAAACATACTTACTAGGGGTCTTGCTTGCTGTTCAACTAGTAAGGAACACACAAGATGCTGCTTCCTTCAGGGAGGTACACACAAGAAGCTGCTTCTAAGGTTCACCCATGATCCGGGGGAACCATGCATGATCTCTTATGGTAAGGTTGTTGCACACTATTAATGCTTATTGTAGCAAATACTGACAAACAGAGGGGAGGTCAACTGAGTATAGAACGAGAATTTCTCTGAATCAAAAAGATAAATCACAAGGGGAAAAACGCTTAGCATGAACAACATATTATTAAAGAATTCACTGAATGGTACTACACTATCAAGAGGTGAACTGAAAAGAGAAAGGTTAACTTTATTAGTAGGAATGGAGATATCTAGGTGCTCAGTTAGGGGAATTTGACTAAAAAGCGCTGGTTTAGGATTGACTTTTCTACCTGGAATTCGTTCTTTCACTCTGCTAGCACAAGTTGAATGCAGTTGTAACTCTAATGTAGTGGTTACGAAGATGAATGGTCATATAGGTTTGATAGGAAGAAAAGATACTGCTAGATTCTTTTCTAGTGCACACCACAGGAGTTAGAGTTTAGAACGAAATTCCTTTCAACCATAAACCTTCATGTATAATTGATTCAGAAAAGGAAGCTTTCACTTCTTCTGAGCGGGTCCCGGATGAATGTATTCACATACTTTAAAAATAATAGTAATTTCTATAAGGAAGGATCTACTATTGTAAGGCAAGGGATGCAGCGACATGTTGAGGAACTCTCATTGAGATATGAGTTTGATACTCTTTACAAAACCCTCCCAGATATCTTCATCCTTCTTCTAAATAAGGAATCAGATAGTGCGGCAAGAGATCATTTTAAATAAGAATAAGGGACTTATTCTAAATCGTATTGTTTCACAACTTGAAGAGTACACGTTAGAAGCTGCTAGTGTATATACTCTGTGTAATCTTTTCCATGCGGGTGCCAAATCGACCGTTGTAAGAGCAGCTACATTCATAGATAGTCTAGCCTATACTATAGAGTATCACTACTCAGTTAGTAGCTCTAGGAGAAAGGGGTGAGTTAATACCGGATTGCAAAATCAAACAGAGACTGAAAAGCATAAACTCACTCAATTAGGAACTAAGTCATGTAAGTCGAACGCTAAAAAGATCAAACCTGTGTCTAAAGAGACAGACTTCCAACGCATAGCTGCATGAATGTTATAGTTTCTTCAAGAGAGAGGTGTTTTGAAACTAGTTGACGATATCCATGTACAAGACAAACCTGTTGTGAAGAAGAAGGGATCATATTACAAGGAAAGGGCCCTATATGTTCAATGTCTCTTTAGTCTAAAACTACTCCCAATAAAAATGCACTTACCAATGATATGTCCTCCACTTCCATGGTCTATTAAGCAATCTTCCAAGCATAAATATGAGAAAAAGAAAAACATTATGGTATCCTTTTCAGATATGAATGGTGGCTACTTAACGCATTCAAGTTCGCAGATTATGACACGTTACCATTTGTTAACATCACATCAATACGAGCATTTTAATATCAAGTTCAAGAACAAGGAATCATGCCAGAGTTATTGTCGAATAATATCGAAATTAAAAGAAACACCTTTTAAGGTGAACAAATCGATGTTGAATTTTATTAGAGAACATAGGCAGAGTCTAGAAGAGAAGGGATTTCTTATGCCTTCATTCTTGTCTAATATTCGTATTCATGTTGTATATGAAAGGCTGCGAGTAGAAGTCTCCACTGCGAATAGTAAAGATCTTGTGTATAGTGAGCTAGCATCCATTATAGATAAACAAGTACAGCGTGCACGCTATGAAGATTTTTTGATCAATCTAGCTACAGCTCTCGAGGAATATACATTCTGGTTCCCAGCCTTCATTGAGGTAGGATTTATAGAACAGGTTATCTGAACTTTCATGAACGTGAATTGGCTCGGAGTCTACTACTATTCTCTTCTAGTGAAGATAAAGGTCAGGGTATAAGCAAAGAGTGCATATCCACTAGTAGTGAACTATCCAATGATACATATAGGTATCTAGCTTGCGCTGCCTACGCTAATTATCAAACTCTTACCAGTGTAACTGAATCTTATCAATGGTTAATCAAGCATTGCATTAGGAGTGAAGATCATTCTTCTGTTTTCCCAACGGAGATCATTAATCTTGCTGAATCATCTAAGAACCCTTTTCTTTTCATAGCTAGTGTCATCAGGTTTCAACGTCAGCACATAAGAGGAGATCTTCCAATAGGTAGGTTCGATACCCATCAGTATGGATGCTTCCTCGTCTGCTTATCAGATCATGAGTGACTCTCTACTAGATGAAGATCTAGCTCAAAGAACCAACTTGATTGGAGGAGATGGAGATACTATCCAGGATCTTTACACTTCTCTTATTTCACCTCTCTCTGCATACCTCAAAGAGGAGTTGAAACCTCCACTAGGAGAAGTCATTCCTACACGTATAACTAGGGAACTAATAAAGAGAGTATATATGCCATTGGTTTACGGAAAAGGTTTAATGAGTTCAGCACAAGATATTTCGGCTGCCATGTATGATATTCTGAAGACAAACGAGAATATTATAGTCTCTGCTGCGTTTTACAGATTCTGGTTCGAGAAATACCCACAGATAAAAAACCTTATGAACCTAATCAACTTAGGAGGGTGGTTTGCAGCAACACTGAATCTTCCTGTCTCCTATCACACTCATTACTTCCAATCAATCCAAGATTATATGAAGACTGAATCTGTCATTGTTTGGGTATTCGATAGGATCAAAAAGAAGCGCAGAAAGATCTCTCTATCTATGCCTTCAACAACAAGAGACCGTGTTAAGACACAAAGATCATGTTTTGCCAATTTCATACACCAGAAGGATGCTTCAATCGCACTCTATATCATGGATCATTTTACTAATAGTAACTTATATACCGTCCACGATAACTTCATAGTCAATCCTACCCAAGTTAGCAACATTACCCATTGTTATACTTCTGCATTCCAATCACTAGGAGACCCTCTATCACAAGTTAATCTTTTTCTTTTCAATAACATTCTAGTTCATACAAGTTTTTGTTCTGAACTCAGCTCTCAAGAATTGACATCTTATCTAACATCACTTCATCACATAGAAAAACCTACTTACACTAATCAATCCTGTGCTGAATCACTTCTGAATGTATTAGAACGAGCACTCACAGATCTAGTGCCAGCCGGCCTCAAAAGAAAAGATCATGCCATTTGGGATAATAAGAAGAAGATGTTACTGGAGTCATATAGAAAATATGTTAGATCACTAGACTATCAGGGAGAAGAATATGTTGGTTATGCATTTCAATATCACACCTTCCTAGAGAAGCTTCATCACAAAGATTCCCGACGCTTCGCACTCCACCCCTAATAGACCTCACAGTCCGAATGCGTGAGGAGCCACATCTTCTAATGTATGGAACACACCACATGTCTCAAAGAAGCTGTCATGATGTACTACCTACCATCCTATTCTCACATAGACTGCTTAGGGATGCTCACACGGGTGCCACTCACTTTATTCTACAAGGTGTTCAAAGAAAGGGCCTCATTCCATTAATTTCTCTTTAATACTCTAGGATTGCTCCGCCTACTCTTGGTTGACTACTCTTCTCCTAGCGATTCAACCCAAGCAATACAATGTCCACTCTCTTCACTAAATACTAGAGTCAATTGAGATCTGATAAGGGAGCAGAGGACAAGAGAAAGCCTTTTTTTATGTTTCATTTTATCGTAAATAGTTTAGTTAGAAATGACAAGTGATTTCTTTGAGGAATACTATTCCTAAATTCAGATTGTCAATAATATACCAACCTTTCGGGGAGCATTTGTTCCTACTCTTCGAGAGAGGTATTAGGACATGGTTTTTCATACCATTCCTGTCTTTGATCATGAGCTCAGACTCTTCCGCAAAAAAGGCAGAGCGAGCGGGATAGACCCGCATTATTTCTAATCTGAACTGAGGCTTAATGCCTTGTTTTGGAACTATGCAAATAAGTACTAACCTGATGTGTTACTCACCTAAAAGAAAGGAAATCCATCCTAAAGCACCGCTAGGAAGGACGTCAAGATTCTCTAATTATGAACGCTGCAGGAGCTCCTAAAGAAAGATTCTTTCTCTCAATAGAATTAGGTGAGAAAGAGAAACAATTTCAAGACAAGGAGTCTCTCTATGAGTTTATAGGCTCCATGTTTATTGGTTCTCGTATAGTCATTGCAGAGGAGGTAACTGAAACCAAGACCATTTTCCATGTTCTATTTGGTCTCTCATCCCCGCTACAATGGAAAAACATAGACGCTTCATGTAAAGAGTCATTTCTCAGTTATAATGTTATTCCACTTAACTCATTCACTAAAGGACTCAAATACATTCTAGCTGTTGATCAAGTACCTTTCTTCTGGAATTATACACATGCTAAAGCTATCAGAATGCTTGATTTAATGAGGATGAAGACTCAATATATACATTTGGACGTGCCGGATACAGGAGAACTGACCAAAGGGCCTACAAAGAAGAATAAAGAAAAAGTGAAAGAGAAATACAAAGGAGAGTCAAACAATGCTGCTGAACAAGCAAAGGCTCCAACGAATGAGAAACCTTTAAATACAACCACCACTCCTATTATAAAACCCCAAGAAAAGCAGTAAAACATAGAAAACACTAACTCTGAGAACAAACCTGATGGTTGAAGATGTCAGGCAAAGAACAACGCAGCTATTTCTCTAGATTGACTTTTTGGCACAAAGTGATTGGAAAGGCGGCAGGGGAGTGAAGAGGATTAAGGGTGGGTCCCTGCCACAAAACAAGCCTGGTTTCAACACGAATTCCCCTTTTTCTTACACACATTCATTGAGGTTCTACATTGCACGCACCTTCTCTTTTGATTCTTACTATAGGTAGGAGCTGTCATTTAGTAGGCTTATGGAGTTTTCCTTCAAGTCTGTCAATGAGCAAACGAGCTCTCTCATTCACTCCTGTCATATCTTCCACATGAACAGGGTTGGTATCCACCCATCTACCGTTCTTGAAAATCCTCACTCTCTTTTCAGATGTAGGGAATGTAAGTTTGTGCTCGCTTACTACTTTTCGAACAACCAACTTCTTCTTATCTACCCTGAAGGGATTTTTTACTTCTACATTTGTTGACAACTCCGTGTTTCGCAACTGTTCCTCGAACCACTTACTCGATACATGTGGCTTTGTTGCTGGATGGACTTCAACGCGTATCATGGGGTCTGTTCTCCTCAGGCGGCTGGCTACCTTCCTTTGTCTCGCCATGAATTGATCTTCGTTGAGATCTTTTGCTGACGTGAAGATAATTGCATAATTGGAAAATGAAATATGAGAAAGGAGCGGGCATTTCACTCCGTTATACCTAAATAAATAAAGTAGAGAGGACTAGGCCAACGATTTACCTTAGTGCTTCCTTCGGTCAAGATACTTCCAACTACGGATATATAAGAACCGAAACTGCTTAGAGCATTCCATCCGGCGTAAGCATCTGGATAATCAGGAATGCGACGTGGCATACCCGAAAGCCCTAAAAAATGCGGTCAGATCATCTCAAGCAAAGAAAGGAATTGCCAAGAAGTCCTCTACAGAAGACTACACGAAGCTTTAATTACATGCTCGAACCCTTAGTAACTTCACTAGTATCGGGAATCTCTAGGTAAGCTTACCGCTGCGCGCCGCTATTTTGCTGCGCACCTCATAAAAAACAATATCCAACGTGCCGTGAAAAATGGTATAAAAAATACGGGTTCTGATCTGATTCAATAATGTACTGAACTGCCTTCCCTAAGATCCCTAGCTTAGCTTGCTGTATTGATTTGAACATGTACTTATTTAGTCTGTCTACTTGGCTTTCAAAGCAAAGTAACTGCTTGAGGAATTCACTAGCCTCTCTCTTCCCTAGTCCTGATCTGATGAATTTTCATCCTTATGTCAGTCATCTAATGTGGCTTTTTCACTGGAGAGCTTTAAGGATGGATTGCACCGGATAGAAGTAGTGGGTATAATCCTTCTCCTTATACAAGGTGGACTTCTACTTAGATGGGTGAACTACTGGTAAACTCCTAAGGAATGCGCTTAAGGGAAGAAGGCAGTATCTCATAATCCATCAAGTTTAGGCCATCTGCCTATTTCGCCCTATGACACGCTCCATCTAAACCAAGCAAAAAGAAAAATAGAAATATCTTTCGAAAAGGGGGAAATTGAAATCCCTATGGACGCGTACCTCATACTAAGACTTTATTTTTATGGGTAATTTTATACTAAGCTTTAAGCTGGCTCAGACTGAAGAGCGTATAAAGACTAATGAAGAAAAGACTAAGGAGATGGTAGCAACAACAGTGCAAGAACAGTTGGCTATTGCCAGAAGAGAGAATGAAGATCAATTTACTCAACTAGATGCGAAGCTTGAGTGAGAAGTTGATTCGAATTCAGCTAGGGAAGAAACCTCTGTCAGATCAGCCTGAGACATCAGATCCTGACAAAGGCCTTTTGCGAAATCCTTTTGCCAGTTCATTCTCCACAATCCATGAGGCCAGACAGGTACCTTAGGGTAAAAACACTATTAATCTAGATACAGCAAAGAAAACTTAGTTAGGCTATAAGAACCTAGTGAAAGAAACCGATTCATTGGTGCCGGGGCCACTTCGTGCCTCGATCTTAATTTCCCCGTTTTTAGGGAGTTTACCCAGTGAATTGGTGCCTAGCTGGATAATAGAGGTGAAGAAAAGTTACCAAGGAGATGAGAGAGCTAAGAGAGTGCTGGAACAACTGAGAAAAGGAGAGGCCGCAGGACTCACCATTAATGAGAAATGTGGATCAGAGATTTTAATGATAAAATTCGTATATGAGAGAATGCTTTATTGAATGGAGATCTGCTAAGTAGATGAAGGGGGAAATCGTCTTTTGCTCCGCACCTGGGCCGTCGGAGAAGCTAGAAGATCGTGTTATTTTATATATGTATCCGAGTTGATCTCTTTTCGCTTTTGAACAACCTTCAAAACAGACAAAGTAATATGTCCAGACTATCGGGCGAGTGCAGATTCCGCAGATCAAATAGGAAAGGAAGGTTGATGCGAGCCTTGTTGTACAGGATGGAGCTCGCAGAATATACTTAATCTCTTGCGTACCACTTGCTGCGCCCTCTGAACGATTCCAAGGCAAGGCACTCTTCAAGCAAGCTCGCGAACAACACTTGTTTTTTAGGCGCGCAGCGGCTTTGTAGCTTTGTAGGACAACCTGTGGTGGGTTTGACTTTGACTTTAGTAATATGAAAACTCGCTATTCACTCAGTTATTTATCAATATACATACAAATTAGATAAAATATAAAAAATTATATAATAATAATAATATATAATGTAGGAGAGATGGCCGAGTGGTTGAAGGCGTAGCATTGGAACTGCTATGTAGGCGCGAAGCGTTTACCGAGGGTTCGAATCCCTCTCTTTCCGTTTCTTTGAATTAGAACATTGGTCACAATGTATCAAATCAAATAACAATTGATAGTCTTTTCAAGTCAAGTTTTTTTTTAGAAAGATTTTTCTGGCAGTTTCAGATTGAATCACTGGAAAAAGTCTGCGCCAACGACATCTTTGACAAATTTGACGCACGAAAGGTGCGCAGCAATGAAACCCATGACTAATATTGATGCAGCTGCAGAGCTTGGTTTAATGTGGAGCGG
>Ga0302320_10008247_pt1 | contig 22710 bp, 22 predicted proteins | sample Bog_T0_3_FD_202130 | JGI IMG/M metagenome (GOLD analysis project Ga0302320, IMG submission 202130) | Peat permafrost microbial communities from Stordalen Mire near Abisko, Sweden - Bog_T0_3 | ecosystem: Environmental > Terrestrial > Soil > Wetlands > Peat | place: Sweden: Abisko, Stordalen Mire... | reverse complement strand
CGTCGGCCGCCCCGCGCCGAGCGTATCCCTCCAGCGCCGATCAGGCCCGCTGGGCGACCCGGTTCAACCGGGCGCGTCGAGGCGCGGCGCCATATCCGGCTGGATCGATTTCACCGCGTTCTCGATGAAGCCACGGGCGCCTGCGTCGAGGCTTCGATAGATAGTCGAAAGCTCCCTCAGCCTGCCGTGGGCGACCATCGCCCGCACGTCGCCGCGGGCAAGCTCGTCGAGCTCCTCGTCGGGAGACCCGGTCGCCGAAAGCGCCATCTGCAGGCGATCCGCCGTGCCCCCGTCGTCGGCGGCCCCAGTGTAATAGGCCATCTTCAAAACCGCGTTGAACTGGCTCGCCCGCTTCGGGTCGCTCTCGTCGAGCTTCGCCAAGCGGAGCCAGAGCTGCGGCTGGTAAGGCGCGAGCGACAGCGCCCATTCGGCGGCGCGACGAAACGCCGGACGCGCCGCCTCCTCGCCGGCGTCGGCGCGCTTCGCCTCGGCCATGGCGTAGGCGCCCCAAAGATCGCCGCGCAGCCAGCCAAGCGCAGCCTCAGCGTGGATCGCCTCGACGGTGGGGGTGCCTGGATCGGTCGCCGCGCGAAGCGCTTCGGACGCCGCCGTCGGCAGGGCGATCGCCGCGAGCAGGAGCGCGAGGGCGCCGAACAGATATCGCTGCCAAGCCAAGTCATGCGGCATGCCGCCGAGTCTACCGGCCTCTCTCGCCGAACGCCAGCGCCGGCTGGCGGCGACTCGCGCCTCACAACGGTTGATGACCGTCTTCGTCGATGTGCTCAGGTCCGGAAGCCGTCTGGCCGGAATTGATGTCCTCGGACGACGGACCAGCGGCCGGCAACATGCTACAGCCGCCTACGAATGCCGCAACGCAGATCGAGAGCGCGACTCCGCCGATTCCAAGCTTCATCGCTACGCACCCCCCCAAAACACGACTCCACGCCCCCCGCTGCATTCCTCCTCTTAGGGAACCTTTAACTAACCAATGCTTCGAACGCTACGGAAGCAGCGTTACAGACGACGATCTGTAACGCTGGGTAACCTTCTTGCCGGATTGTCTAAGCGATCTAAACTGAGCGGCGCAGCCGGCGCGTGTCGGCGTTTTTCGCCGTCTTCGCTCCACCCAGCAGCGCCAGGCGAAGGTCGAGGCGCCAATTTTCACGCGACCCGGCATGTTCTACTTTATGACGGACCGACCTCCCAATTCCGAACGAAGGCCGGGAAGCAAAAACACGATCGACTTCGCAACGGTCGTCATCGGCGGCAAGGCCGACCCGCTGACCTTCGACGGCGCGACGAGTGCGGCGCTCGGGGACGGCGGCTTCCGATGGTCGGACCCCTTGAAGGACGACCAGGGCCGGCCCGTCACGCTGCCGGCCCGCTCCAACGATCTCGTGCGCACCAGCCCCAGCGCGCCCGAGATGGAGGCCAAAAACTTCGCCGAGGTCGCCGGCAACGGCCGGTGGCCCGTCGGGCCGGTCGGGCGATTCGCCGACGACCATCCGGCGGACGCGCGCGTCGCGCTCGCCCACACGCCGGACGGTTCGCATCCGGGCTCCACGCTGCACAAGGCGGGCGCGGCGATCGTCGGGGCGCACAAAGCCAACCGGGCCTTGCCGTGAACCGCAGCGGGCGGGACCGGCGCAAAACCCTGAAGGATTGACACAAAGCGAACTTGGCGCCCCACATCTCCAAACGGCTTAACGAGAATCGGTGGAGCGGCTTGGTCATGAGAGGCAACATTGCGATCGTCCGGGAGGCGTTGTCGAAACTGCCCAACGTCTCCCGGACCTGGTTCGAGTGGAGCTGGGAAGATGCGATGTGGGTCAAGACCCTGGTGATCGAAGTCGAATTCGACACCGACCCGAATTCGCCGAAATTCAGCCAGCTCACCCTGGACGCGATCGAAAAGACGGTCATTGGCGTGTTGAACGACGACACCACGATGACCGTCAGCTACCTGCAAGTCGTTCCCAAGGGGCGACGGCCGACGTCGTAGGCCGTGCGGGTCGGCGTCGTTGGCGCGGGACGAGCCAACGCGCCGCGCCCCGCTCCCGGCCGGCGAGCGGGCGCCTGCCCTTATGACGCGCGCCGATCTGCGGCTCGAATCGCCTGGCGCGGATGGCGAAGATTTGAACCCGCGCTCGCCCCCGCCGAGGCCGTTTCGCTCGACCGCGTCGCGGGCCGGGTCTATCGGCTGGACCCTGTGTCCTGGCGATCGAGGCGCGCGCCGGGGTGAAGAGACCTTGCGCGCGCGCGTCCATCCGAGCGATCCGCCGGCGGCCCGGCGGCGGATCGACAACGACAATTCTGGAGATCGGAAATGACTGAGCCGTCTGAATATGCGCCGCCGAAGGTGTGGACCTGGAACAAGGCCAACGGCGGCCGTTTCGCCAACACCAACCGCCCCGTCGCGGGCGCAACGCACGAAAAGGCGCTGCCGGTCGGCCGTCACCCCCTGCAGCTTTATTCGCTCGGCACCCCCAACGGCGTGAAGGTGACGATCATGCTGGAGGAGCTGCTGGCGCTGGGCAAAAGCGGCGCCGAATACGACGCCTGGCTGATCAACATCGGCGAAGGCGACCAGTTCGGCAGCGGCTTCGTCGCGATCAACCCCAATTCGAAAATTCCGGCGTTGATGGATCGCAGCGGCCCCAAGCCGATCCGGGTGTTCGAGTCCGGCGCCATCCTGCTTTATCTCGCCGAGAAATTCGGCGCGTTGTTGCCGAGCGAGGCCGCGCCCCGCGCCGAGACCCTGTCGTGGCTGTTCTGGCAGATGGGCAGCGCGCCCTATCTCGGCGGCGGCTTCGGCCATTTCTACGCCTACGCGCCGACGAAGATCGAATATGCGATCGACCGCTTTGCGATGGAGGTGAAGCGACAGCTCGACGTGCTCGATCGCCGCCTGGCCGAGAACGCATATATCGCCGGCGACGCCTACACGATCGCCGACATCGCCATCTTCCCCTGGTATGGCGGCCTCGCCAAGGGCTGGCAATACGGCGCCGCCGAGTTCCTCGCCGTGCAGGACTACAGACACGTCCAGCGCTGGGCCGACATGCTGCTCGAACGGCCGGCGGTGCAGCGCGGCCGCATGGTCAACCGCACCAGCGGCGACCCGGCGAGCCAGCTTCGCGAGCGCCACGACGCCAAAGACTTCGCGACCAAGACGCAGGACAAGATCGCGCCGGCGGGATGAGCGACGCGCGTCAGGCGTGGATGGGCGCAGGCGCCGTCTCCAGATCGCGATCGACGACGGAGCCGTCGCCATAGCGATCGTCCCCGTTCGGCGCGCCAGCGGCGTCCTGCGCCTCACGCCGGCTCGGCGCTCAGCCGGCGCGCCGACAGGTCGATCTTCAAAATCGCCGCGAGACCATCCGCCACGAGCCGGTGATCATCGCGCTGCGGCAGGCCCGAGACGGTGACCGCCCCGATGCAACCCGCGCCATGCAGCAGAAGCGGGAACCCGCCGCCATGCACGGCATAGTCGGCGAGAGGCAAGTTGTGCGCCTCTTCCTGCGTTTGGCCTGACAGCGCCAGCGAGCGCCCGACCATGTAGGAGGAGCGCCACAGCCGAAGCACGGTGTTGCGCTTGCGTCTGATCCACTCCGAATTGTCCGTCGTGCTTCCCGGCAATGCGCAATGAAAGAGGGTCCGGTCGCGCAGCGAAACGTCGATGGCGATCGGCGCGCCCTGCGCCAGGCCGACCTCGCGCACGACATTGCCGAGCGCCCAGGCCTCTTCGGGGCCAAATCGGGAGAACACGAGCAGGCGTTCCTGCTCGGCTAAACGGCGGATGTCTTCTTCCAGCGCCTTGTTTGCTTCCACAGCCGCCGATCTCCTTGGGGTTGACGAGGCGACCGCCATTGGACGCCGCTCAGCCCGATGCATGCGCCCGATCCGCGTTACGCCTTCGTCTCCAGCAGGCTGGCGACGCGCTGCAACGCCAGCCCGTAGCCCTGCGTCCCGCAGCCGGCGATCACGCCGGCGGCGACGGTCGAGACGTAGGAATGGCGGCGGAATGCCTCGCGCTTGTGAATGTTGGAGATGTGAACCTCGATGATCGGCCCGGCGAAGGCGGTGAGCGCGTCGAGGATGGCGACCGAGGTGTGGCTGTAGCCGGCGGGGTTGATGACGATCGCCGCCGCGCCCTCGCGCGCCTCGTGGATCCAGTCGATGAGTTCGTATTCGCGGTTGCTCTGGCGGAAGTCGACCGTCAGGCCAAGCTCGGTCGCAATGCGCCGGCACAAAACTTCGACGTCGGCGAGCGTCTCGCGGCCGTAGATTTCCGGCTGGCGCTTGCCGAGCAGGTCGAGGTTCGGTCCGTTGAGAACGAAGACGGTGCGGCTCACGATTCGGCGCCCTCCAACGGCGGCGGACGTCGCCGCGCCTCAGCCGCCTCTATACGTCATGGCGGGCGGCGGGGCGAGACCCGACGCCGCCAAACGACGGCTCAGGCGGCGCGCCCCCTTGCGCCCGACTCCTCGCTCGCGCCGAGGCGGAACTGGCCGATCAACCGCGACAATTGCTCGGTCTCCTGCGACAGCCGATGGGTCGCCGCGGTCGAATCGCCAACCATCGTCGCGTTGCGCTGCGTCATGGCGTCGATCTGATTGATCGCGATGTTGACTTCGCCGAGCCCGCTCGCCTGCTCCTTCGTCCCCGCGGCGATATCGGCGACGACAGTGTTGATCTCGGTCACCTGAGCGAGCAAACGCTCGAGCGCGCGGCCAGTCTCGCCGACCTGTTTGACGCCGTTTCCGACATGATGCGTCGATTCGGTGATCAGCGCCTTGATCTCCTTGGCCGCCTCGGCCGAACGCTGTGACAGGCCGCGCACTTCGGAGGCGACGACGGCGAAGCCGCGTCCCGCGTCGCCGGCGCGCGCCGCTTCGACGCCAGCGTTGAGCGCCAGCAGATTGGTCTGAAACGCGATATCGTCGATGACGCCGACGATCTGATTGATCTGCCGCGCCGACTGAGCGATCGCGCCCATCGCCTCGACCGCCTCGCTGACGATCAGCGAGCTCTTCTTGGCGTCTTCATCGGCGGCGGCGACGGCGGCTTGGGCATGCGCCGCGCCCTCTGCTGCGGTCTTGACGGTGCTGGCGATCTGTTCGACCGCAGTCGTGGTCTGCTCCAGGCTGGACGCCTGTTGCTCGGTCCGCATCGACAATTCGTCGGCCGCCTTGGCGATGTCCTGGGTCCCGTCGCGGATGGCGGCGATCCCGATCGTCACCGCGCACATCGCCCGTTCGAGCTGCGCCATCGCCGCGTTGAAGTCGGTCTTCAGTTCGCGATAGGCGACGGGAATGTCGGCGGTGATGCGATACGCAAGATCCATGTCGGCGAGCCGCGCCAGCGCGACGCCGATCGAGCTAGCGACGACGGCGCGCTCTTGACGAATCGCCTCGCTCTGCGCCGCCTCCGCCTGCTCGCGGTCGCGTTCGCTATTGGCGCGGCTTTCGCGCGCCTCGCGTTCGAGCCGCGCATTCTCGACCGCCGCGTCGCGGAAGACCAGCACGGCTCTCGCCATCTGGCCGATCTCGTCGGCGCGCGCCTGGGCGGGGACCTCGATCGTGGCGTCGCCCGCAGCGAGGCGGCGCATCGCCTTGGTCATACCCTGCAGCGGATGCGTAACGACGCCGCCGAGCAACCGCCAAATGCCGAACAGGACCAGCACGCCGCCAAGCGCCCCGCCGGACGCGATCTTGATCAGCAGCGAACGCAAGGCGACAAAATCGGCGGCAGTCGAGACGCGGCTCGAAAACACCGCGATGACCTCGCCCTCCTCCAGCCCCATCGCGGCGCCGTGGCAGCTCTGGCAGATCTCCTTGGGCGCGGCGAGGGTCCGGCCGAGAATGATCGGCATGCTGTAGCGATAGCCGCCGGCGACAAACCGCGCGACCGGCTGGCCGGTGCGCATCGCCTCTTCATCGACGTCGTCGACCGCCGCCTTGGCGGCCCGGTCGGGATAGGCTTGCGCCATGAAGGCCGTGACCTTCGGACTCCACACGCTCCACAACTTGCCGGGATAGGCTTTGTTGCGGCTGTCGAACCAACCGTTGAACACCTTGATCGCGACGTCTTCCTTGTCGTCGACGCGGGCGCGCATCGCCGTCTCGACCAGAGCGTCGAGCGAACCGAGTTCATTCTCCGACAAACCGCGCAGGCGATTCTCGAGTGCGGAATACTCGGACCAGGCGATCAGCGACAGCGTGGTTGTCAGGACGCCCGCCACGCCCAGCGCGGCCAGAATCATAAAACGGGACTGAACGCCCAATCGCTTCCATGCAAAAATCATGATCCACCTGGGCGTCGGGAAGGCCAATTTGCCGTTCGGCGCTCAGTTTGCGTAACGGAAAGCCGTTGCCTGCTTGTTAATAATGTTGAGTCCGCAGGCGACCTGGGCGCCGCGCCAAATGGCAGCGACGCCGCACGAAGCCTAGAGCCTCTCTAGTCATTTCATTTTCGTTCTGAAACATAACGCCTTACGCTGGAGCGCTGGCGTCCGCAGAAGGCCGGGCGATGGTCTTTCCCGCCTCGCCTGCGACATTCCGCCGCGTCCGAAGGCGCATTTGGCGCTGGCCTAGGCGCAAACAGCGCCGGGCGGCGGCGGGTCTTGATCGCATCGCTCAGGCGCGCGCGAGTTGCGTCGCCATCCGCTGGCGCACCAGTTCGATCGCCTTCAACGGCCGAATCATCACCTTGAAGCTGACGATCTGATCGGCTCCGTTCCAGGCGATGAAGTCGGCGCCGTTGACTTCGACGCCGTCGATCGTCGCGACGAACTCGAGCACGGCCGAATCTGGCCCGATCCACTCGCCGACATAATGAAAGGTCTCGTTGAGCAGGGCGTCGAGCGCCGCGCCGAGATAACCCTTGGTCAGCGCTTTGCCCAATTGCGGCGTGCGGACGACCGGCGACAGGAAGACCACGTCGTCGGCCAGCAGCGCGTCGAGCCCGGCGACGTCGCGTCTCCGCGCGACGTCATGCCAACCTGCGATCGCCACCGGTTGCGTCATCGATCCCTCCCCCTGGCGGCCCAGCCCCAGACCCATGTTATGGTCTCGGGCGAGCAAATGGGAGCGCCGAATGACGGACATCGCGTTGGACGCCGGCGAGCGCTTCGCCAAGGTCGGCGAACTCACGATCTGCTACCAGACCTTCGGCCGTCCGAGCGATCCGCCGCTGCTGCTGATCGCCGGCCTCGGCGCGCAGATGATCGTGTACGAAGACGACTTCTGCGACGCGCTGGCCGAACGCGGGCTGTGGGTCGTGCGCTACGACAATCGCGACGTCGGCAAGTCGAGCCAGATCGACTGGAGACCCGCTATCGACGCCGGCGCGGCGGTCGCCGAACGCAAGAAGGGCGACCGGATCGCGGCGCCCTATCTGCTCAAGGACATGGCCGCCGACGCGGTCGGGCTGATGGACGCGCTCGGCATCGCGCGCGCCCATGTCGTCGGCGCGTCGATGGGCGGCATGATCGCGCAGGAAGTCGCAATCCATTGGCCCGAGCGCGTGCGCTCGCTGACCTCGATCTCGTCGACGACCGGCGACCCGCGCCTGCCGCCGCCGACCCCGGCGGTGATGAATGTCTTCACCAAGCCGCCGCCGAAGACGGTCGAGGAATATGTCGAGGCCAACGTCGCCGCCTGGCTGATCTTCCGCGGGCCTGGCTATCCCGAGGACGAGAAGCGCGACCGGGAGCGCGCCATTCGCGCCGCCCGGCGCGGCTTCAATCCCGAGGGCGGACAGCGGCAGTTGCTCGCCGTCTACGCGTCCGGCAGCCGCAAGAAAACGTTGCCGAGCGTCAAAGCGCCGACCCTGGTGATCCACGGCGCCGACGATCCGCTGATGCTGGTCGCCGCCGGCGAGGACACCGCCGCGACCATCCCTGGCGCCAAGCTCGTCGTCCTCCCCCGCATGGGCCACGCCCTGCCGCTGGCGGTCTGGCCGCGAGTCCTTGACGAGATCATCGAGATGGTGAAGCGCGCGCCATAGGCGGAGAGCGCCTTCCCCTCATCCGGCCGCTTCGCGCCACCTTCTCCAGCAAGCGGGAGAAGCGTTCCGCCCCCTCTCCCGCTTGCGGGAGAGGGCCGGGGTGAGGGCAAGTCCAAAACGAAAACGGCGCCGGAGTGACCCGGCGCCGTCGTGTTCTCTTGCGAGCGTTGCGGCCGCTTCAGGTTCCGACCTGCGCCGTGGTCGTCACCGTCGACAGGTCGAGCTTGACGCCCGGGCCCATGGTCGAGGACAGCGCGGCGCGCTGCATGTAGGAGCCCTTGGCGCCGGTCGGCTTGGCCTTGTTCACCGCCTCGACGAAGGCGAGGACGTTCTCGGTGAGCTTGGCGGCGTCGAACGACGCCTTGCCGACCGAGCCCTGAACGATGCCGGCCTTCTCGACGCGGAACTCGACCGCGCCGCCCTTCGACGCCTTGACCGCCGCAGTGACGTCCATTGTCACCGTGCCGACCTTCGGGTTGGGCATCAGGCCGCGTGGCCCGAGCACTTTGCCGAGGCGGCCGACCAGCGGCATCATGTCGGGCGTGGCGATGCAGCGATCGAAATCGATCGTGCCCCCCTGCACCGACGCGACCAGGTCTTCGGCGCCGACGACGTCGGCCCCGGCGGCGCGGGCTTCGTCCGCCTTGGCGCCGCGCGCGAACACGCCGACGCGCAGCGTGCGGCCGGTGCCGTTGGGCAGATTGACGACGCCGCGCACCATCTGGTCGGCGTGCTTGGGATCGACGCCGAGGTTGATGGCGATCTCGACCGTCTCGTCGAACTTCACACTGGCGTTGGCCTTCACCAGCTTCACCGCCTCGTCGAGCTTATAGAGCTTGGTGCGCTCGACAGCGTCGCGGGCCGTGCGGATTCTCTTGCCGTGCTTGCTCATGGCTTACCCCACCACCTCGAGGCCCATCGACCGGGCGGAGCCTTCGATCATCTTCATCGCCGATTCGACCGTCTCGCAATTGAGATCGACGATCTTCTTCTCGGCGATTTCGCGCACCTGCGCTTTGGTCACCTTGCCGACGAAGCCGCGGCCAGGCGTCTTGGAGCCGGAGGCCGGCTTCTTGCCGATCTTCAGGCCCGCCGCCTTCTTGAGCCAGAAGGTCACCGGCGGCTGGCGCATCTCGAAGGTGAACGACCGGTCCTGGTAGGCGGTGATCACCACCGGGATCGGCGAGCCCTTCTCCAATTGCGCGGTGCGCGCATTGAAGGCCTTGCAGAATTCCATGATGTTGAGGCCGCGCTGGCCGAGCGCGGGACCGATCGGAGGCGACGGATTGGCCGCCCCGGCCGGCACTTGCAGCTTGATATAGCCGGCGATTTTCTTCGCCATGAGCTCTGCTCCGAAATTGGCGCGAACCCCCTGGGTTTAACCCCGAAGGCAGCGCCAGGTTGCAGGTTCGTGGTGCGAACGTGAGCCCCGGCTGGCTATCCGGGCGTTCTTCCACGGGTTTAGGGCCGGGGGAATAGCAGGGATGGGCGGGGGGCGCAACCGCTCGGCTCCCCGGGACAGCCTAGGAGGGAGCCTCATGGCCGGGCGCGATCCGGTTAGCGTGGGCAGGTCCGCCGTGCGGTCCTGTGCTCGCAGGGGACTGTCGCTTTCCACTCCAACCCTCACGCCGCCGGAGCGTCGAGGCGGATGGAAGCGTGAATTTCGTCGTAGTCGGCTCGCAGCAGGCCGTCCTCGCGCTCGATCAGGCCGATCGCCTCCAGCGCCGTCACGTCCTCGTGCACGAGTTGGAAATCGCGCCCGAGGTCGCGCCCCAGCGCGCGAATGCTGACGGCGGGCTGGCGATGCAGGCGCCGCAGCAGTTCATAGCGCTTCTCCGTCATGTGCGAGGACAGGGCCGCCCACGAGACGAAGGTGACGTTGTCTTCGGCCGCGACCACTTCGCCGCGTCCGGCGCGCCGCCACGCCTCGGCGACCCGCGCCGCCGCCTCTTTCAATGTTCCGCCGACGAAGACCTGTTTCTTCATTCTCGCCTCGGTAAGGCTTCGACTTGCGCCGTCTCGTCTCGCCGTCGATCTCTTGGAAGCACATACTTCCGACCGGAAGAGAAGGTGGCCCGCGACCGGTTCACTCCATCCCCTTGATCCGCTCCCGCGCCGCGCTGGCCAGGAACCCGGAGCGGGTTTGCCCGGCGCTCGCCGCGGCCTTGTCGATTCGCGCCAACAGGCCCTCGTCGAGCGAGATGTTGACCCGCTGCGCTTTGCCTGGAACTTCGACGCCGATCAGCGCCAGGATCGCACCTTCCATCCATTCCGGCTCGTCGGCTCGCAGCCGTTCGGCGGAGCGCGGTTCGGGCAGCGCCTCGCCATCCTCGATCATGCCTTCGACGTGCAGAGCCAACACCTGCGTCCCGCGCTCGATCGCTGAGCGCATGTCCGACGCCGTCGTCGCGCAGCCGGGAAAGTCGGGAAAAGACACGCCAAAGACGCCGTTTTCCTCATGGATGGTCCCGAGATAAGCAGCTTCCGTCATGATTTTCTCCCGTCACCATTCCCATCCAGCCTGCCGATAGATCGAGCGCAGCGTGCCCGTCGGGAACTCCCGCGCGCCGCGATCGATCGTCACCGGGCCGATCCTCTCGGGATGCCGATATTGCACGTGGTCACCCGGCCCGACTCGAACGACGATCCATCCCTCGATCGCCAGTCGCGCCTCGACATCGCGTCGCTTGGCGCTGCGGTCCTTTCGCCCCATAACATGCCCCGCCCCAGCATTGCGCAATATTGCGCAAATAACGCGTCTGGTCAACGAAGTTGTGTATTTGTGCGCAATCCACGGAGCAGTTCGCTCGACCGACGCGGCCGCGCTCCCCTCGCGATTTACGCGTGCGACCCTTCCGGCGGCGCCTCGTGGCCCGCCGCGAGGTGCCCCGCCGCTCGCTCCTTCGCCAACCACGCCGCGTGGTCGCGGGCGAGGAAGGTGTAGACCATCGGCGTGACGAACAGCGTGAACAGCGTGCCGATCGCCATGCCGAAGAAGATCGTCAGGCCGATCGTGAAGCGCGATTGCGCGCCAGCGCCGGTGGCCATGATCAACGGCACCATGCCCACGACCATCGCCGCGGTCGTCATCAGGATCGGGCGAAGGCGGATCGACGCCGCCTCGACGATGGCGTCGCGGCGCGACAGGCCCTGCGTCTCCTGCAGGTTGTTGGCGAAATCGACCATCAGAATGCCGTGCTTGGCGATCAGGCCGATCAGCGTCACCAGGCCGATCTGCGAATAGATGTTCATGGTGGCGAAGCCCATCACGCCGCCGACGTTGAGCGGCAGCATCGCGCCGAACAGGGCGGTCGGCAGCGCCACCAGGATGATGAACGGATCGCGGAAGCTCTCGTACTGGGCAGCCAGCACCAGATAGATGACGATCAGCGCGAAGCCGAAAACATAGAGCAACGCGTTGCCTTCCTGCTCGAGCTGACGCGAGTCGCCCTGGAAATCGTAGGAATAGCCGGCGGGGAAGACGTCGGCCGACTTCGCCTTGAGGAAGTCGAGCGCCTCGCCCAGCGTGCGGCCGGGGAACGGCACGCCCGACAGCGTCGCCGAATTGAGCTGCTGGAAGCTGGTCAGCGCGTTGGGCTGCACCTTCTCGGTGACCGTCGCAACCGCCGACAGCGGCGCGAGTTCGCCGTCGCTGGTGCGCAACTGGTAGCGCGTCAGCCACTCCGGCGACAGGCGGAAGGCGCGCGGCGCCTGCGGGATCACCTGATAGCTGCGTCCCTGCAGGTTGAACAGGTTGACGTAGTTGCCGCCGAGCATCGTCGCCAGCGCGGCGCCGACGTCGGCCATGCTGACGCCGATGCGGTTGGCCTTGTCGGAATCGATGTTGACGACATATTCGGGCGTGTCGAACTTCAGGTCGACGTCGGTGAACAGGAACAGGCCGCTCTCGCGCGCCGCCTGCTGCATCTTCAGTGCGACGTCGGCGAGCGTCTGGTAGTCGCCCGTGGTGCGGATGACGAATTGCATCGGCGCGCCGCCGGTCGAGCCGGGCAACGACGGCGGCGCGAAGGCCTGCACCTGCGCCTCCGGCACGGCGAGGAACTTCGGTCCCAGGGCCGCCAGCACCTGTTTCTCGTTACGCGTCCGCTGATCCCAGGGCTTGAGCAAAATACCGGCGAAGCCCGCCCGCGCGCTGGGATAGCCGTTGACGATGAAGGCGTGCAGCACCTCCGGCACGTCCTTCGCCTCGTTGTAGAAACGCTGCGTCGCCTGCTCCATATAGTCGCGGTTGGCGTACTGCGGCGCCTTGATCAGGCTGATCAGAAAGCCCTGGTCCTCCTCCGGCGCCAGCTCGCGCGGCGTCGACAGGTACATGACCCCGGTCATCGCCAGCACGCCGACCAGGATCAGCAGCGTCAGCGCGCGGAAGTTCAGACTGCTCGACAGGCGGCGCTGGTAGGCGCGCCGCAGCCCTTCGAAGGTCCTGTCGACGAACGCCGCGAATCGACCGGCGCTCCCGGTCTCGTGGCGCAGCAGCTTCGAGCACATCATCGGCGACAGCGTCAGCGCCAGGAACCCGGAGACGATCACCGCGCCGGCGAGGGTGAAGGCGAATTCGCGGAACAGCGCGCCGGTGACGCCCGAGACGAAGCCGATCGGCGCGTAGACCGCCGCGAGCGTGATGGTCATCGCCACCACCGGCAGCGCGATCTCGTGGGCGCCGCGGATCGAGGCGTCGAACGGCGTCATGCCGTCCTCGATGTGGCGGTGGATGTTCTCCACCACCACGATCGCGTCGTCGACCACCAGCCCGATGCCGAGCACCAGCGCCAGCAGCGTCAACAGATTGATCGAATAGCCGAGCGCCAGCAGCGCGATCATCACGCCGATCAGCGACAGCGGAATGGTGACGATCGGGATGATGGTCGAGCGGATATTGCCGATGAACAGGAAGATGACGATGATGACGATCACCGCCGCCGCGATCAGCGTCTTGGCGACCTCGCGGATCGAGGAGCGGATGAACTCGGTCGAGTCGTAGGCGATGGTTGCGTTGAGTCCGGCGGGCAGCCGCGCCTGGACGCCGGGAACCACCGCGCGGATGCCGTCGATCACCGTCAGCGGGTTGGCTTCGGGCGTGCCGTAGACGCCGATGAACACCGCCCTGATCCCGTCGAAGGTCGAGGAGGAATCGGAGTTCTGCGGCCCGAGCTCGATCCTGGCGACATCGCCCAGACGCACCAGCCCGTCGCCGTGCGCGGCGACCACCAGCTTGCCGAACGCCTGCGCGGTGTCGAGCGAGGTCACCGCGTCGACGCTGATCTGGGTGTAGTCGCTCTTCACCTCGCCGGCCGCCGTGGTGAAGTTGTTGGCCGCCAGGGCCGCGCGAATGTCGTTGGCGGTGACGCTGCGCGCCGCCATCCGCGTCGGGTCGAGCCAGATGCGCATGGCGAAGGTCTGGCCGCCAAGGATCTGCGCGTTGGCGACGCCGTCGACGGTCTGCAACTGGGGCTGGACGACGCGGGTGAGGTAGTCGGTGATCTGCGACGACGACATCACCGCCGAATTGAACGACAGGTACATCAGCGCGAAGCCCTGTCCGGTCTGCTTGACCACGACCGGGTCGTTGGCGTCCTTCGGCAGCACGCCGCGCACCTGGTTGACCTTGGACAGCGTGTCGGCCATCGCCCGGTCGGGATTGGCGTCGAGCCGCAGATTCAGGGTGATGGTCGAGACGTTCTGCTGCGAGGTCGACACCAGTGTGTCGATGCCGTCGGCGCTCGCCACCGCCTGCTCGATCGGGGTGGTGATGAAACCCTTGATGACGTCGGCGTCGGCGCCGGGATAGGTGGTCGAAATGGTGATCGTCGTATTCGACGTCAGCGGAAACTGCCGGATCTGCAGCTTCAAGCCGGCGACGCCGCCGATCAGCAGGATCAGCAGGCTGACGACGGTCGCCAGCACCGGCCGGCGAATGAAGAGATCGGTGAATGCGTTCATCGGTCCGTCATGGCCTCGGCGTTTCGGCCGGCGGCGGCAAGGCGCCGCCCTGGTCGATCACCACCGGCGAATTCGCCTGGAGCTTGATCTGGCCGGCGATCACCACCTTGTCGCCGGCCTTCACGCCGTCGACAATCGCGATCCGCTCGCCACGGGCGGCGCCGACCCGCACGAAGCGACGATCGACCGTCAGGCCGTCGCCCGACTTCGCCGGGACGACGACGAAGGCGTTGTCGCCGTAAAGGCTGTAGACGATCGCGGTGCGCGGCACGGTCAGCACATCGGCCGGCGCGCCGGTCGCGACCGAGATGTCGGCGAACATGCCGGGCAGCAGCTTGTGGTCGGCGTTGGCGAATTCGGCGCGCACAGTGACGTTGCGCGAATCCGCGCTGACCCGGGCGTCGATCGCCGTCACCTTGCCGGTGAACGAGCGGCCGGGCTGCGCGTCGACGGTGAGCGTCGTCTCCTGGCCGACGGCGAGCGTCGCCAGCGCGCCCTCGGGCGCGGAGAAATCGACGTAGATCGGGTCGAGTTGCTGCAACGTCGTCAAACTGGCGCCGGCGGCGACATACTGGCCGAGATCGACGGTGCGCAGGCCGAGCCGCCCGGCGAACGGCGCTTTGAGCGCCTTCTGGGCGATCACCGCTCGCGTCCGCTCGACCGCCGCGGCGGCCGAATCGCGCGCCGCCAGCGCCGCATCGACCGTCGACTGCGGCGTGTTGCCGTTGGCGATCAGCGCCCGGGCGCGATCAAGCGTCACATTGGCGTTCTTGAGCTGGGCCTGACCATTGGCGAGATCGGCCTCTTCGACCGACGTGTCGAGGTCGACCAGCGCCCCGCCGGCGGCGATGTCGTCGCCCGACTGGAAATGGATCGCCGACACCACGCCGGCGACCTGCGGCGCGACGACGATGCCCTGAAAGGCGCGCAAGGTGCCGATCGCCGCCAATTGGGGCGGCCATTGTTCGACCTTCGCCTCCTCGACCGCGACCGTCGTGGGTTTCGGCGCGAAGGCGGCGCTGATCGCGTTCTTGACGATCGTCGGTTTGAGGACGAACTGAAAATACGAGAGCCCGCCGACCACGGCGACGATGACGACCAGCATAAGCAGAAAGACCACCGGCCGGCGCGCGCTGAGCGGCAGCGCGCGCAAGATCAGCAGCAGCGCGCAGATGATCGCGATCGCGAGGAAGACGCCAGGCAGCGCCGGCGCATGGAAATGCGCAAGGTCGGACCCGGCCGCGACCGCGAGCGATGCGATCGCCACAGCGGTCAACACCCAATTCGTCACCCGCTTCATTGCGCCTTTTTCCCTCCGCGGCCGTGTGGTCGCCGGCCCCCGTCGAAGCGGCGGGACTATTTCAGATGGCCGATCGAAACGCCAGCCTTTCCTCCCGACGGGTTAACGCCGCAGCCCTGCGATTCCCGCATGGCGAACTGCGCCGCGCGCCGCTAAAACGGCTCTATCCACGGGAGGCGCGCCGCCATGCCGCTCAAAATCGAACAGCGCATCGAGCGCCTGCAGACGCGCCTGCGCGAGACAGGCTTCTGGCGCGCGCGCGAAACGCGCGAGATCGACGGCTGGCGCTGCGACGGCCAGCCAATCGCCGTCGGCGCGCCCTGGCCGAGCCGAGATGGACTCGTGCGCTTCATGGCCGAGGCCAGCGTTCCCGACGATTGGCCGCTCGACGAGACGCGCCTGTCGCTCGACCTCGGCGGCGAAAGCCTGCTGACGCTCGATTACGCAGGCGGCGAGCGCGTCGCGTTCGGCCTCGATGTCAACCATCAGGAGTTTCCCCTCGTCGGCCGGCGCCTGACGATCCGCGGCGAGAGCGTCGCCCGCCGCCCGTTCGGCCAGCCGGTCGCCGATCCGCGGCTGCAGCGGGCGCAGCTCGTCCGGCTCGACCAGACGCTCGTCGGCTTCGCCGATCGCCTCGCCATCGTCGTCGAGGCGGCGGAGACGCTCGGCGCCCACGAAGCCGCGGCGCATCTGATCGAAGCGGCGGAAGCGGCGCTGCGAACGATCGATTGGCCCTCGACCACCGCCGACTATATCGCCCGTGTCGCCCCGGCCCCAAGCCAACAGGCCTTGTGGCGCCGCCCCGCGACCAAGCCCGATCCGGCGCCGCTTAGCGAGGTCGAGCGCGCGTCGATCGTCGCTGCGGACGCCGCGCTGCGCGCGCGGCTCGCCGAGCTTCGCCGCCGCTTTCCGCCGCAGGGCGACGTGGCGATGACCGGCCACGCCCATATCGATCTCGCCTGGCTGTGGCCCTACGAGGAAACCCGGCGCAAGCTGAGGCGCAGCTTCTCGACTGCGCTGGCGCTGATGCAGGCCGCGCCCGAATTCCGTTTCAACCAGTCGAGCGCGCATTTCTACGCCCAGATCGAGGAAGACGATCCGCAACTCTTCGCCGCGATCAAGGCGCGCGTCGCCTCCGGCCAGTGGGAGCCGATCGGCGGCCTATGGGTCGAACCCGACACTAACATGCCGTGCGGCGAAAGCCTGGCGCGGCAGATCCTCTATGGCCAGCTCTATTTCGAGCGCGTCTTCGGCGCGCGTCATCGCGTCTGCTGGCTGCCCGATTGTTTCGGCTTCTCGCCGGCGCTGCCGCAACTGCTGCGCCAGGGCGGCATCGACTCCTTCCTCACCATCAAGGTGACGTGGTCGGAGACCAACACGTTTCCGCACGACCTCTTCTGGTGGGAAGGGCTCGACGGCAGCCGCGTGCTCGCCCACACCTTCGACAATCCGGTCCATGGCTACAACGGCGAAGCGCGGCCGGGCTGCGTCGCGCCGACCTGGGCCAATTTCCGCGCCAAGACGCGCCATCCCGAGACGTTGCTCGCCGTCGGCTACGGCGACGGCGGCGGCGGGCCGACGCCGCAATGGGTCGAAAACGAGCGGCTGATGCGCGAACTGCCGGCCCTGCCGCGCGCGCGCTGGACGCGGGTCGACGACTTTTTCGCCCGCGCCCACGCGAGCGCCGCCGCTGCCGACGCGACGCCGACATGGCGCGGCGAAATCTACCTCGAGCTGCACCGGGCGACGCTGACCACGCAGAGCGGCGTCAAGCGCCGCCATCGCCGCGCCGAAACGGCGCTGATCGCGGCCGAGACCGTCGCTTCGCTCGCCCATCTCTTCGGCGCGCCGGCGCCGCAAAGCCTCGAGCCGCAATGGCGCGCGCTGCTCAAGAACCAGTTCCACGACATCCTGCCCGGCTCGAGCGTGCGCGAAGTCTATCAGGACGCCGAAGCCGAACTCGACGCCGTCATCGCCGCGGGTCTCGCCGAGCAGAACCGCGCGCTCGCCGCGATCGCCGGCAAGCTGCCCAAGGGCGCGCTCGACGACGCGCTGGTGATCGTCAATCCGTCGCTGTCGGCGCGGCCGTTGCGGCTGACGCTCGACGACAACGACGTCGTCGCCGCCGAAGAGTCGATCCCGCCGCTCGGCGTCAAGGTCGTCAGCCGCGCCGCGCTGAAGCCGCCGGCGGGCCTGTCGATCGACGGACGTCGGCTCGAAAACGCGACGCTGCGAGTCGAGATCGGCGAGGACGGGACGATCGCCAGCCTCCTCCACAAACCGACGCAACGCGAGGCCCTCGCCGGCCGCGGCAATCAATTGTGGCTCTATCCGCACGACAAGCCGCGCGCCTGGGACGCGTGGGACGTCGAAGAGGATTACGCGGCGCGCGGCGAGGAATGGCGCGCCCTCGATTCGATCGCCATCGTCGCCAACAATCCCCATCGCGTCGCGCTCAGGGTCGCGCGCGCTTGGCGTTCGTCGCGGATCGTCCAGACCTATGCGCTTTGCGCCAACGGCCGCCGGCTCGACATCGAGACCTTCATCGACTGGCGCGACCGGCGCGTGCTGCTGCGCAGCCTGACGCCGGTCAATGTGCGCGCCGAGCGCGCGACGTTCGAATGCGCATTCGGCGTGGTGACGCGCCCGACCCATCGCAACACCTCTTGGGACGAAGCGCAGTTCGAAGTCGCCGGCCACCGCTTCGCCGATCTCGCCGAGCCCGGCTTCGGCCTGGCGCTCCTCAACGACGCCAAATACGGCCACAGCGCCCGCGACAATGTGCTGGGCCTCAGCCTCGTCCGCTCCCCGGTGCTGCCCGATCCGCTCGCCGACGAGGGCGACCAGCGCTTCACCTACGCGCTGGCGCCGCACGCCGGCTCTTGGAGCGAGAGCGGGGTACGCGAGGAAGCCGAAGACCTCAACCAGCCGCTGCTGGTCGGACTGGCGCGCGGCCTCGCCCCCGCGACGCTGGCGCCGCTCGGCTGCGACGGTCTCGCCGCGGGACTTGGCGCGCTCAAAACCGCCGAGGACGGCGACGGCCTGATCCTGCGCGTCTACGAGCCCGCCGGCGCCCGCGGCCGCTTCGCGCTGCGCCTGCCCGTCGGCTGGAGCGACGCCGGCCCCGTCGACCTGCTCGAACAGCCGAGCGCGCCGCAGACCGAAGGCGCGCTTGGCCCGTTCGAGATGCGAAGCTGGCGGCTCAAGCGGGGGTGAGCGCTAGCGAGGAACCCGGGATCTCAGCTCACCCACCACCCTCATCCTGAGCCGCCTGCGCAAGCAGGCGAGTCGAAGGACGAGATCGGCGGCGCACGGCAACAGGCGCTCCCCCTCGTCGTTCGAGACGCGCCGCCGAGGCGGCGCTCCTCACGATGAGGGGATCGGGGGCGCGCCGCGACGCCGTCGCGCTTGTCACGGCAGGGGCGATTTGTTAGACGACCGCCTCGCTTCGCGCCGCCGGCGCGACGCGCAAGCGGTCATGGCGGAACTGGTAGACGCGCTAGCTTGAGGTGCTAGTCCTTTAACCGGGGTGGAGGTTCGAGTCCTCTTGACCGCACCATTTCAACAAACGGCGGCCCCTCGGGTCGCCGTTTGCGTTCCGGGATGCGCGCGTGGCGGCGCGAGCGAGAACGTTGGACCCGGATCACCCCTCGGGGGCAGCGCACTTCTGGACACTAACATCCGCCAGCGCCTCGAATATAGCCGGCGTGCGTTCCAGGCGGGCGATCGTTCGCGCGCCTTCGAGGGCGGCCACCAATGCGGCTGCGGTAGAGGATGCGCGCGCCGGAGCGAAACCGCACCCTCTAAAATGCTCTGCAACAATCTCGGTCGAATCAACAAATCCACGGGCTACCCGTTTGGTCAGCTCAGCGTCCAGCGCGGGCAGCTCATTCGCCAGATTTTGCATTAGACATCCATACTGGAAATCAGAGGCGACCATTTCGGCCGCGAATGTGCCGAAAATCAGATGGACAAAATTCAGAGCGTCACCCGTAGTATTCGCCGAGATATTCATCAATACAGCAATTCTAGTCGCAACGTAATGATCGATTGCTTCTTCTGCGAGCTGTGTCTTGCCCCGTGGAAAATGAAAGTAGAACGATCCTTTAGGCGCGCCGCTTTCTTCAAGGATCTGGGTCAATCCAGTTGCAGTGTAGCCTTGGATGCGAAACAGCCGTTCGGCCGTGTCAATCGCGCGAGCGCGGGCGTCAGTCTTACGTGGCATGCCCTGAACCTAACACGGCTCGCTTGACGCCGCTATGGCAATCGCCATACTATGGTGTTCGCCATAGATGGAGCCCGGCGATGCCCCGAATCCTCAGCCAAGAAGCTTCGTTCAGTGATGCGCGGCGCAGAAATTGCGACAGAAATGACTAGCGACGAAGTAGGCGGACTGGCCCGCGCAAACCCCACAAGAGGAACCGATTTGACCACATCAACTTACGGCGACGGAACGCTTCCCAGGGGGGTCCGCTCGCGCATGATCCATGGGGTCAACGGCCTCGATGTCCATATTCTCGAGGCCGGTTACGAAAGCCCCGGCCGGCCGCTCGCGCTGCTTCTGCACGGCTTTCCGGATTTGGCTTACGGCTGGCGGCGCCTGATGCCGATTCTGGCTGACGCCGGGCGCCATGTCGTGGCGCCCGACCAGCGGGGTTTTGGCGGCACCACCGGTTGGGTGAACGGCTATGACGTCCAGCTAGCGCCCTTCGGCATCTTGAATATGACGCGGGACGCACTCGGATTGGTTTCGGCGTTGGGCTATCGGCGTACGGCGATGCTCGTCGGGCACGACCTCGGCTCGCCCATAGCAGCCTATTGTGCGCTAGCCCGACCTGACGTCTTTCCCTCGGTGGTGCTGATGAGCGCACCGTTCCCCGGCGCGCCGGCGTTTCCGTTCAACACCGCGGATAGCGATGCGTCGGCGGTTCAACCGAACACGGAAAGTCAAAAGTTAGCGGCCGCGCTGGCGGCGCTCGATCCGCCCAGAGCGTTTTATCAACAATACTTGAGCACACGGGCGGCGAACGATGACATGTGGCGTCCCCCTCAAGGCTTACACGCGTTTCTTCGTGCACTTTTCTACGTCAAGAGCGCTGACTGGCCGGGAAATAACCCGCATCCGTTGAAGGCGCGAACCGCCACAGAATTTGCACAAATGCCCACGTATTACGTTATGGATCTCGGCAAGACGATGCCCCAGACCGTCGCTCCATTCCAACCTTCCGCCGCAGAGATCCTGGCCTGCAAATGGCTGACCGAGCCGGAACTTGGAGTGTACACGGAGGAGTATGGCCGCACTGGGTTTCAAGGCGCCCTGCAGGCTTATCGCGTCTATGCCGATCCTGACCTGAACGCTGAGTTGCGCCTGCTTTCCGGCAGGACGATCGATGTCCCGTCGCTCTTCATCGGCGGGAAGAGCGATTGGGGCACCTATTCGGCGCCGGGCGCGCTCGATCTTATGACGACGAAGGCGGCGACCAGGATGGGCGCCATCGAGCTGATCGACGGCGCCGGTCACTGGATCCAACAGGAGCAGCCGGTTCGGCTCGGCACGCTCCTGCTCGACTTCGTGAAGGAAGTAGGTGGGGCGGATCACACCAGCGGTTAGGTCGGAGAACGCCTATCGTCGTTCTTGAAAATATTGCCCGGCGTCCAAATCGCCGTCCCGTCAGGTCCGTCACGCCTCAGTGAAGCGCTTGGGTTTGGTGGTCCAGGTCCGGCGTTAGTTTCCGGCTTCGCCGCCCCGATCGACCCCAGGGCGGCGGATGGAGGCGTCGGCGCCGCGGGCTTCGATCGCGTGCGCGCTCGGTGGAAGGCGCTCGCCAGTCGGATGTGAGTCGGCTACGCGTCGAGGTTCGCAGCCTGTCGCCAAGGAGCGCCCGCGCCGATGAAAGACAGCCTGAAGCCGGGGCTTCGCGCCACTCTGACGATGCGGGTCGCGCCGCAAATGCTGGTGCCGCGCCTGGCGGGATTCTTTCCCAACTTTGGCGACATGCCCGAGGTGCTGGCGACCATGGCGATGGTCGGCTTCGTCGAATCGGCCTGCCTGAAATGCGTCAGCGGCCATCTCGACCCGGGCGAGCACAGCGTCGGCGTCGCCGTCGACGTCTCGCATGTCGCCGCGACGCCCGTCGGCATGGAGATTCGCGCCGAGGTCGAGCTTGTCGCCGTCGAGGGCCGCCGGCTCAGCTTCGCGGTCAAAGTCTTCGACGAGGCTGGGCTGATCGGCGAGGGCCGCCACCAGAGAGCCGTAATTGCCGTCGCGCGTTTCCTCGAGCGCCTGCAGGCGAAGGCGGAAGGCGCAAGGCGAGCGGCGCCGACTTGACCCTGGTCATTGCGCGAACGCTTTCCGGGCGTGATTTCTTCGTTGTGACGGCAGGAGGGCTCGATGCAAGAACAGTATGACCGGCCGGCGGACTCGTCCGCGAGGGCCGACCTGGGCGACGAGCTTCTCCGATGCCGAATGGTGATCGTCGGCCTTTTCAGCGGGGCTCTGGAGCGCGACGACAGCGCGACGTTCGAGTACCTCCGGCGCAATTGCCTGGCCTGCGGCGACCGAGCGCCGTGCGAAGCGGACTTGAGGGGCGATCCCGCCAGTCCGGTCTGGCAGCGCTACTGTCCGAACGCCGCCAAGCTCAACGCCCTTGCCGCCTCCGAGCGCGCTGGCTGCTGAGCACAGCCGGGGCCGGGGCCGCGCCCGCGCCATGGCGCGGCATTTCCCCGCTGCGCCTCTTCCCTGTACAACGCGCGCGTGAGCCAATTCGCCACCATTCTCAGGATTCGAACCCGCGGCCGCGGCCTCTATGAATTCACCGGCGATCTCGTCGAATGGGTCGACGCGCATGCGCTCGAGACTGGGCTGCTGACCCTGTTCTGCCGCCATACCTCGGCGTCGCTGCTGATCCAGGAGAACGCGGCGCCGGCGGTGCGCGACGACCTCGAGGCGTTCTTTGAGGCGCTCGCGCCCGAGGACAAGGGCCGCTACAGCCACGACGACGAGGGGCCGGACGACATGCCGGCCCATATCCGCGCCGCCTTGACCAACGTCAGCCTGTCGATCCCGATCGTCGCCGGTCGGTTGGCGCTTGGAACCTGGCAAGGCGTCTACCTGTTCGAGCACCGCCGCGCCCCGCACCTGCGCGAAGTCGCCGCGCATCTGCTTGGACCCTGAGTCCACATCCTAGACCCACAGTGTCATTCCCGCGAACGCGGGAATCCAGAGTCGCGTCACCATCGCAACGGCTGTGAGACTGGATCCCCGCTTGCGCGGGGATGACCAATCTGTCGATAGCTAATTAACTTGGCCGGCTTTGGTAGCACATCAAATGTCCGCTTCTTCTGCTTTTGTTCCGCCTGTGGGACTGTGGGCAAGGCGTAGCCTTGTCCACATTTCCACAGGCTCGGCGCCGAGCGGATTTAGGCGGCCAATTTCTGAT
>Ga0302320_10008246_pt1 | contig 22710 bp, 17 predicted proteins | sample Bog_T0_3_FD_202130 | JGI IMG/M metagenome (GOLD analysis project Ga0302320, IMG submission 202130) | Peat permafrost microbial communities from Stordalen Mire near Abisko, Sweden - Bog_T0_3 | ecosystem: Environmental > Terrestrial > Soil > Wetlands > Peat | place: Sweden: Abisko, Stordalen Mire... | reverse complement strand
GGGGCCCAGCCGCAGCCCCGGATGAACTGGTCCAGCTCTTCGTGCTCGATGCGGGCCAAGACGGTCGGGTTGCTGATCTTGTAACCATTGAGGTGCAAGATGGGCAGCACCGCCCCGTCGGTGGCCGGGTTCAAGAACTTGGTGGACTGCCATGCCGTGGCCAACGGGCCGGTCTCCGCCTCGCCGTCGCCGACCACACAGGCGACGATCAGGCCGGGGTTGTCGAACGCCGCCCCAAAGGCATGGCTGAGCGAGTACCCGAGTTCGCCCCCCTCGTGGATCGACCCCGGCGTCGTCGGCGCCACGTGGCTGGAAATGCCGCCTGGGAACGAGAACTGCTTGAAGAGCCGCTGCAGCCCGACCTCGTCCTGGCTGACATTGGGGTAGATCTCGCTGTAGGTGCCCTCCAAGTAGGTATTGGCTACCAGGGCCGGGCCGCCGTGGCCGGGGCCGGCGATGTAGAACATGTCGAGGTCGTACCTCTTGATGACCCGGTTGAGGTGCACGTAGATGAAGTTCTGGCCCGGGGTGGTCCCCCAGTGGCCGACAACGATGGGCTTGACGTGCGCCAGTTCCAAAGGCTTCTTCAGCAACGGGTTGTCGTAGAGGTATATCTGGCCAACCGATAAGTAGTTGGCCGCCCGCCAGTAGGCATCCATCTTGTGCAGCAGTTCGGGGGAAAGTGGGCTTGTCTTCATGGCTTCAGCCTCCAGTCCTGTGACAGCGCGAAATTGCCAAGTGCCTCGGTGAGTGGCGTCCATGGCTGAGCCAGCGGGCCCTTTCTGGCCCCGGGGCCAGGACCACCGGCCAGGGCTCGGGGGGACCGGCGCTCACCAACAGGAGCGCCTCGGCCCGGACGTGAGCCAGCTCCCCAGTTCCCGACAAGAGAGGGGCAAGGACTGGCGTCAGCCCTCGGCGGTACGGCGGGTTTGCAGTAACGGGCCTGGAGTTCAGCTGTGGCCGAACCGAGCCTGGGCCAAGCAACGGGACCCGCGCCTGCTGGCATCATCGTCGCTCGTTCCTCCTGGGCCTGTCCCGAACACAAGACTCAGTGTTCGCGTCGCCAGGGTCTGGAGCAACGACATCGTGACCAGGGCCTCCTGGCCACAATCACAGCTGCTAGACGTCATCCTACCGCCAATGGCACTTCACCACCGCACGTGCGGACCGAGCTGCCCCGGTTTGGTCGGGGCTGCTCCTCGCTTGGCCGAAGGGCCCGACCCGCCCGGAGCGTCATCGACCTGAGCGAGCTCGGGTTCATGGGCGCGTCGACGGTCGGGACTATCGTCCGGGCCCGAGAGCTGCTCCGGCGCCGGTCAGGGTCGTTGACGGTGCGGTCCACCCCGCCCTTTGTGCGGCGCAGCCTTGACATTTGCGGGTTGAACGAGCTCCTCGGCCCCAGCGTCGAGGAAGCGGGCAACCCGAGCGGGGTGCGCTTGGCTCCTGGCTGCCTGTGCCCGCGGTCAAACTGCCCCTTGGACAGCCCGGCCCGTCGGGAACGGCACCTAGAGCCCTCCCTGCACCCGTCCACCACGTCGGCGCCCTAAGAGCCCAGGCTGTTGGCGCCGAGCGCATGACCAGGGCGACCGTCGATAGGAAGGCGTGAGTGGAAGTGGGCGGCGAACAGCGGGCACGGAGGCGGCGCGTCCCTCCCCAACGGGGCCCTCGCTGTCGAAGGTAATTCGACCATACCCTCGACGCGAAATGGGCAAACAGTGCCACCGATCGCTCGGCCCGGTACCCAAGAGCGGCTCCGGTGGCAGCCCGTTGGGGGTGGTCTTTTGTCCTGATGTCCCTGGTGGCCAAGTTGCCAGTAGGTGGCGGTAAGGTGCTCCGCAGGTAGGGTTGGGACCTAGACGGTACCGACCGCGACATCGTTACTCCGGGCCCTGGGTGACGCCAACTCGAAGTTTTGTTCGGGAGACGCTTAGGAGAAAGGAGCGACGAAGATGCCGGGAGCTGGTCCCCGCACCGCGTCGAGCCTGGGCCTGCCTGAGCAGGTGCGGGCCTGCTTGTTCGACCTCGACGGCGTGCTGACCGAAACGGCCAAGGTCCATGCCGCGGCGTGGAAGGAGATGTTCGACGCTTTCTTGAAGGCCCGGGCCGACAAGGGCGGCGAGCCGTTCGTCGCCTTCGACGAGGCCGACTATGACTCCTACGTCGACGGCAAGACCAGGGCCGACGGGACGCGCTCGTTCCTCGGGTCCCGTCATATCGAACTTCCCGACGGTGACGTCGGCGACCTCGCAGGCGCACCAACCGTGAGCGGGCTCGGCCAGGCCAAGAACGACATCGTCCTGCGGATGGTCCGGGACGACGGCGTCGACGCCTACCCGGGCTCGGTGCGCTACCTCCGAGCTGTGGTTAGCGCTGGCCTGCGCCGGGCGGTGGTGTCCTCCAGCGCCAATTGCGCCGCCGTGCTCGAGGCCGCCGGCATCGCCGAGCTGTTCGACGTGCGCATCGACGGTGTCAGCGTCGAGGAGGACCATCTGGCGGGCAAGCCGGCGCCCGACACCTTCCTCGCCGCGGCCCGGGCGCTGGGTACAGCCCCTGGCGAGGCGGCGGTGTTCGAGGACGCTCTGTCCGGCGTGCAAGCCGGCCGGGCGGGAGGGTTTGGCTTCGTGGTCGGCGTCGACCGGGCCGGCCAAGCCGAGGCTCTTCGCGCCCATGGTGCCGACATCGTGGTGAACGACCTCGTCGAGCTGCTGGAGCGCCCGTGATCCAGCACCCGGCCTACCCGGTCGAACCCTGGTCCCTGACAGAGACCGAGCTCCGCCTTGACGTCTTGGCCCAGAGCGAGTCGCTGTTCGCTCTGGCCAATGGCCACATCGGCTGGCGGGGCAACCTCGACGAGGGTGAGCCCTACGGCTTGCCCGGCTCGTACCTGAACGGCGTCTACGAGTCCCGTCCGCTGCCCTACGCCGAAGCCGGCTACGGCTACCCCGAGGCCGGCCAGACGGTGGTCAACGTCACCAACGCCAAGTTGGTCCGCCTCCTCGTCGACGACCAGCCCTTCGACGTCCGCTACGGCGAACTGCGCGCCCACGAACGGACGTTGGACTTCCGCACCGGCCTGTTGCGGCGCCGCGTCGAATGGGTCTCCAGGGGCGACCGAGGCGTCGGGGTGTGCTCCGCACGCCTCGTCTCGCTTGTCCAGCGCTCGGTGGCCGCCATCTCCTACGAGGTGCGGCCGCTCGACGCCGCCGTGCGGGTGGTGGTCCAGTCCGAGCTGGTCGCCAATGAGGCCATCCCACGGAGCACGGGCGATCCCCGGGTGTCCGCCGTGCTCGAGGCCCCATTGCGCCCGGAGTCTCACGCCTGTGGTGGAGCCGCGGCGACGCTGTCGCACTCCACGAGAACGAGTGGCCTGCGCCTCACCTCGGCCATGGACCATCTAGTCGAGGGCCCGTCGTCGCTGCAGGTGAGCGCGGAGAGCTTCCCCGACCTCGCCCGGGTGACCGTAACGGCGGCCCTGGCGCCCGGAGAACGGCTGCACCTCGTGAAGTTCGTCGCCTACGGCTGGTCCGCGGAGCGTTCGGGGCCGGCGGTGCGAGACCAGGTGGCGGCTGCGCTTGCGGCCGCCACCGAGATGGGCTGGGACGGCCTGGTCGCCGAGCAACGTGCCTACCTGGACAATTTCTGGGCAGGCGCCGACGTCGAGGTCGACGGCGACCCTGAGATCCAACAGGCGGTCCGCTTCGCCCTGTTCCATGTCCTCCAGGCCGGGGCCCGGGCCGAGGGACGGGCCATCCCAGCCAAGGGCCTGACCGGGCCCGGCTACGACGGCCACACGTTCTGGGACAGCGAGACCTTCGTCCTGCCCGTGCTCACCTATACCGCTCCCGAGGCCGTCGCCTATGCGCTGCGGTGGCGGCACAGCACCCTGCCCATGGCCACCGAACGCGCCCGCCAGCTCGGGCTCGGGGGTGCCGCCTTCCCCTGGCGCACTATCACGGGCGCCGAGTGCTCGGGCTACTGGCCGGCCGGGACTGCCGCCTTCCACATCGGGGCGGACATCGCCGCCGCCGTGGTCCGCTATGTAGAGGCCACCGGTGATGAGCCGTTCGAGCGGAAAGTGGGGCTCGAGCTATTGACCGAGACGGCCCGACTGTGGCGTTCGCTCGGCCACCACGACGCCCACGGCCAGTTCCGCATCGACGGGGTAACGGGCCCCGACGAGTACTCCGCCGTGGCCGACAACAACGTCTACACCAACCTCATGGCCCAGCACAATCTCTACGCCGCGGCAGACGCCGCCGAGCGCCATGGGGACCGGGCCCGCCAGCTCGGCGTCGACGAGGAGGAGATGGCCGCATGGCGTGACGCGGCCAAGGCGATGTTCGTCCCTTACGACGGCTCGCTCGGCGTCCATCCCCAAGCCGAGGGCTTCACCAGCCATGAGGTCTGGGACTTCGCCGGCACCTCGCCTGAGCAGTACCCGCTGCTGTTGCACTTCGCCTACTTCGACCTCTACCGAAAACAGGTGGTAAAGCAAGCCGACCTGGTGCTTGCCATGCACCTGCGTGGTGACGCCTTCACCGACGAGGAAAAGGCGCGCAACTTCGCCTACTACGAGGGCCTCACCGTGCGGGACTCGTCGCTGTCGGCCTGCACCCAGGCGGTGATGGCCGCCGAGGTCGGGCACCTGGGGCTGGCCTACGACTACCTGGCCGAGGCCGCCCTCATGGACCTCGACGACCTCGAGCAAAACACACACGACGGCCTGCACATCGCATCCTTGGCGGGGACCTGGACGGCGATCGTGGCGGGGCTGGTCGGCATGCGCGAGCGGCAGGGCACGCTCGCCTTCGCGCCCCGGCTGCCCCCGGGCATCGACCGGCTGGCGATAGGGCTCTTGGTGCAACACCGGCGCCTGCGCGTGGAGGTCACCCCCGAAACAACGACCTATCGGCTCGTCGCCGGCGACCCTCTCCAGATATTCCACGACGGAGAGCCAGCCAGCGTCCCCAAGGACTGCCCCCTTATCCGGCCGACCCGAAAGGTGCCGGTCTCGGGCCCGCCGGCCCAGCCGCGCGGGCGCGAACCGCGCCGGCGACAGGCAGGCGAGCGACGGGCCTCCGAGATCGACCACGCCGAGAAGGGGCCATTACGGCCCCTTTTACCCGGCGCACTTGCCAATTCGACGTTGTCACGACAAATCGGAGACGAAGCCGACTGACCCCTTACCTGCCTTAGAAATCCACGCGCCTCATAACGATGGCACGATGAGCCAGAACGAGACGGTTGGTCACCCGACGAACCGACGGGCACGGAAGTACTCGAGCAGGGTGACAAAGCCTGGACGAAGAACCGCGGACGGGCCCCAAGGCCTTGTCAGTGGCAACTGGACTGACGAGGCCTACGAGGCGAGGAATGTGACGGGCCCTTACTTAGACCGACATACAAGTCTGTTGGAAGAAAGTGACAGGAATTATTCATGACCGGTACCACAGAGTTCATCATCGGGACCGAAGTGTCCTGCACCGACGGAGTCTGCGGAGAGCTGCGGCGCGTGGTCGTTGACCCCGTCGCCCGGGCCCTTACCCATCTCGTCGTCGAGCCGAAACATGGGGTAGGCAGAGGCCACCTCGTACCCATCGACCTCGTGGCCTCGACGGCCCAAGAGGTCAGGCTGACCTGTTCCACCTCTCAGTTCGAAGCTCTCGAAGAGGCAGAAGAGACCCAGTTCCTGCCCGGAGGAGATGGGCAGTGGGGCTACGGGAAAGACCAGATGCTGACGTGGCCTTACTACGGGCTCGGCGTGGGGCCGTACGGCATGGGCGGCATGGGCGTAAGCGCGGGCATGGGCATGGGGATGGCCGGTCCCCAAGCCATTACCAACGACCGTGTGCCGATGGGGGAGGTGGAGGTCCGCCGGGGAGAGCACGTTTTCGCCACCGACGGTGCCATCGGGCGGGTGCAAGGGCTGGTGATCGACCCTAGCGATCATTGCGTCACCCACGTCCTTCTCGACGAAGGGCACCTCTGGGGCCAAAAGAGAGTCGCCATACCAATAGGTGCCGTGAGGGATGTCGAAGATGGCGTCCGGCTCAACTTGTCCAAGGATGAGGTACGCGACCTTCCCGAGGTGGGGCTGCTCGACTCGACCCCGGGCGCTGATCAGAAATGACTTTTGCACGCCATGTGGCGCCTTTGACTCCTCGCAGGCATGCTCCTCATGACGGTCCTCCACACGCATAACAACCATTTCCGAGCGTTGTTGAGCGCGTCCTGGAAGGACCAAGCCGAGTACAGATCGACGGGTCGGCGTGCGCCAGGTAGACAGTGTCCGACGCACATAGCCCACCTCCAGAGACCGCAGCCAGCGCCTACAGCGGGACCTGCCCCGCGAGCGACTTCGCTCTGCTCACTCGCTGTAGTGATAGCGCGCCTTGAGGATCTTCACTTCCTTGTCGTCAGCCCGGTAAACGAGCCGATGCTCGTCATCAATGCGGCGGGACCAGTAGCCAGACAGGTCGCCCTTGAGGGGCTCCGGCTTGCCTATCCCGGTGAACGGGTCGCGCTGGATGTCGCCGATCAGGCGTGTGACCCTCGTCGCCATCTTCCGGTCAGCGCCGAGCCAGTACAAGAAGTCGTCCCAGGCATCGGGGTCGAAGTGGATGCTCCTCACTACTCGCCGGCCAAAGCCTGCAGTTCCTTCATTGTCTTCACGACCGTGGCCCCGCCAGACTTGTCCCGGGCAACGGCCTCCATGAGCCGTCGGGCATTGGCCGGAGACCGCAGCAAGTAGATCGTCTCTTGCCAGGAATCGAAGTCGTCAGCGGACATGAGCACTGCGTCCCCGCCCTTGGAGTTGATCCTCACCGGGAGATGGTCGTCGTTCACCTGCTGGATGAGCGGGAACAGGCGCGAACGCGCCTCGCTAGCACTTATCGCCACTGTGACGTGCTCCTTTATCCGGTACAAGTTAACGGTACCAGACCCGAGCAGTGTTCTGGTACCATACCAGCGGGTGGGCCGCATGCAGGGCAAGTGCCAGTGTGCGGAGAACGCCGCCACTCTCCAATCCGACAGAGACGTCCCTTGGTGCGCTGCGGCATCATTATGCCCATGACCTGTGATCTTCAACACCCCGCCACGCGCGTGGCGGTCCGGACGTTGGCTACCGGCGATCACGAGTGGGTGGTCGAGACCCTGACGAAGAGTTGGGGCTCCACATCGGTGGTCTCTCGGGGCAAGGTGCACGAGGCTCACCATCTCCCTGGCCTCGTCGCAGAAACGGCTGGCATCAGGGCGGGTCTGGCTACCTACTCGGCCGAAGACGCCCAGATGGAGGTGGTGACGCTCAAAGCGGTTCCGGCTCGCATGGGCGCGGGGACTGCCCTGTTGGCAAGGTTGGCCGAGGTGGGTATCGACACAATGACCGCGCACGGCTTTGGCTGGTGACGACGAACGACAACCTGGACGCCCTGCGCTTCTACCAGCGCAGGGGGCTCCGACTCGTAGCGGTGCACCGTGACGCCGTTCGCGTAGCGCGTGCGCTGAAGCCGCTGATCCCCCGAGTGGGCAACTACGGCATCCCGGTCCTGGACGAGCTCGAGCTCCCTCTTTAGCGGTCGCTGCCGTCGGGGTCGGCTTTCCAAAGCAGTGGAACACCGGCCACGCATAATGTCCAGATCTCGCGCTGACAGTCCCCGCCCTCCTGACTAGGCCCTTCGCGACAGAGCGACGGGTCGGCGCGCTTCCGTCCCCACGGGGCCTCGAGTCATAAAGAGCCCGGGCCCGCCGTCGTCCAGCTCGGCACCGGGGCGAGCGCGGATGGCCCTGGCGCTCTCCAGAAGACATGCGCAATCCCCAGTAGCGTCCCTCTGCAGTGGGGGTCACGCGCTGAGCTGGGTGACCGACCCATCCGAGCCGTTGGCCACGAACAGCTCACCGCCAGCCACCGTCAGGGCGTCGGGTGTGGCGAAGCCGTAGCCGGGGCCACTGAGCACCCGGACGAGCGCGCCGGTGGCGATGTCGAGCTCGGTCACCGAACCGCCGTCGCTGTTCGCGACGTAGAGGCTGGGACCAAATGAGGCCATGGCGCCTCCGTCACCCAGGTGGTAACGGGAGCCGGAGACGACCCTTACTGTTGCGCCCGAGGTTACGTCGACCTCGGTCAGCGAACCTCCGGCGGCCGAGCCAAAACCGCCGCCAAAGCCGTGGCTCACGCCCCGGTAGGAAACGAACAGGTCCGGCCCCGAGGTGGTCATGGCCTCGGGCGGGCCAGCGGACAGGGGCGAGCTGAGCAGTGTACGAGCTGGCTTCCCGCTGGCAAGGTCGACCTCGCTGACCCAGCTCCCGGTGCTGGCCGAGCCGAGCTTGGCGACGAACAGGTCGGTCCCCGAGACGGCCATGGCCAAAATGTCGCCAAAGCCGTAGGGGCCACCAGCCAAGGTCCGCAGCACCTGTCCGGTAGCGGGGTCCAGCTCGGTGACCGACCCGGGGCTCTGGGAGGTGTTGGCGACAAAGACGTCGCCACCCGAGCTCACCAGGTCCCCGGGCCCCTTGAGGTAAGGGCTGGCGAGGGCCCGCACCAACACGCCGGTGGCAGCGTCGATGACGGTGAGCGAGCCCTCCGGTTTGGCCAACGACCCTTTGTTGGCCACCACCAGGTCGGGCCCGGCCACGGCCAGCGAGTCAGGGTAACCAAAGCCGAACCGGGGCCCGGAGATGACCCGGACGAGCGCTCACGTAGCGGTGTTGAGCTCGGTTACGCAGTTCCCGGCCTCGTTGGCCACGAACAGGTCGTCCCCCGATACGGCCATGGCCGCCGGCTGGTCGAAGCGGTACGCAGAGCCCCAGAGCGACTGCACCAGGGCGCCGGTCGCGGCCCGCACCGCTACTAGGTGATTGGTGAACGGGTCGGCCATCCACACCTCTTGGTCAACCAAGGCCATGCCGGTTGGCATAGACAGTCCGTAAGGCCCGGCGGGGAACGCCTTTATCAACGAACCTGTCGTGGTGCTGAGCTCGCTGACGGGCGCCGACATGCTCAGGCCGGCTACGAACAGCCGGTTGCCGTCGACGAGGAGGTCGACCGGGGAACCGTTGGCCCCCGTTATGGACCGCACCACCGCCTCCGAGGAAACGCTGAGCTCGGTGACCGAGCCGGAGCCGAAGCCGGCGTTGGCCACGAAAAGGTCGCCCCCCGATACGGCCATGGCCCTCGGGTTAGAGAACCTGTAGGCGGCCCCGGACAGCTGGCGCCTCATTGCGCCCGTGGCGGCGTCGACTTCGGTGAGCGAACCGCCGTCGGCCGTCCCGTTGCTGGCCACGAACAGGTACGGGCCAGCCAGTACCAAGGAGTCGGGGTGGTCGAAGCCGTAGCTCGGCCCGGACAGCTCCCTAAGCACGCTATGGGTGGCGACGTCCAGCTCGGTCACCGAGTTAGAGGCGGCGTTGGCCACGAACACGTCCGCTCCGTCGGCCACCAGGGCGTCGGGCTGGTCGAAGCCGGCGCCGGAAAAGACCTTCACCAGTGACCCGGTGGCGATATCGAGCTCGTCCACCGACCCGACCGGCCCCGGGCCGGCACCGCCAGGGAAGAAGCTGGACGGATTGCCCTCGTTGGCCACGAAGAGGTCAGGGCCCACCACGGCCAGAGCGACCGGACCGTCGAAGTGCGCAGCAAGCACCCTGACCAGCGCACCGCTCCTGGTCCCAGCCGAGCAACGTGGTCGCTCTTTGCTCGGTTTCCCGAGAGCACTACTTCTCAACGGTGGTCGCTCTGGTACCGAAAAGCGCCTGCTCGATCCGTTCCGCGCAGGTCGAGCTTGTTTTCGAGCATCATCGTCGCCGCCGTGCAGGCCCCCGCCCCAGCGCTTTCGGACATTCCGAACCACGCTTGCTGGGACGTGGGACGCCGAACCGATCGATGTAGGAACAGGCCGACCGCTGCTCGCAGCCGTGGCGCCAGGCTGAGGCGCTGGAGTTGCCGGGCCACTCGCATCGTTCAGCCGAGTTGCGCCGACCCAGCGTACGAGGCGGGTGTCTGGGGCGTCATTTACAATCGCCCGATGGGCCCCGACCTAGAGGTCCCAACGGGCCGTGGCGGTGAGTGCAGCGCCGTCGCTGCGGCGCTGGACGCGGGGGCGCCGGGCGCGGTCTGGTTGACCGGTGAGGCGGGGATCGGCAAGACCACGGTTTGGGAATGGGCTGTGCGCCGGGCTCAGGCCCAGGGCCGCCACGTGCTGGTTTCTCGAGCCACCCCGGCCGAAGCCCGGTTGCCGTGGGTCGGCCTGGCGGACCTTATGCGCCCTGTAAACGAGGGGGTTATTGCCGCCCTGCCCTCGCCGCTGGCCCGGGCCCTTCGCTTGGTCGCTCTGCAGGCTGACGGGGACGACGAGGTGCTCCACGAACGGGCAGTGGGCACGGCTTTTCTCGGGGTGCTCGAGGCCCTGGCGGCCACCGCGCCGGTGCTTATAGCCCTGGACGACGTGCAGCACCTCGACCCAGACAGCTTGGCCGCCGTGGCCTTCGCTACGCGTCGCCTGGGCCCGGTCCCGGTGGCGACGCTGGCGGCTTGGCGCGCGGGCGACGGCGAGGCCCCAGAGGCCGTCCCGGGCCCCGAGCCCGTGAGCAAGGTGGAGCTCGGGCCACTTAGCGTGGCGGCCTTGTTCGAGCTCTTGCGAGACCGCTTGGGCACGGCGATGCCCCGGCCCTTATTGCTCCGCGTGCACGAGGCATCCGCGGGCAACCCCATGTACGCCCTCGAGCTGGGGTGGGCCCTGCAGGGCCGACGGGTGGCGCCGGCTCCGGGGGCGCCGCTCCCGGTCCCGGCGACCCTGACGGGCTTGATCGGGGTGCGGGTGGCGGCGCAGCCCGCCCGGGTGGCGTTCCTCCTCGCCCAGACTGTGGCCACGTGGCGGCTGGCCGTCACCGACGTCGAGGCGCCAGCCCTGGACGACGCCGTGCGGGCCGAGCTGGTAGTAGTGGACGTAGGCGACGGTCCGGCGACCGTGCGGGCCGCCCATCCGCTGCTGGGTGCCGTCGCTTACGACCAACTGGGACCAACGGGCAAGAGGGTGGTGCACGCCCGGCTGGCCGTTATTGCTCGGGACCCCGCCGAGCGCGCTCGCCACCTGGCCCTGGCCGCCACCGAACCTTCGGAGGATATCGCCCGGGCGCTCGACGAGGGCGCGGCCGCCGCGGTCGCCGCGGGCGTGCCGGCCATGGCCGTAGAGCTGGTCCGTCTCGGCCTAGAGCACACCAGCAGCACGCCGGCGCGCCTGGAGCGATTGGACCGTCTGGCCGACGCCCAGCTCCGGGCAGGGGACAGTGCGGGGGCCATGGCCACTCAAGAGACGGCCGTGGCCGCCACGCCAAAGCTGGTAGACCGCGCCCGACGCCGGGTCCGCCTGGCCGAGATCGCCACGGAGGTAACGGGCCGCCAGGGGGCTATGGCCCAGGCGCGGACAGCGGCCGAAGAGGCGGGCGAGGGCGGGAGCCTCACGGTAGTGGCTGAAGCATTGCTCACCTGGGCTGCAATCGACGATGACATAAGCCAGGCGGCGGCCCATTCGGCCCAGGCGCTCGAGATCATGGAGAGCCTGTCCCGACCGGACCCCCGGGTCCTGGCGGGGGCGCTCAACCAGGCGGCGGCGGTGAAGTTCCGGGCCGGCCACGGCCTGGACCACAAGATGTTCAAAAGGGCTATCGAGATCGAGCGCGCTCACCCCTACCGTCGTCTTTCGGACCGAGCCGACGCCGCCTACGCCGCCCTGCTCAAGTACGCCGACGAGCTGGAGCCGGCCAAGGCGATGCTCGAGGAGCTCCTGAGCGAGGCCCGGGCGGACGCCGACTTGAGCTCGATGGCCTACTCCATCGATCACCTGGTCCACGTTGCCTTGTGGCAGGGCCAGACCGAACTGGGGCGGGCTTATGCCGACGAGCACATGGAGACCGCCGCTCACGGTGGCCTCGCCTTCCAGCGGGCGCAAGCCCGCTACAACCTCGGCTTGGCCCTGGCTTACCAGGGTGAGCTCGAGCGAGCACAGGAGGTGCTCATCGGGTTGAGGGACGACCCGACCTCGTTGCTATGGCACCGTCACCGTGCCGAGGGCGGCCTCGGCTTTGTGGCCTTGTCGGGTGGTGACGCGGTGGTGGCGGTGGGGCACCTTGACAACTGGTGGGCGATGTTGGGGGCCATGCACTTTGGCGAACCCGGCTACAGCCGCTCCCACCTCGACTACCTGTGCGCCCTGGTGGGCACCGGGCGGAGCGACGACGCTCTGAGCGTAGTGGAGACCCTCTCCGCTCAGGCGCAGCGCTCAGGCCGGGGTTCGGCGGCGGCCACCGCTGACATTGGCCGCGCCCTCGTAGCGGCCGACCGGGGGCGGCTGGCCGAGGCGGCGACCGGCATCGAGCGCGCTGTGCGTTGGTACGCGTCGTCCTCGTTGTCCTTCGACCACGCCCGTGCCCTGCTGCTGGCCGGCCAGGTCCATCGCCGGGCCAAGGCCAAGGCGGCGGCCCACGCCTTCATCCAGCAGGCGGCGGACGCCTTTTCGTCCTTCCCCGCTCCGGCGTGGCAGGTCCGGGCGACCGCCGAGCTGGCTCGGGTCAACGTCCGCCCCAGTGCCCCCCAAGAGCTGACCGAGACTGAGCACAGGGTGGCGCTGCTGGCTGCCAGCGGGCTGCGCAACCGCGACGTGGCCGCCCAAGCGTTCATGTCCGTAAAGACGGTGGAGGCCAACCTCGGACGGGTCTACCGCAAGCTAGGTGTCCGCAGCCGGGCCCAGCTCGCCGTCCTCATGGCCGAGCGGGACTGAGGGCCCCCAATAGTCGGCTGCCACCAGGCGGTCGCAACGCACCCCGGCGCAGGCGCAGGCCGCAATGACTTCAGCTCCCGAGACGGCGGCGAACTGGAAGAACACGATCTCGTCACCAGGGACGACGACGACGCCCAGGAACGTCGTGGTCGGGCCGTCGGTGGCGGTAACCCTCTGGCAGGCTTCCCGTACGTCGTCGTCGGAAACGTCGGGCCAGTAGCGCTCCACCAGGTACCCGTGCATGGCCCCGACGGTACGGGCGAGCGGGCGCCGGCGCCAGGGCTCGGCCCTGATCGAGGGTTTCCTCTGATTCGGGCCGAAGGGCCGGCCCATATCGTCAGCGTCCAGCCACTTCGCTCAGCCCGAAAGGTTCAGCCCATGTCCTCAGTCCTACGCAGCGCAATCTCCGCCACGGCGCTGTCGGTGTCAGCGGCGCTCCTCGCCGTGCCCGGCGTACCGGCCTCGGCCGCCTCGGCCATGAGCCAAGGCCCCAACATCGCCAGCCCCGTTCCCGGCCCCCAGTGGCCCGAGCTCGTCCTCGTACCGTTCGCCCAACACGCCAGGTTCGCCCCTGGTGGGTTCGCGACCGTCTCCGACGGCCAGGGCGACACCTTTGTGAGCTGGACCAACTTTGGGAAAAAAGGCGGCATTTTCCTGTGCACCCTACGGACCGGCTCGTCCGGCTGCCTGAACGGCGCCCAGGCTGCAACTTCGACTGAAGTGGACCCGGCCCCGGGGACGGACATTTACTTGCTGGCCGGGCACCGCACGGTCCGGGTGCTCTGGTTCGATGACAGCGATCGAGGCGCCACCGTGCAGGAGGCCACGGCCACGGCCGGAGGCGTGCCGTCCGCTGGCCACACCTTGGAGCCAGGGTCATCGGCCGGCGCCCTCATGGACGCCAGCGTGGGCCCAGGCGGTCACCTGTGGACGCTGACCGACAATGGCGACGGGGCCCAAGTGCGCCTGGCCAAGGACGGGGCCCTTGTGGCCGGCCCGGCGGTCCCCTTTGCTCTCGGCTATGCCCAATTGGCCTTCGCCGGTGGTGCGGCCGTGATCGCCGTACAAAAAGCGGGCAGCCTGAGCTCCCCGGTCGCCTATGCCTCGCAAACCGGGGGGGCCTGGACGGCCTTACGCCCCCTGTCGGGCACGTGGAGCGTCGGCTACGCCCCAGGGCTGACGCAGACGGCGGCCGGCTTGCGCTTGGTCACGGCCACCGCCAACGCGTCCTACCAGCCGGTGGTTTCCGCCTGGACGGGCCACGGTTTTGCCGAGGCCTCGCCCATCGGTGACACCAGCAACTGCGCTCCCAACAGCGCTCACACCGGCAGCGACCCGAGCGGGCGCCTCACTGACGTGACCAACGAGTGCGGGATGATCACCGTCGACAACATGCCCACCTCCTCTCGCGCCGCAATCTTCCGTTTCCCGGCTAAGGGCACCGTTGCTGGTAGTGGCCCCGAGCTAGCGACCCTGCCCAGCGGGCGGGGCTGGGTGGTCTACGCCCTGCAGGACGAGACCGATTACGACCAGTTGGTGGCCGTCCCGGTCCTGCTGCCGGCGCTAACGAGCACCACGGCCACCAGCACGGTGGCGGGCTCGGTCCGTGTTAGCGGGCCTGTCTCGTGCTTGCCGGTGGTGAGCACGCCCGTGGCCGTGGCCGCCGCCGCCGCCGCTCATTGGCAGGTGCTGAGCAAGGCGCTCACCCTGTCGGGCAAGAGCCAGGGCAGTGTCCTCAACGGTGCCCGCCTGCGGCCGGGTGCCTCCTACAAGCTCGTCGGGCGCGTCGTGTTCGGTGACGGCCAGCGACGGCTCACGGTCAAGGCGATGCTCGCCTTCAAGGCCTGCCCCGCGCCCTGAGCTGCAGACGTTCCCGCACCCCCGTGGCGTTCATGGGTTGAACGACGGACTGCTCGTCCACTGGATGCTGTTTATGGCCGGGTCCAACCCCAGCGTGGCTACGTCCATGTCGATGAAACTGGGGTGGTCGAGCAGGGGTAACGAGGGGAAGGACGGGTCGTCTGGGCCTTCCGCCCATACGACGACAGCTACGCCGTCCTTGATGGCAGCCATGACCAGTATGCGATAGGTCACCTGCTGACCACCGGAACTATTGAGGTTGGCGTTAAAGACGGCGCCATAGCCGGGGGTGAGGCCAACCAGGGGGTCGGGCACGGGGTAGGCCAGTGATGCCGAGGCCACGTTCTTGGAGACGAGGACGTCCACCACCTGCTGAGCGGTAGCCCCTCCCAACCCGGAATAGTCCGCCACTTGAATTATGCCCCCAGACAGCTGTGTCGACCCTATTGAGACATTGGGGAAGTCGAGCGAGATCAACGACGACGTCTTCCCCCCCAGTGAGATTTGGGTTGGCCAACGGAGCAGCCCCAAGGCCACGCTGAAATGGCCGTCGGGACTGTTGTATACGCCCGGCGCCGGGTCCGCGCTACCTCCGACAGATATGTTCAACGCGGAGGTCAGCCCCGCGGCGGCCCGGGGCGTGCGGATTGGGGGGTTGGAGCAGATGTTGTCGGTGCACTTGTGCGCTGGCGTGGTATTCGGTTCGTTGGCAACGGCGGTAAGCACGACGGCCACGGCGATGGCGGCGAGGCCAGCTCCGAACATGGCGAGGACGAGGGCGTGGTGGGCGCGGTGAGTGCGCGCCGCCGGTGCCGGTGCCATGGGGAAGGCGGCCGCTGCTGGACTGGAGGTGGCCGCGGGCGCCAGGGTGGGCCACCCCGGAACGGCGACGCCGCCCTCCAAGGCGTCGAAGGGCTCGTTGTCGGCGGTCACGGCGCCCGCATCAAGGCTGCCCAGCCCGGTGCGACGGTCGCGCTTGCTGGTGGCCACCTGGGCCACGCCACAAGATGGGCAGAAGGGCATATGGGGCACGACGTGTTCGCAGTTCCCACAGGTCGCCGCCGGGCCTATGGCTACATCACGTTGCTCGTGCAGCAATATGTAGTGCAGGCCGACCCGCAGGGCGATGATGACCACGGCGGTGGCGCTCAGATGGATTACCAAAAGCGGGATGTCGGCTAATTGGGCCTGGTCAGCAAAGCCCAGCCCGACCTCGACGGCCAAGAGGGCCAGGATCAGGAGCAGTGGGTGGGTCAGCCAGCGGCCCCGTGACTGGGCCGCCTCCGAGCGGCGGACCCAGATAGAAGCGCCAACTACCCCCGTGGCCGCCGCGAACATGACGGGGGTGGCGATACCCCGGATGAGTGCCTCGGTCAAGGTGTTGGTGAAGGGCTCGTGGGTGACAAGGCCGGCCGACAGCTGCGAGGTCATGTCCGTGATCACTGCGGCGAAACTGAAACCGAGGGCGGACGCAGCGCCCAGGGTGAACCCGTCGAGCGACTCACGCCGGCTCCCGAACCCAGGTACGAGGGCCAACACGACCAACAAAGGGACGAGCATCAGGGCTTGTCCGACAATGGGCACGAACACAGCCGCATTGACCACGTCCCAACCGCCGAGGCTCTTGCCCAGTGTTGGCGCCAAGGCTTCGGAGACTATATGGCCGCCGATCAGCGCCCACCCCACGCCCAAGCCGGCACCGACCAGGAGGGTCTCGGCCGTTAGGAGCAGGTGATCGTCCTCATAGACGTCCACCTCCCATACATAGAGCTGGAACAGCAGAGGCACGCCGATGGCGGCTAGGGCGATGACGGGCGCCTGCAGGCCAGTGGCCGAGAAGATAGCCAGGAGGCCAACCAGGGCGGCGAACCCCAACCGGAACGGCGTGCTGGCCCGGTGGGAGAGGTGGGGGAACAGCGAGCTGATGACCGAAAGGCGCAGTACGGGCTCTCCGGGGTTGGCCGAGAACGAGTGTGGGCGCCGGGCCGCCAGCGGGCCACCGGCGTGGGCGAGATGGGCACCGCACACGCCGCAGTAGTGACCACTTGGGGTGACGTTGTTGCAGTGAGGGCATAGCTGGGTCGGCAAGGGCGCGAGCCCACCGGATGTCGGAGGCGTTGTCGTCGGCTGGTCAGTCATGCTCAGCGGCTGCTTTCTTGCGCCAGGAGGTCCCTGGCCAGGTTGTAGACGTCGGGCGTCCCTAACCCGGTGGACTGGTTGTAACCGTTGGTGTTGCGCCAGATGTTGTTCCCACCCGCAGTTACCAAATGTAGCGGCGCGTATATCTGCGGGTGGTCGGCGAAGTCGTAGAGGTAAGGGTTGAGGTAGCCCACAGGCGGTTTACCGTTGTGCTTGAGGTACTGGTCAATAAGGGCGGTAAACCCGGCCCAGATGGGCGTTGCAAGAGACGTGCCCCCGCCCTGTTCCCACTGGCCCTCGTAAATAGCCGTGCCCGTGATGGGGTCGCCGACGGCGGACACGTCAGGGACTTGGCGGGGCTCCTTGCTGCTCGGCTTGGGCAGGCCCTGGCCCACCTGCCAGGCGGGCTGGGCAAATATCGTCGAGGTCCCGCCGGTAGTGCCCTGGCCCAAGGCCGAGTAAAACCAAGCCGACTCGCCCAGGTAAGCCCCCGTGGAGCTGACCGAAAGGGCGGTGGCGCCAACCCCGGTCACTGCCGGCAGCACGGCGGGGGTCCACACGCCAACGTCGTTTTGCGAGGGCGCCGAGCCCCATTTGCTCGGGACGCACTCGAGGCCGCCCGTATCACCCGACGCGGCGAAAATAGTGGTGCCTTTGGCTACCGCTGCAAAAGCCGCTTCATCTTGAGCGCTGAGGTCGGCGAAGGTGAAGAGCTTTTCGCACGAGCCGATACTGAGCGTCCAAATGGCGCCCGGGTAGAGCTTGTTGGCGTTATTGAAAGCGTTTAGGATTAAGTCAGAAGAGCTCTGGCCGGCAGTCTTCTGGAAGATATTGTAGTAAACGATCTTGGCGCTCGGCGCTATCTCCCTGACTGTCTCCAGGTCCATGTCCGTCTCTCCCCCCACCTTGCCCGCCTCGCCCCCGTTCACCGAGAAATTAGAGCTACCGAAAGCAGGCAAACCGTACTTTTGGGAGAACGTATTGAGGTCGGAGGTGACGTAATTGTCGATCTCGAACGCCACCACCGTCTCGCCCGCCCCGTTGTAGCCCAGTGCCCGCAAAGGGTCGGCATCGTAGGCCTGGAGAAGGCCCGACGGGTTCAGGCCACCAGAGCCGACATAGGCACTGGAGATCCCCTGATAGTCGCTCACCCGCCCCACCGCGCTCACCACGCGGGAGAGGGCGGCCGGCACCCCGGGCTGGGTCGTGGCAGCATAAAACCTTTGCCCGTCTGGGGCGCGGAAGTCATCAATGTGGGCCCCCAATACCGCGCCCAACCGGGCCGGCGTGGCTGAGAGCTCAGCCACGGAACGCCCCACGAACCACCGGACGCGCAGCCCGTGCGCGGTGGCCCACGCCTGGAGCACCCTGCTGGCACGCCCGTCCAGGTCCACTATCACGCTGGCCGAGGGGGCACGGGACCGTCCCAGATCCTTAGAAGCAGCCAAGAACTGTTGCCACCACGTCGACGCCTTTGACTTTGTCAACTGGCCGGGGGCACTCAGAACAGGCTGGCCACTGGAGGCGGTTTTCAAGGGCGCCGCTGCCGTCGTACCGCCGGCGGCAATTAGAGCGCCGGCGAATATCACGGCCGCCCCTGACGCTCGCGGGTTCCTTGACCAGCGTAGGCGCTGGCCGGTTCGCCGAGTGGAGGCCGGACACGGAGTGTAGCGCTGGCCATGCGCTCTTTGCAGAGCTATCTTTTCCTGGGCATGCACGGCGCGGAGCTTAGCGCCTATGAGTGCGTGTGTCGCGAAAGCATTTTGCCGGCCGGACCGGAGCCGCCAGCGAGGGACCAGACGGGGTCGGGCGCTGGAATTTCTCCTCCGCGTGGAGGCTGGTGGTTTGGTCACCGATGTTGGCACACCGACCAGGAGATTCTCCCGACGCATCAGGCTGGTTGGCCAGCAGAGCCTCGTACACGACTGGCGAGACCACGGCGCCGGTACTGTGCCGCCTTGGGATGGGCGAAGACCTGGCCGACGCGTGGACCAGGTGCCCTCGGAGGTGCCCAACCTGGAGGTCCATGCTCGGCCCCCAACGAGGACGGTAGGCCACCGACGTGAAGCCCTTGGACTGGCCACCTAAGGCGGCCCAGAACTGTGACGCCGGCGCGGACGGATCCCTGCGAGCAATGGGGCCACGACCCCACTGGTCGAGGAAAGCGAGCACGCGATGTCCCCCACTGACAGGTCCGCGGCGTTGTTGGCTCTCAGGGTGGCCGCAATCAGGGTACTGCGCCCAGCCCCAAAGGGCGCTCCTTTGGGCGGGTCATCGGCACCGGGTTTGCCGCGCTGTCGTTGGCGGCGACAGCCATTGTGTCCGTGACCGCCCCTACGACGGCAAGCGCGCCGGCACGGCACCGGGTGCTGTTCCGCACCGAAAGGAAAGGACCTACGTGATCAGCGCCAGCGTGCGCATTGCCGCACCCCCCGAGGTGGTGTTCGCCTACTTCACCGGCCCCCAGCTGTTCGTCACCTGGACCGGCCAGCGCGCCGACCTTGACGCCCGGCCCGGTGGGACCTTCGCTTTCGACTTCGAGGGTACCGCCGCCCCGGGGCAGCTACGTGAACCTCACTCACCGCGACCTCCCACCCGACCGCGAGCCTTCCCACCGGGAGGGGTGGGAGGGCTGCCTGGCCGCGCTCGCCGCCGCCGTTCGCCAATAACGGTCACCGAGGCGTGACTTCAAAGCTAGGGCAGAATTACCGAAGTTAACCAAGCAGTTGGAGCAGTGCCCACGCCGAGGGGACCTACGACGGGCTGCTCGCAATGCCACGCCCGGCACGCCGTCGCGTGGCGTGCCGGGCTGGGACCTGTTTAGGCTGGCCTTCCTGCTCGGCTCGCGGACACGGGTGAGTCACGCGCGAGCCTTATCACAGGCCGGCAATTGCTCAAGCGGGCTCCACCATCGTCAAGTCGTTGGCCAGCTGTCGAGCCTCTCCTGACGTCGCCACGCCTGGCCCGGTGAGCTCGGTGAGGTCGATCGCAGGACCGCCGGCCCCGGCCGGGCCCAGTTCGGCAGCAGGGCCCGAGAGCAAAGTGGTCGGGTCCTTGGCGAGGTCGAGGGCGATGTCACCCAAGACGCCGGACCGGCGTCTGTTGGCGACGTACAACCAAGTTCCGCCGAGGAGCATGTAACCGAGGAAGATGTACGGGTAAGTGTCCACCGGCCAGGCCGGTACCGGGTAGAAGGTCCCTACGGTCGGCACGAGCAGGCACAGGAAGGCGGCGACGGCAACGGCGATGTGCCGGGCCCGAAGTTCTCCACGCTTCCAGAGGAACACGGGGGCGGCGAGGGATATGAGGAAGTAAGCCGTGAGGAACCCGAACGCGGCCAGAGACCCTGCGTCGTCGAAGAGCGTGAGGGGATTAGTGAAGATCTCGAGCAGGAGCGGCACTGTCACGATCATCGCGATGTAGACGGTGATGGAGATGTGAGGCGTACGGTTGTGAGGGTGCGCCCGACTGAGAGGTTTGGGGAGCACGTCGTGGCCCGCCATCCGGTAGATGATGCGAGCCCCCGCGTTCAGGCAAGTGAGTGTCAGCCCGAAGAAGCTCACCATGGCCCCGAGCGAGATCGGGGCCCGGAAGGCGCTCACCCCGTAGATCTTCGCCAAGGCGATCAGAGGCCCGTTCTGCCAGGACGTCCCGTAATTGTGGGTGCCAGCCACTTCGACGTAGCTCATGAAGACGAACCAACACCCGGCGAACACCAAGCTCCAGATGACGGCCTTGGGCACGTTGCGGAGCGGGTTCTGGGCCTCGCCACCCAACGCTGTCGCGCTCTCGAAACCGACCAGGCTGAAAACTGAGGCTACTATGCCGTAGCTAAGGCCATGAAAGTCCAGGCCCTTCAGTTTCAACTGAGTGGTGTCCACGGCAAAGCCGTGCTTGAACAGCACCATAAACGCAAGGACGGCGATACAGGCAACCGACACGGCTTCGAGCAAAAGCGTGAGGGCCGACGAGACATGGATGTCCCGGTAGGCTACGAACCAGCACACGGCACCACTGATGAGGAACAGCAGCACCGGGGGAACGTGAAAACCGGCGCCGATAGCGCTCAGGAACTGCTGGGAAAATATGGAAAAGCCCGTCAGCCCGGCAATACCGATGAAGAGGTAACACCAGATGAGGGTCCAGCCCGAGAGAACTCCGGTAGTTGGCCCCAGCCCCCGCGCCGTATACGCGTACATGGAGCCCGCCCCGGTGCTGCGACGAGCGAACTGGTTGAGGTTGAGCACCACGAACATCAGCATTACGGTGCCGAAGGCATAAACGAACCATGTCCCTTGGCCGGCGAACGAGAACGCGAAGGGTATGATAAGCACGGCCGTCATGGTCGGCGATATCACCCCGATGGACTCGGCCAGCACAGTCGGAAAACCCAGTGCGTTGGCGCGTAGGTTCTGGTTTGGGCGGGTGGTTGTGCCGGTTACCGCTCTGGGCGAGCGTGTTCGTGTGACTGCCATCGCAATTAGCCTCCTTTATGAGAGGCGGGCACCGCCGCCATTTCGGTGACGTGACTGCCCGTCTTGGTTCTCCGGTCACCTGGTGGGTGGCCGGGTATGCCGAGGCCGCGACTACCTCAAAAACTCCCAACTCAGGAAAATGTAGGCCGGCACTAATGCTGGGCCATTACGCCCCTGTTGCGTTCGCGTGAACGTGCACTGGGACCTCAATCACATGCGACGCTGTCGGCGGAAAGCGCCCAGTCCGGGAACGACTGGTCTGTCAGCAGAAGGTCTGCCTTCCATCTGCGCGGCGGTCATTGTCATTTGCCGAGGATCTTCCTTTCTGTCGGTTCTGGCCAGCCTGTCACCGGTGGGCGCTCCAGAGGCCCTTGGGCCTATGTGCGGCCACTACCAGGACCTCGGTGGCCAAGCGTTCGGCGCACAGTTGATGGGGGCGCTCAGCATCGAAATGCGCACAGCTGCCTTTGGTGAGCCAGTAGGCGCCCGTCGTAGTCGAGCAACAAGGTTCCGGGGACCACGTACAGCCACTCCTCACTGTGGTGGCGCGCCGGCGAGGTGGGCGTGCGGTCGGCCGAGATGGTCACCCGCAAGGCTTCCAGAGCACTCGAGCCGGGGTAGCCGCTGCACGGCACGACGTTCAGAGCGGTCGCTGACGAGCTGCGCTGGAGCCATTGCCGCGACACTATGGGGAGGCTGCCTGAGAGACAACATCTTGTTGCCACACTTAACAGACCGTTAACCAGTCGGAGTTGAAGACGTAAATGTTGCGTCCGGCCCGCGAGCCGCGACGGGTGTGCTTTGGAGAGCCCGGTACGCCCAGCCAGCTGTCCCGAGGTGTAGCCGGTTTGTCCGCGCGCCGACCTGAGCCGCTCGGCGATCAGGGACAGGGCAGTATCGGCGAGAAAGGGCCCAGGCGCCATTTAGCCACAGTGTAAGACTGTGTTGCCCATCAGACAATATAGTGTGGCCAGACTCAACAGGCCGCTAGCCGGCTCGAAACACCTTTTGCATCAGGCTCGGGTCGTCGGGACCCAGTTGGTATGGGCGGTATAGGTGACCTCGAGTTCGCAGCCGCGCTCAATTTTGAGAGGGGCATTGTCGGTCATATCGCTTCGTAGCCGCATGATGAAGTTCTGGGTCAAGAAGATCTCGGTCTCACTGCCGTACCGGACCGTGTCAAGGTGCGTGCCCGTTCGGCCGAGCTTGCCCAGCGCCGAGCGTACGTGCGTCTTGCGTTCACCCGTCAGCTGGTCGGTGTCGGGGATGGGGCAGCGCCCGCAGGCTTTGCGCCTCTCCAGGACCAAAGGCCCTGCTTCAGTGGTGATCGTTATGGCCCCGACGTAGTCCTCGGGAAAGAAGTGGTCGTCACCGACGTCGAGGCCATCGAGGATGATCGTTGTCCGCGTCCTGTCGGTGGCTACGGCGGGGCGACCTATTGACACCAGGTAACTGTTGATCCT
>Ga0302320_10008245_pt1 | contig 22713 bp, 21 predicted proteins | sample Bog_T0_3_FD_202130 | JGI IMG/M metagenome (GOLD analysis project Ga0302320, IMG submission 202130) | Peat permafrost microbial communities from Stordalen Mire near Abisko, Sweden - Bog_T0_3 | ecosystem: Environmental > Terrestrial > Soil > Wetlands > Peat | place: Sweden: Abisko, Stordalen Mire... | reverse complement strand
CTATAAGGGGAGAAGAACAGATTGCCGTCAGCGGTTTTAAGCCGGGCATAGAGGTCCACTGCGAAGGCCGTGTTACCCCCGACAAGGTTTTCAATGGCATTGGCGGCCATTGTATCTGCTGGGTGACTGATCAGTGCGGTCGTAAATAATGTGACAAATAGTAAACGAGATAAAAGACCCCCCATCATGCGTGGTCCCGCGCTTGAATTTGGCCAATTTTTCCATTTGTTCTTGCCAAGTGTGCCCGAGTCTGGGTTTGCCGTTTTAATGGGTGGGCTTTGAACGGGAAACGTGGTTGATTTCATAAAACGTGTTTTTCTTGGCTCCACTTTAACTTCACCCGCGCGCGATTCCGTCGCGCCTCACAAGTGAAAACATCACCAGCTTTGAGCTGTCAATGATGACGAGCCTCATTCGTTGAGGCCCCAATGTTGATAGCCTTGTTCTGACTATTCCACGATGTGCTGGAGCGTCGGGGTCAAAGCAACTTCACGTTCGTGCAGGTCGCTCGCGAATATCGAGGATTTGTCCTCGACCAGCGCGTTGTCGTTAAATATGAGGCTCAAGCCATGGCGCCCGGCAAACTGCGACAACTCGGGTGTCGCTCGCGCCGAGTGCGAAGCGGCGTTTCCGCCATCCCATATCGCGAGGGCGGCATCATGAACCAGCCTGCACGCGGCCCATCGCTCCAGCCAGTCCACCAGCCAAGGGAGAACTGCCTGAACCTGGCGCAGTTCCAGCACCATCAAGTGTGCTTCCGCCGCTTCCGCCAGCGCCGCTTCGGCCGCTGGCGGAAGTTTCAGCATGTCCACGCGCAACGGTTTGACGCTCCAATGCATGGCTTCGTCGGTCCAATGGGCCGCCCGCTCCAGCATCGCGTTCGCCTTTGCGGCGAAATCAAGTGTGTCGTAAAGGACCACCGCATTCATGGCTACGGCGAACCCCGTTTCGTCTCCTGTTGCCTTCGCACTCATGTTCTTCCTTTCGCTTCCTTGTGCATTTGTTGCACCAGCCGGTTTTCTGGTACGGTCACCACCAACGGCCTTTGTTGACCGTGATCCGGTCTAATACCGCGGTCGCACCACCCTTGCGGGCGTCTTTGTCAGCTTCATTCCAGCCGATCCAAGTGTTGACGGTGCCGGTCAAAGTGGCCACGGCTCCGTCAACGGTTACCTTGACGTCATCCCGGTCCACGAAAGGACTCCAGAAAAGACGGTCCTCGATGCTTTTTTTAATCTGTGCGTCGCTCTTATATGGCTGCGGCCCAAACCTCTCGGAACTGTAATAAGACGGTTCGTTGTAGTAATATGGCCAGCCGTAATAACCATAGTCGTCGAAATAACCATAGTCGTAGTCGGGGTAGTAATAGTCGTTATAATAATCATTGTCGTAGTCCGAGAGCGAATAATACGCCGGTTCAACCTTCAGATGGTTCCGAACTTCAACGACGCCTTTGGTCCGCGAAGCCACATCCTGCGCTTCGGCCTTTTGTAAACTTGATTCCACACCCCCGGAAAGATACGCGATGCGATGGTTGATCCCCACATCTATTGTGGAACTATCGAGCAAAGGATCCCACAGCAGGGCCGCCTTCAATTGGGTTTGCATCTCCTGGTCCGTGGACGGCTGCTGCGGTCTCACTTTGAGCAAGTTATCAACCTGAGCCACGCCCATCACGTTTTTGGCGTCCTGCGTCGCAGCAGTCTTCGCCTTCAAATTGCCGATGGAGCCCGCGAGTATGACCATTCCGCCTTCAACGGTTACATTCGGAGAAAAGGCCGAAACACGGGGATCAAGATGAAGCGAGGCTTGCACCGCCTTTTGAATGTCGCCGTCCGAAATGATGTCGGAATCAGATTGCTTCCTGGTAACGCCGTTTGCCAGTGGTTCGACTTTCAGGCCGCTGTCGTCCACGGACTCCGCGCCGTTTACCCAGGCGTCATCGAAGGCTCGTGATTTGCTGATCCCACTTTCAATCGTTCCGGTGAGGACCACGCCGCCGTCTTTCACCGTGGATTTGATCGTGCCACCGTTGATCCAGATGTCCCACTGAAGCCGGGCTTTCACATCGGCTGCGATTTCCGCGTCCGTGCGTTGCGCCAGATAATTGATCGTCAACTGATTTGTGATCTCCGTGACGCCCTTGACTCCGCTGGCAATCCGGGTGGCGAGCTGCCTCTCAGCATAAGAACCAACGCTGCCGGTCAAAGTAACGACTGCGTCCTTCACGGTAACGGTCGTTTTGTAGGATTCTGTCGCGGGATCCTGCTTAAGCGCGGACTGAATGTCCTTGAGGAGGGCTTCATCGGATCGCGACACCGGCGTGACGCCAATTGTGTCGATCACCCCGCGCACACCCTTTATGCTATTCGCGGCCATGACCGCCCGTTGCTTGGCCAGCAGGTTATCCACCGACCCGGAAAGTGTGACAATTCCCTCGCTGGTGCTGACATCAACATCGTTCGGGAGGATACCCTTATCGAGTTTGAATCCGCCTTCTATGGCGGAAGTAATGACACTATCGGTCAATTCCTTTTGGTCCGCCGCTTGTAATGGTTGCAGTGCCAGGGTTTGCATTCCCGCTGCAATAAGCAGCATGGCAGACGATCTGGCAATCGCCGGGTGACGAAGCCAATTCTGCGATTTTAATGTTTTCATAGTTTTCATACTGTCCTTTTATATTTGGATTTATTTCAATTATCTGTGGAGTTTGTGTTTGGCGGATATACAGGCAGGCGGGTGGTGCGTTTACTCATGACGTTCCAATATCTCCGGTTTGGTGTCATTGAGAATTTCTCTGGGCGGAGCTGTTTCCACTGCGGATTGTTTCTTAAGTTCAGCCGCCTTGTTTCCATTGGCGCGTTCCTGGCCCAAACCCATGGTCAGCGCCGTCATTCCGGCCAGACCACCGAGTTGCATGGATTCCACGGCGGTGCTGGGAACGATGACGATCGTGGCATTCTCCTTCAAGCCCTCATACAGCATGTTCATGGCCCGCAAATGAAAGGCAATCGGATTGTGCTCATAGCTCTTGCCCGCTTCCGTAAATTTTTCCGCGATCTGCCGCTCGGCGTCACCCAGGATCACGCGGGCCTGGCGTTCGCGTTCCGCCTGGGCCTGCATGGACATCGCATCCTCCAGACCAGAGGGAATCAAAACATCCTTCACCTCCACGGAAATGACATTAATGCCCCAGGGTTCGGTGCGCTGATCAATGATCTTCTGGAGCAGCGCGCTGATTTTGTCGCGTCCTTCCAACATGTCCGAAAGCATGGTCTTGCCGATCACATCGCGCAGGGCGGTTTGGGAGGCCCAACTGATGGCGCTTTGATAGTCCGCCACGTCCAAGGCCGCCCGCTTAGGATCCACCACTTTCCAAAACAGCACGGCATCCACATCCACTGGCACGGTGTCTTTGGTGAGCGTTTTTTCCGCCTTGAAACCGGTTGTGATGACGCGGGTGTCAATCCAGTAAGGAATCGCATCAATGACCGGAACAATGAAAAACAAGCCTGGACCCTTCAAAGCGCGAAACTTGCCCAGCCGCAAAATTACCGCCCGATCCCATTGGTCGGCCACCTGAATGGCTGCGGCAACCAACGCGGCTATAATAAACGCAGTGACGCCGATTCCGCCGGCTTCCCAAATGGCTCCCATTCGATACCGCGCATAGGCAAGGGCCGCGCCAACGGCTAAAATAACCACGAACGACAGGACGGCAAATGAACGATTTTGTTGCATAATAAATTTCTTTGGTTTGGTTTTTTGTTTTAATAGTTACGGTGATTAAAACTGCGAACGCGGACAAGGTTGTGCTCCGCGATTAATTTCGCCTCGGCGGCTAGCCAGCGCCGCACTTCGCGCAAAGGCTGGAAGGCCTGATCTACGAAACTGCGACCAACCTTGCGGGCCACGTCGTCCGCTGACCGCACAAAGGCGGTTTCATTTTGCAGCCGCCACAACGCGGCCAAGGAAGGGCCAGGGCTGGGGAAATTCTGCTTTTTATTTAGGAACGATCTTTTTTGTTTCATAGTGAAAGAATGGCTGACCAACCGACTCCCGGCTATGGGGTGTTGACCCGATGTGTTTTCCCATGGATAAATGATTTGCCCCTGCAGAACAGCGTGACGGGCGGCACGGTTTGAAACAGCGGGTCCGCCTTTGTTCTTCGGTGGATTTCCCCATACCAGACTTGATAAGCCCACTCAGTCCAGGCAGGTCGAAAAGATCGCGAGTGAAACCTGACGCACAGAGAAAAATCGGAGCGAAGCGGAGAACCCCAAAAACTTCCCGCGCTAAACAATGGTCAACTGGACACTGCTCTCAATGATACCCTCGCTGATGGCGTGGCGGGTGAGTCCGGCGATATTGTGGATCTTGAGCTTCGCTATGAGACGCTCGCGATGTGTTTCGACGGTCTTCATGCCGATGCCCAGTTCCGCCGCGATTTGTTTGTTGGCTTTGCCTTCGGCAATCAATTGGAACACTTCCATCTCGCGCGAAGTCAGGCGGCCCTTGCGCGGCTTCGACCGTCCGGCTCGATCCAACGACTTTCGCTCGCCTTCGGGGAGAAGCTTCGCAATGAACGGGCCGAAAAAGGTATGCCCCTTGTTGACTTCCCGAATCCCCTCGGACAGAACGCGGGCGGAGGCTTGTTTGAGCAAAAATCCCACGGCACCGGACTCAGTTGCGTTTTTGACATACGCGTCATCATTGTGCGCCGTGAGAATGAGTATTCTGGTGCTGGGGACGGCTTTGAGAATCTGACGTGTGGCTTCCAAACCATTGAGCACCGGCATAGCGATGTCCATCACCACCACGGCGGGGCGAAGTTTTTTGACCAGGGCGACCGCGTGGCGGCCGTCTTCCGCTTCGCCAACCACTTCGAAGTCGTCTTCCAATTCCAATATCTTGCGAAAACCCTCACGCACGAGCGTGTGGTCTTCAGCCAGCAGAACAGTGATTCGTTTCATAGACTTTCGGTTTTGGATTCAACTGGCCCCATTGCCTCGGCGGTTCCTCGCTTCAATCGCGTCCGGACAAGCGCGTGAAAAAGATTTGGTGAATACATTTTGCCAAGAGGACTCTGGCTCGTTTGGCCGGCGCGAACAATAGGGTGAACACCCCATAGCGAAGACCCAGCCCGCAACCTAAAGTTTCATCTGCGAAAAAAGCAAAAACACAAAATTGAAAGAGCAAACATTATGACCAAGAACAATTCCATCGTGGCGATTTTCAAATCCCACATCGAAGCCGAAACCGCCGTCAAGGAACTCCAGCAGGCGGGCTTTGACATGAAGAAACTCTCCATCGTCGGGCGTGACTGTCACACGGATGAAAACGTCGTCGGCTATTACAATACCGGAGACCGCATGAAATACTGGGGCAAGCTGGGCGCTTTCTGGGGAGGCTTTTGGGGCTTATTATTTGGCTCCGCCTTCTTTTTTGTGCCCGGTGTCGGCCCGTTGCTGTTCGCAGGCCCCATCGTCAGTTACATCGTCGGAGCGTTGGAAGGTGCCGTGGTGGTGGGCGGTTTGAGCGCGCTGGGGGCCGGGCTTTACGGCATGGGCATCCCCAAGGACAGTGTTTTGAAATATGAGACGGCGGTGAAAAGCGGCAAATATGTCTTGATCGCCCACGGCTCCGACCTGGAGACGGTTCACGCGCGGGAAATCATCAGCCGCACCAACCCGGAGGCGTTGGAAGAACATCAGGCGGCGCGTGCCAGCACGAAAACCTGCTCGGTTGGTGCATAATTTGCTGCGGATCTCCGAAATGTCCGCGCGGCAATCACTCTCATGAAGAAAAATCCGACAATGCAACTTGGCATGATTGGTCTGGGCCGCATGGGTTCCAACATGGTTCGGCGGCTGATCAAAGACGGCCACCGATGCGTCGTCTTTGACCAGTTGCCCAAAGCGGTGAAGGATTTGGCCAAGGGCAAGGCGGCAGGCGCGGCTTCGCTCGCGGACCTGGTCAAAAAACTCGCCAGGCCGCGCGCCATCTGGCTGATGGTGCCGGCGGCGGTGGTGGATAAGACCATTGCCGACCTCCTGCCTCTGCTCGCAGCGGGCGACACCCTCATTGATGGCGGCAATTCTTATTATATGGATGACATCCGGCGCGCGAAGGAACTCGCGCCAAAATCAATTCACTATGTAGATGTGGGAACCAGCGGCGGCGTCTGGGGATTTGAACGCGGTTATTGCATGATGATTGGCGGCGATTCAAGTGTGGTTCAGCACCTTGATTCCATTTTTGCCACGCTGGCACCGGGCATCGGCAACGTCGCGCACACGCCGGGACGCGAGCAGCCTGGCGGCACTTCCGAGCAAGGTTATCTGCACTGCGGCCCGAGCGGTGCCGGCCATTTTGTCAAAATGGTTCATAATGGCATCGAATACGGAATGATGGCCGCCTATGCCGAGGGCTTGGGCATTTTGCGCGACGCGAACATCGGCAAACAGCAAGGCGAAAGCAATGCGGAGACCACGCCATTGCGCGAACCGGAAAACTACCAATACGACCTGAATCTTGCCGACATCTCGGAGGTCTGGCGACGCGGCAGCGTGATCGCGTCGTGGCTGCTGGATCTGACCGCGGATGCGCTGGCCAAGGATTCCGCGCTCGCCGGATTTGCCGGCCGCGTTTCTGATTCGGGCGAAGGCCGGTGGACGATCAAGGCGGCCATTGATGAAGGCGTGCCCGCGCCTGTGCTGACCACGGCGCTCTATGCGCGTTTCAGTTCGCGGGGAGACGCAGATTTTCAGGACAAGCTGCTCTCGGCCATGCGTTTTGGATTCGGCGGGCATCTGGAAAAATCCCCGAAGTAAGGCTGCACAATGATCTGGTCCGACCTCGCCCAACTCATTGGGGCGATTCTGCTGATGATCGGCGCCGTCCTGCCCGTGGTAAATCCCTTGGGCGACGCGCTGATTTTCTTGAGAATGACGCCTGGCTGCGATGCACCAAACCATGGCGCTTCTCGCGAAACGCATCGCTTTCTATTCGTTCATTTTATTGCTGGGGCCGATGTTGCCTGGCTCCTTGGTCCTGCGTTTGTTCGGCCTTTCGATCCCCATTGGGCAAGTCGCGGCGTTGCCGTAGTGTGTGTGCTCGGTTGGAAGCACCTGGCGGCTGAAACCCCAAAACCGGCCGACGTGACTCCCGTCCTCATCCTTGCCAAGGCCATCGTGCTTGGACGCGCCTTTGCACCGCTGACCATGCCGCGGACGATTGACGCCGGGGTTGTTTCGGCCGCCTTTACCGTCGGAGCAAAACATGCGCGCACGCTTAAACTGGTGGTGGGCGTCTCTCGGCGTTCATCATGTTGTGCGTCGGTGGGGGAATCACTTGGAACGGCGTCAAGGCGTTGCTGGCTGTCACCGAACGGATCAAAACCAACAACCCTGAGGTGGGTGATTCACATCATTTTTGCTGGTGCCGGCAAGGCGCTTCCACAGCAGATTTTGCGGTGGTCCGTCCGCTGCGCCTTCACGGCTCGGTTACCCGGAAGAATTGCTGCAAAAGATTGGTCGTGGGCGCGGGAACGGACATCACGGCACCGTTGCCGGTGAAGTTGGTGTAAAATATCCAGTCCGGCAGCGCAAGATTCGTGGCTTGCTGAACGGTGTAGCTCTGGTTGCTCAGAGTTTGAAAGGCGAAGGCGAAGCCGCCGTTGCTCAACTGCGGCGGTTGTATCATCACGGGCAGCAAATTGACGACGAGGTAAACACCGCTATTTTGGTAGGAAATGGAGCAACCAGCCGGAACCAAGAGACTCGAAAACGAGCCGCTCAGGCCGCTGGAGGCGATTATTTGGAATTGGGTGCCCGGTGTTGGCACAAAGCCGTTGGCCAGCGTCACGGTGAGGGCGCCGCTAAGCGTGACGCTTCCATTGACGAGAAGCTGGCCGCATTGCCCGGCCCCGGAGCCGCCGAGGACGATGGTAACGGCCCCGCTGTTGATGGCGAGGCCGCCGGGGACCGCGAGCATGCCGCTGTCCACCTCGATCGTCCCGCCCTGATTGTTCAGCGTGCAAGTCATCGTGGAAGTGCCGGTGCCGGACCGCTTGCGCAACAGACCGTCATTGTTATATTGATTTCCGCTGACGCTGCCGCCATCGCCGTCAAATTCGTATGCGCCGCCCGGCTCGTTCACCAAGGAAAAGGCGCCAATGCTGAAATTTCCGGAGTTGGTGTGCTGGATGAGGCCGTAATTATACATAACGCCGTAGAGCAAGGTTGGCGAATTGACGCTGGAAATGGTGATGGAATTCGAATTGATCACGGAGCCGTTATACAGGCTGCCACCCGTCCACCAGAACAGTCCGGGCGGAAAATCCAGGGTCAGGCTGCCCGACGACGGTATGTTGATCACGCCACTGCCCAGGAGCACCCGGCCCGCGCCGCTGCCCGTGAGCGTGCCGGACCAGGTGGACCCGTTCTCCCCGCCGGTCAAATCGATGACCCCGGCAGCGCCCGCGACCAAGGTGGCGTTGGAACTCGTGCCGCCATTCGCCAACGCCAGGGTGCCGCTGTCCGCCTCGATCGTCCCGCCGTAGTTTGCCAAGGCGCAGATCATCACCGAAGTGCCGGTGCCGGTTCGTTTTCGCAGCAGGCCCTGGTTGTAAAATATGTTCCCGCTGGTGCCGCCGTCACCATCGAATTCATAAGTGGCCGACGGCTGGTTGACCAGCACAAAGGCGCCGACGGAGAAGGTTCCGGCGTTGGTTTGCAATATCATCCCTTGATTGTACAGCCCGCAATACGCCAGCGCCGGCGAATTGGTCGCGTAGATGGTGATGCTGTTCAAGTTGGTCACCGTGTTGTTATACAGGTTGCCGCCTGTCCACCAGAAGAGCCCCGGTGGAAAATTCAGGGTCAGGCCGGTCGGCGCAGCTTGAATGGTTCCGTCGGCCAGCAACACCTGGCCGGGGCCGCTGCCGGTCATGGTTCCGGCCCAAATCGGCTGCCCGCCCCCGGTCAGGTCCACCACCGCATCCGCCCCCGCATTGAAAGTGCCATTGTCGTTGGCGTTGGCGCCGCCCAGCGTCAACACGCCGCCGTCCGCCTCGATGGTGCCACCCTGATTCTGGAAATTGGCGATGATGGAATTGCCCGTGCCACTGCTCTTGCGCACCAGTCCATAATTGACGAAGGTCAGGGTTGAATCGAGCCCGCCGTCCCCGGCAAATTGCATCGTTCCCGAAGCGTTGTTCTGCACATACCCGTCGATGATCACGCCGGCGTTGGTTTCGAGGATGAGGCCGTCATTGTACAGATATCCGGCCGACAGGTTGGGGGTGTTCGTGGCAGACACGGTTATGCCACCGGTATTGGTGAAAAAGCTTTGTCCTTGTCCTTCCGACCCCAGGCTGCCGCCGGTCCACCAAAAATAATTGGTCGGGAAATTAAAGACCAATCCCGGACTGATGATGGAGCCGCTGGCCATCACAACCTGGCCGGCGCCGCTGCCGGTCATTTCCCCTTCCCAGGACGCCGCCGAACCTCCGGTCAGATCAAGCAGGGCATTCGTGGCCACGTTGAACGTGGCATTGTCGCAGGTGAAATCCCGACTGGCGCTTAAGACGAGTTCGCCACTGTCCACTTCCACAGTGCCATTGGTGATTAGAACGGGCGGCACAATGACAAACGACCCGGCACCCCCGGATTTCTTCATGAGTCCGCCGGAGAGCAGGGTCACCACGTCGTTCCCGGCCTGGCCCAGGGTGCCGTCACCCTGAAAATCGAAGTTCAGGCACTGAAAATTGATGCTGCCGATCGTCAGCGCCCCGGTGGGCAGAATGGTCAGACTGCCAATGGACACATTCACATCGGCGAGGGTGCCCACAGCGCCCATGTCACCAATAACGACATCGGCGTCCGGTCCGTTGGGATAGCCCGGCGTGGTCCAGTTGCTCGGCTGGAGCTCCACATTTCCCGGGTTGTTGCAGGCGGGGCCGGTTTGCTCGGCCTGGCTCCAATTGTTGTCGTTGGGCCAGTACCAATCGGTGTTTGTGTCGCCGGGAGTGCATTCGCCCTGAAGCTGGCCGAGTGCCTGCCGGTCCCAGACCACGCTTTGCGCGTGACTGGCTGCCGGCGCGGCCAACCAGAGCAGGACCGAAATCAGGCCGAGGGAGCGGCCCGGAGAAATTAAAACTAAAGGGAATCGCGAAGCAGGGAATGATCGGCTCATGGTTTGGCGGTTTGTTTCTTTAGCTGCCATACTGGCGCATATTAGTTTAACTGGGTGTAGATGTCAACCGCAAGCGACACCGAAAACGACCCTTGATGAACCCCATCACGTTGGACACCGAGTACACGGCGGCACACTCAACAGCATGTGCACATGATCGGGCAGCAGATGGCCCTGTTCCACCCGACATTCCCACTGCTCCGCCAAACTGCGGAACACCGTCCCCAGCTCCTGCCGCAGGCCCTGATACAACGCCTTGCGCCGATATTTGGGGGTGAACACCACATGGTATTTGCAATCCCACGTCGTGTGCTTCAGACTTTCGTACGTTTGCATGGTCTTTTCCTTTCGTAAACTTTGAGCGGTTCACGAACGGTAGACTCACAAACGACTCCCGGGGCTGTCAAACTTCGGGAGTCCTCCGGCACAGCCGGAGGATTTCCCTTGGATTAAGGTCCTGGAGCTGTGAAAAACTCTTAGGTCAACCGCCGCCTGAACAGCCATGCGGCGCCGGAAAGGGTCACCAAACCAATTGCTGCGAGCGGTAAAAAATCCGCGAGAAGCTGGGTGAAACCGGCGCCCTCCAGATAAACCCGTCTGGTCAGGTCAAGGGAGTAAAGCAGTGGATTGATGACCATGACGGATTGAAGGAAGACCGGCATGCTGTTGACCGGTGTGGTCAGACCGGAAAGGAGGGCAAATGGCAGGATCAGGATGAAAGCAAAGAGCATGGCCTGCTGCATGGTCGCTGCGATGGAGGAAACAAACAGGCCGAGACCGACCGCCGCCATCAGGAACAGTGTGAGACCGGCATACAGAACGACAAATGAACCAATGAACGGAATATGAAACCAAAATTGCGCGATCAGCAAAATCGTGGTCGCCTGAGCCAGACCGATGACCATGTTGGGAACGGCCTTGCCGATCATGATCTCAAACGGGCGAAACGGCGTGACGAGCAGTTGGTCGAAGGTTCCCTGTTCGCGCTCGCGGGCCACGGACATGGCCGTGAGCATCAGTGTCCCCATCATCGTCAGCGTGCCAATCAGGCTCGGGACCATGGTCCAGCGTGAATCCAGGTTGGGATTATACCAGGAGCGGGTGACCATTCGAATGGTCGGACCGGGCTGCCCGTGGCTGGACCGCCACTCGGCGTTGAACTCTTCGACCACGTTCTCGACATAGCCCATGGCCGTGCCCGCGGTGTTGGAATTGCGGCCGTCGGCGGTCACCTGGACCGTTGCGGGTTCACCTGCGAGCAGGCGCCGCTCAAAGTCCTGGTCGATTCGGATGACGAGCAGCGCGCGGCGGCTGTCGATCCAAGAGGCAATGTCCCTGACCCGCACGAGTTCGGCCTGCCGCCGAAAGATGCCGGAACCATCCAGGCGGGCGAGCAAGGCGGTCGAGGCGGCGCTGTGATCTTGGTCCATGACGGCGTAGGGGACGGAGTTGAGGTCAAAGCTGGCGGCGTAACCAAAAATGAGGCACTGCAGCATGGGCGGCAGAAAGATGATGAAACGGCTGCGGGGATCCTTGAGGACGGCCAGAAATTCCTTCTGAATCAAGGCCAGGATGCGAAAAAGGGAGGAGCGCATGCGGTTGCCTCAGGAAAGCTGTTTGCGGGTGGCCAGCCGGGTTAAGACCAGGAGGGTCGCGGCGATCGCCGCCAACACCCCCAAATTCGGCCAGATCACACTGCCGACGTCGCTGGCCAGATACAGGGTTTGCATCAGCGTCACCGCGTATCTCGCCGGCATGGCGTAGGTGATTCCCTGAATAAAAACCGGCATGCTGCGCAGGTCGTAGAGAAAACCCGAGAGCATCATCGCCGGCATCAGCGTCAGGGTCATGGCCAACTGGCTGGCCAGGAACTGGCTCTTGACCAGGGTGGACACGAGCAGCCCGATTCCCAAGGCGACCAGGAGGTAGATCATGGAGGCGAGACAGAGCAGGAGGAGGGAGCCGCGGAGCGGGACATGGAACAGGAATTGGCCGGCCAGGAGGCAGAGCACAAAACCGAACATACCCAATCCGAAGTAGGGGACCAGCTTGCTGATGAGAAACTCCCCCGGTCGCATGGGCGTGACGAACAGCGCCTCGAGGGTTCCCCGTTCCCATTCCCGGGCGACCACCATGGCGGTGAGGAACGCGCCGATAATCGTCATAACCAGGACAATCAGCCCCGGAACCAGGAAATAATGGCTGTCGTTGTTTTCGTTGAACCACACCCGGTCAACCGTAATGACCGGGCCGGCGGACGCGGCGCCCTCTGATCCGGCCTGCTCCGCGCTCCAGAGGGCGACCACCCCCTGGGCATAGCCTTGCATGATGCGCGCCTGGTTCGCATCCGAGCCATTGACCAGAATCTGGACTTCGGCCCCGCCCAAATGCCGCCGCCGGGCAAAATCGGACTGGAGGCGCAGCAGACCATCCACCGTTCGATTGAGCACCTGCGTGTTCGCCTCGGCCATCGAGTGAACCACCGTCACCCGGAAGTACGGCGAAAGCCGGAAAGCGGCAATGAGTGCGGTGCTGTCCGCAGAGTTATCTTCGTCAATCACGGCGACGGAAACGTGCTTGATATCCAGCGAGAGCCCATAGCCGAAGAGTAAAATCATCAGCAACGGCACGACGCAGCCAATGGCGATGCTGCTGGGATCGCGAATGACCTGCCGCGTTTCCTTCAGGGTCAGGGCACGGATTCGCCGCCATTTTGCCGGCCAGCCGTTCATGACGGTTCCTCCCCGGATTTGCGCGCTGGCGTGCCACGCGCCTTGAGGACAATGGCGATGAAGGCATCCTCCATCGTTGCTTTATGGCCGGCCCCGGCCGGGGCGTGCGCGCGCAGTTCGGCCGGGGTGCCTTGAGCCAGCACTTTTCCCTTGTCGAGGATCGCGGCCCGATCGCAATACTCGGCCTCCGCCATTAAATGGGTGGTCACAATCACCGTCACCCCGTTGGTGGCCAGCGCCGTGATGCGCTGCCAAAATTCGCGGCGGGCGAAGGGATCGGCGCCGCTGGTCGGCTCGTCCAGGAACAGAATCTCGGGCCGGTGCAGGAGGGCGGCCGCCATGGCGAGGCGTTGCTTGAATCCTCCCGGCAATTGCGCGCTGGGCAGATGAACGAAGGATTCGAGATCGAACTGGCTTAAGGCCCAGGCGATCCGCTCGCGCTTTTTCCCGCCGCCCAGGCCGTAGGCGCGCGCGAAAAAATCCAGGTTCGCACCCACCGTCAGTTGCCCATAGAGCGAAAACTTTTGCGCCACGTAACCCAAATGCTGCCGGGCCGAGGCGCTGGCCCGGCGCACGTCGATTCCCGCAACCGTCAAGGCGCCTCCCGAGGGCGGCAGGAGCCCGCAGAGCATGCGGAACGTCGTGGTCTTGCCGGCTCCGTTCGGTCCGAGCAGACCGAAAATCTCTCCTCGCTGAACGCTGAAATTCACATGGTCAACCGCCATAAATTTCCCGAAACTCCGATTGAGATCGTGGACTTCAACCACGGTGCCGTCCCGGACGCGGTCGGTGGCGGGTTTTTCCGGGCGGCTCTCTTCAGCACCGGCCGGATTGGCCTTTGCTCGCCCCGACGTTTGCAAAAGCACCATGAATCCATCCTCGAAGCGGGGCGGCGTCGGCTGGGCGGCCGCACCGGCAAAATTGCGCGGCCCGGACCGGCCCGATGTGGCATTGCTGACAATCCGGATTTGCCCGCCCTCGGGCACGGCATCAATAATATCGGGCTCGTTCAAAAGCTGGGCCTGGAAGTCCCGCGGTTTCGTTCCGTCGGGTGGTTGCGAGAGAAAGGTGCGGCCTGACGCCAACCGGCTTACCGCTGCCGGGTGGCCTGACGCCAGCTCATTCCCTGCATTCAAAACCAGAACGATTTCACACGCATCCGCTTCATCAAGGAAACTGCTGCTGATCAAGACGGTCATGCCCGCTTTGACCAGTTTGCGGATGATCTCCCACAGGTCCCGGCGGGAGAGCGGATCGACCCCGACGGTCGGCTCGTCCAGGAGCAGCAATTCCGGGGAACGGACGAGGGTGCAGGCCAGGCCGAGCTTTTGTTTCATCCCGCCGGAAAGTTGACCCGCCAGCCGTTTTTGAAATGGGTCGAGGCCGGTCATTTCCATCAGACGGGCGTACTGCGACTTCTTCTTGTCGGCCTCGACCCCGTGCAAGTCGGCATAGAGGTTCAGGTTTTCCCGGACCGTCAGATCGTCATACAGTCCAAATTGCTGAGGCATATAAGAAATCCGCGACTGGACCGCTTGCGGATCCTTCGCCGCGTTGATTCCCAGCACGTTGACGGTGCCGCCATCGGGCTTGATCAGCCCGGCCAACAGGCGCATCAGCGTTGTCTTGCCTGCTCCGTCCGGCCCAACCAAGGCGGCGAGTCCGCCCTGGTCGACGGAGAAGGAAATGTTGTCGAGCGCCAGCACCGTTTCCCCGGTCCCGCGATGAAAGGACTTTCGGACACCATCCAAACACAGTGCTGGAGGGGATGTGGGCGTGGTCATGGCGATGGAGCGGTTGCGGGCGTTTTCGCCGGCTGCCGCGCCTGTGTCTCCCATCCGCCGCCCAGCGCCTTGTAGAGGGCAATGAGATCGACCGAAATGGCCTGGTCGCTCACGGCCAGTTCATCATCGGATTGGTAGAGCGAGCGCCGAACATCGAGAACGTCGAGATAGTTTACGCGCCCTTCGGCGAAAAGCGAATTGGCCATGTCCAGCGAGCGCTGGTTTTGGACCACTTCGTCGGCCAGCGCCCCGTGGCGGTTCTGTTCCTGTGCATAAGTCACGACGGCGTTCTCCGCCTCTTGCAGCGAATTCAAAACGATTTTCTCATAGGTCGCCAGCGCGGCCTCTTGCACGGCGGTTTGGGTCTTAACTTCCGCGCGCACCCGGCCGAAATCGAGCGCCCGCCATTGCAGACTCGGGCCGAGCGACCAAAAAAGGCTGCCGGGCTTGAAGGCTTGGGCCGGGGTGACACTTTCACTCCCCATGTCCCCCGTGAGGGAGAGTTTGGGAAACCAGTCCGATTTCGCCACTCCAATGCGGGCGGTTTCGGCCGCCAGTTGCCGTTCGGCCCGGCGCACATCCGGACGCCGGCGGAGCAGATCGGAGGGAAGCCCGATCGGAATTTCCGGGGGAGTCGGTGGCACCGCCATCGTCGGAGAAAGTTCGGCCACCAGTTCGCCCGGCTCCTGGCCGAGCAGGACCGCCATGCCGTACATGGCGCTCCGTACGGCGGTGTTAAGCGGCGGAATCGCCGCCCGCATGCCCGCAAGCAAAGCCGCCTCCCGCGCGACCTCAAGTTCGCTCGCGACCCCGGTTTGAAAGCGGGCGCGGGTGAGTTCCAAAGCTTCCTCCTGAAGTTTGAGGTCCCGCCGTGCGATTTCCAATCGAAATTGCCCGCCCCTTAATTCGACATAAGTTCTCGCCACCTCGGCCAGCAAGCTCACCAGCGCATCGTTGCGGGCTTCGATCGTTCCTTCCCATTCCGCCGTGGCCGCTTCGAGCGCGCGCCGCTTGCCGCCGAAAAGGTCGATTTCCCAGGAAGCGTCGAAGCCGGCCTGATAAATGTCGTATTCGAATGGGAAGTTCGCCGGCAGCGGCAGGGCGCCAATGAGCGGCTGGTTCTCGCTCTGAAGCTGCCGGGCATAAGAAGCGGATGCATCGACTGACGGCATAAAGTCGGCCGCGCTCCTTTCCCGCACGGCCCGGGCTTGTCGCAGCCGGGCTTCCGCCACGCGCAAATCCAAATTTGATTGCGCCGCCCGCTGAACGAGCGAGTCAAGTTCGGCATCGTCAAACGACTTCCACCAAGTGGAACCGGCGGCCGCGCTGTTGGTCAACCCGTTTTCCATCGGCGAACTCCAGGCGGCCGGAGAACGGGCGGCGGGAGGGTGATAGTCAGGGCCCACCGTGCAGCCGACCACACTGGCCATGCCCGCCGCCGCCATGCCCATCAGGATTTTTGTCCAGGACATTTGCTCGTTGCCTTTCCTAGGGCTGGCCCCCGGCTGGCGGCTTTAATTCAAAGGCCACGGTCGCCGGCATGCCCAGACGCAGTTCGTCCTGCGGATCTTCCACGAAAACCCGAATTTCATACACCAGACTGGAGCGCAACTCCACCGTCTCGACGGCCTTGGGCGTGAATTCAGCGATGGACGAAATGAACCCGACCCAGCCGGAGAACGTCCGGCCGGGAAAACTGTCGGCGCTGATCGACGCTTTCATGCCGGGTTGAACCTTTCCTAAATCGGGATCGGAGACATAGGCCCTCACCCACTTTGGGTTCGTGATGGCCAGCGTGTAAACCGCCCGTTGCGGAGATATCATCTCGCCCGGCTCCAAGAGCCGGGAACGCACGACGGCATCGCATGGGGAAACCAGTTCGGCGTCGGCCAGTTTCTGGCGGAGGAGATCAAGTTGGGCTTGGTTAACCCGCAGTTGCGCCTCTCCTTGGGCGATATCTTCCGCCCGGGGTCCAATCACGGATAGATCAAGCCCCTGTTCCGCCATCGTCAAATGCGCCTGGGCCGAATCCAAGGCGGCTTTGGCGCTGTCCAGGTCTTGCTGGCTGATGGCCCGGCCGGTTGTGAGCCCGGACAAGGCCGTCAGCCGCGTCCATTGCCGCCCGGCGTTGACCTGGTCCGCTTTGGCCGTAGCGACATTGGCCTGGGCTTGCGCGATTTCCTCCGGGCGGCTGCCGTGATGAAGTTTTTGCACCACCGCCTGCTGCGACGCCACCTCGGCTTCCGCCGCCGCGGTCTGAGGTTTCAGCCGGCTGGTGTCCAAGCGCGCCAGAATTTGTCCGCTTTTGACCTGGTCCCCTTCCTGGACCAGCACCTCGGCGATGCGCTCGCTATCATTGAAGGCGAGTTCGACTTGGCGCAGATCAACATTCCCATACAGAACCAGCCGTTTCAGTTCTTTTTTCGGGTTTCCCCACCTCCTGCCCGCTCCGAAGCCAATTGCGAGGATGGCCAAAACTGCCAGTATCATTATACTTCCGACCATGACTTTCTTCTTCGTGGATGAAGCTGGCGCGGTTTTGGTTTCAGACTTTGGTCCGGCTTTGGCTCCGGGCTTAGACGCGGCATTGGCTTGATCTCTTTGGATCTCCCGCTTCGCCTGCTCCCAGTCCTGAACTGCCGGGACGCTCTGGCTGCCTCGATCCTCATGGATTTCATAGGCTCGCTTGGCGATCTGCGGCGTCAAATCGGACGCGGGCATCGCTTCGCCATCAGGCCTGGGCGCCCCTTTGGCTTTAGACTGATGCTCGGTTTCATCCATAAGTGAACTGATGGCTTGATTTTTATTTCAGCCTCAGACCGCGAAATAATGCCCGACTGGCTGCAGGCTGGTCACTTCTCCACGGGAGACAGTTGCCGGGCTGATTCGTTCAACTGTGTGATGGCAGCATTCAGCCGCATAATTTCAGCTTGAACTGGCGCCATGCGCTTTTCGAGCACGGATGCCTGGCCGGTGGCCTCGACGACTTGCGCGCTCAAACTGTCGGCCATCTTGCCCAGCTCGGCTTTTTCCTCCGGGGCGGATTCATCGCGGGCGGCATCCCTCATCTTTGCGGCCGCGCCAGTGGTGTCGGCGGCGATTTTATTTTGGCTCGCCAGCAGTCCCTGCAAATACAGGAGTTCCGCCGTTTGGTTCCTAACCTGCAGATCATCCCCCTCGGCCGTCGCACGCATTTCGGCGGCGGCCATGCGGTTGGAATCCCGGATCAACAGAAACGCTTCGCGCTCCAAACTGTGGGCTTGCAGTCTCTTTTGATTCGCCGATTCCTGCTCCTGCTGGGCTGTTTGCGCGGACTGGGCCGCCGTTTCGGACAAGTGGCTGGCTTCGGCAAGATCCACCTTCGCGCGACGCAACATTTCCTCCCCTTTGATCTTGTCCTCCGCCTGGGTGGCACCCCATCCGGCAAAGACGCCCAAGGAGGTCAGCAGCGTGGCCAGAAGGAAGCTTCGCGTCCTCATTTGGAATTTCAGAAGTGTGGGAGTTTTCATTTTGTTTTTCATAATTTTAATATGCCGGCAAGGGATTTCAGTTCGCCTTGGCGCGTCATGGATGTAGCATGAACTGGCCGACGTCACGCCTTCCATGGGGTGTTTCCCCACTGGCCTGCGCTCTGGGCGATGGCCAGGGCGTTTACGCAGTGCCAGCCGCGACCGGCGCGGCAGTCAGAACGACCGGGGTTGTGGCCAGGGTGTTTGGGGCGGGCGGTGCGTCGGGCGGAGGCGCGGGACAAGCCTCATGCAAGCGTGGCGAGCGCCGCTTTGTTAAAGCCGACCAGTTCGGAGGCACGTCCTTCATGAATTTTCCGCGCCCACTCCGCGTCCGCCAGCAAGGCGCGACCCACGCCGACCAAATCGAAGTCACCCCGGCCGAAACGCCGCAGGAGTTCATCCAAGGAATTTGGGGTTGAGGTTTCCCCCATGAAGGCATTCAGAAAGTCGCCGGAAAGCCCAACTGACCCGACCGTGATACTGGGTTTTCCGGTCAGCTTTTTGGCCCAGCCGGCAAAATTTAAATCCGAACCCGCGAACTCCGGCTCCCAGTACCGGCGCTGCGAGCAATGGAAGATGTCAACGCCCGCCTCCGCCAGCGGGACCAGCCATTGTTCCATTTCTTGCGGGGTGGCCGCCAGTTGGGCCGTGTAATCTTGGAGTTTCCATTGGGAGACCCGGAGAATGATGGCAAAGTCCGGTCCCACCCCCTGGCGGACGGCACGCACCAATTCCACCGCAAACCGGGAGCGTTGCACCAGCGTCTCGCCGCCGTAACCATCGGTGCGCTGGTTGGTGGGCTTCCAGAAGAACTGATCAATCAAATAACCGTGCGCCCCGTGAATTTCGACGGCATCAAATCCCAGAGCTTTGGCATCCACAGCCGCCTGGGCGAACGCCCGGATGGTTGCGGCAATGTCTGGTTCCGTCATCGCCACTCCGCCGATTTTCCCGGGCGCAACCAGTCCCGAAGGCCCTTCAAAGGGAGCGGACGGAATCCATCCGCCGTCCTTGGGCGCCACCACGCCCATATGCCACAGTTGCGGCGCCATGACGCCGCCGGCGGCATGCACCCCGGCAATCACCTGCTTCCAACCGGCCAGGGCCGGCGGGCCGTAAAAGCGGGGGATGTCCGGATCGTTGGATGAGGCGGCCCGGTTCACCACCGTTCCCTCCGAAATAATCAACCCGACTTCCCCGGTGGCGCGGCGAACATAATAATCGGACACGTTGGAACCGGGCACGCCACCGGGAGAAAACGATCGCGTCATGGGGGCCATGACAATCCGGTTTTCAAGTCGAAGGGACTTCAGGCGAAAGAGCTGAAACAACGGCTGGACCGGGGTGCTCATCTATCAATCCCCCTTTCCACGGCCAGTTTAATGATGACCGACCACGGCAGAACAAAAAACTTGCCGGAGATTTTGCTCTTAACAATGGGGTTTCTGCTGATTTTCCCCAGATATATCTCGTAGAATTTTCCCGGAGCACCGCCATCCTCCCACAAATATTCCAGTTCTTGATCAAGCAAACTCGTCTCAGTTGAGCAATGACAGGCGGCCAGGAATGACGGGCTCAATTGCTCGGGTGCCGCCGATTGCTCGCTCAATTTCTCCTCAACGACCGTTCGGTCCAACACCGCACGACGAGAAAGGGCCCGGCCAGTCCCCGACGGCGGCCCCCCGGTCTGCGCTTCAAATGGATTATCCATATTCATGAGTACCTAATGCCATCAATGGCGGTAATGCCGTTCATCTTCCAGACTAGAATTGCGCAAATGATCGGTCGGGGCCATGGGGTATTACCCCCCCACGAATTACGCCGCCGGAGAAAATAAGGCGGAAAAAGTCATTCATCATGGCCGTGATCTTCAGAACCGGAAGCCACCCCAATCGCAAATAACCCGCGTGTTCAAGTGCTGGTGAGCCTTATCGCCACTGGCGGCCCGCTTGACATGGACGACCCGCAGCGCGTCATCATGATGCGGATGCGGGCGAACATTGATGCACCGCGCAATTTAGACGCCCGGCTGAACTGGAAGCGGTTCAACCGGTGTTGCAGTTTTCACGACTCCACCGCCGTCCCCAAACCCCGCCGCCGGAGGCGTGACCTCTGGCCTTAACGCTGGCGCGCCTTTTCCGAAAAGGCGGAAAGGAAAGTCCATTCTGATATGATCGCACACAGGTGCCTTTCATTGGCGGCGCGCAGCCTCAGTGGCGCAGGCACCGAATATTAGGCGGGGCCGGACGATCGTGCCAGCTTCTCGTCGGAGTCACTGGGGACACGGCAGGCGCTTTCATAGCGGTTCACGAAATTGAACCAACTCAGCATCAGAATCAGTTTCCGCGTTTTATCGACACCCCAGTGATCAATGGATGCTTCCAACAAGTCCTCTCCGAGGGTTGCGCGATCCGCGATGTCATCCGCCATCCGCGCCATCAAAACGAGTTCCGGATTTATTCCTGTGACTGGGCCGTCGGCGGTGAGCGCCTCCACCTCGGTTTTTGAAAGTCCGTTATTAAGCGCCAGCCGGGTGGAAGCACGCACGGCATAAACGCAGTTCAAACGCACCGCGGTTCGCACAATCATTGCTTCCCGCAACCTGGCGTCGGCAGCGGGGCAGGCGAAGACCGCCCTCATTAACGCAACCGCGGGACCTGCGAGATCGCCCGCCGCCGCCAACGCAATTGCCCCATTGAGCGTCTGGTCGGGATGGAAATCCTTTCCGAAAGCGGCCCGCCCCTCTTCGGCGGTTGGCATCGGCAAACAGATCGCGTTCATATTGCGGGGATGATTACGCCCTCAGACAAGGATGCGCAGGCGAAGTTGTGGTTTCAATTCAACGTCCAGGCCGGCTCAAAGACCCAGGCCGGCGGATTCCGGGGAGGCTTGGTCAAGCCGGCATACCAGCCGATGCTTGAAACAAAAACTCCGGAGATGGAAGCGGCAAAACGCAGCCGCCCCCAGCCGAGCAAGGCCGGACGCGGATGTGTTTTGGCAGTCGATGATGACCCGGCGGCATTCATGACAAATCTCTTTGGTGTGCGCACTCGACACCACCACCTGACTGAACCAGTGCTGGCACCGGTGGCATCCGAAGGCTAGCTGTTCGCCAATTCATCCACCCAGTAGCCTTTCCGGTTGTAGTGGCCATGCAGGCTGATTTCATAGTCCCGGGTCAGCAGAGATGCGGCCGTATACTCCGGCGACTCCTTAATGGCCTGTCGTGAAAGATTAATATAGACGGTTTTGTCGCCCCAGCTGACACGATCAATCCATTGCGGTGAAACCAGAACCTTCTTTCCAGCGCACCAATTGCTGGTGTTCACGACGAGATAGCGGATTTCCCACGTTTCAGCATCAATGATAAAATCGTCAATATGTCCAATCTCACCGTCGGTGGCGTGAACGTAGCTGCCGCTCACCGCGTCAGTGCTGCGCAGATGGGGATCCCATGCCTCGTGTGCAGGAGTGGGGGTCTTCCATTGCCCGCGGTCGCGCTCGATGTTGGGATAGAGCCCCCATGCGTCAGGACCGGCCCAATAGACCGGCCAGCCATAATATTGATAGTAACAGGTCTCGAACTGGCGGGAAACGGGCTTGTCGGTGTCCAGGGCGGGGCTGTTTTCAATCTGCTTTTTGGTCAGGGCGACATCAATGGTTTTCTCTTCGTTGAAGATGGCCACCAGAGCATAGGGAGAAATCAGCACCTGTCGGCTCGCAAGCCAGGTCCCCGTTTCAGCGACCAGATAACGAATGGTCCAAAACCGGTCATCAAAGTAAAATTCTTTTACCCTTCCGATTTTACCATCCAGTTCGTCCAGAGCGTCCAACCTGTAACCCTTCAGGGTTTTGACTTTGCTTAACATAGTTTTTATTTGGTTGTTTGGCGCCGTCCGGTCAGCGGCGCATTTTAAAATCAATGCCGGACCTAAACGGCTCGGCTATAATCTTCAGGTTGCTCCGACGCAGTTGGCCGCACAATGGGGTGAATACCCCATAAAATGAACCGCCGTACTTATCCTGGTAAAGTGTTCCGAACCGCCGCCGACCAAATGGTCGGGACGGCCAGTGCTGACGCCGGCTGGCAACAGGTTGCCATGGAGCAAATTCGGAGGAGCAGGCCGGCGCAATCAACAGGAAATATGAAGAACATGTCCATCGGCAAGCGCATCGCCATCGGTTTTGTGATAAACTTGTTCATCATGTTGGCGCTGAGCATTTTCGCCGGGCTTTGCATCCGCGCCATTCACAACCATTTCAACCGGGTCGGTCGCCCGGAGCAATTTTACGGAGGTGCGGAAACAGCTGCTGGCGTTGAGCCGCAGCGAGGCCAACTTCCAGGCGACGACGGCGCTGGATCTTAATTCTACTTTGTTAAGATTCCAACCGCTTTTTTTGCTGCCTGCGCGCGTGACTTTTCGCCGCCGCCTGACGTTGTTCGTGCCGCCGCACGAGGTCTGAAACGACTTCCTCCTCCTTTCGTCGCCG
>Ga0302320_10008238_pt1 | contig 22728 bp, 23 predicted proteins | sample Bog_T0_3_FD_202130 | JGI IMG/M metagenome (GOLD analysis project Ga0302320, IMG submission 202130) | Peat permafrost microbial communities from Stordalen Mire near Abisko, Sweden - Bog_T0_3 | ecosystem: Environmental > Terrestrial > Soil > Wetlands > Peat | place: Sweden: Abisko, Stordalen Mire... | reverse complement strand
TTCCCACATTCCCTCCGCCCCGGCCACGACTGCTAAGCTGACTCAAAATCAAAACCCGAAAGGACCTTCCCCAGTTCGCCCGACCTTCGCTCCCTTCAGGCTCATCCTTCAATTGGAAAAGACTTTCCTGGCGGTGGCGCGGAAGGGTAGCAGTCCCGGTCCACGGTACGTCATCGTCGGGGGTACAACGGTCAAGTCCGAGGGGGCACGTTTTATCTGGGCTGGCGGGAGAACGAGAAGCGGAAGACGGAGAAGATAGGCGCCGACCCGAAAGAGGCAAAAGAGGCGTGGACCCTCCGCAGCGCTATCCGGTCTGGAGAGATCCAGGAAACAGGTCCTCCACCCGTCGCCGAGCCTGGCATGGGGCTGACCATCGACGAGGCGATCGAGAACTGCCTCGTCGAAGTCCAGGCCACCAAGATCGAGGCGTCTAGCCTGATCGCGTGCATCTGACTCCGACCCCCTAAAAAGCCAGCCCCAGCTTTCGCGCGGCCAACGCGGGCTGGGGCTCTTTTTTCGCCCGCCGCACGCACCCTCATTCCCGGCCAGCACCTCACCGGGATTGCCGCTTACTAGTTCGTCGTAAAGCTCAGCACAGCTCCCGGCGTCGTCCCCGCCGCATTCGACGCGACGGCCTGGAAGTAGTAGGTGGTCTTCGTCTTCAAGCCCGTCAATTTCGCCGTCACCGCGGCGGACGTTGTTCCCGTCAGCGGACCGGTCTTGGTCGTGTTGCCGATCAAGGAGGTCTTGCTGGTTCCCCAGCTAAACCAGTATTGAGTTGAGGCATTGTTGGCGGTCACGGTTCCATTCAACGTCGCGCCGGAGGCGCTCAGAACGGTGGCAGCCTTGGTGATGACCGTGGGCGTCGTGGCCACGGTGTAGGTTCCCGTTGCGACCGCGCTCTGCGAGGTGCCGGTCGCTACCGCGATGGCCTCGATCGTCTCCGTCGCGGACACTTTGATCGCGCCCGTGTACTTGGTGGAGCTGGCTGTCGGAGCGGTTCCGTTGGTGGTGTAGTAGATGGTCGCGCCCGCGGTCGCGTCACTGATCGTGACACTCTGCGGTGAGGTGTACGTGCCTGCCACAGGCGAGAACGTGGGTGTGGCTGCCGTGGGCGTAATGGTGTACTTGGCCGTCGCCACCACGCTGTTCGTGTAGCCGGTCGCGACAGCGATGGCTTTGATCGTCTCCGTCGCGGACACCTTGATCGGGATGGCGTATTTGGTCGAGGCCGAGGCCGGCGTCGTGCCGTTGGTGGTGTAGTAGATCGTCGCTCCCGCTGTCGTGTCACTGATCGTCACACTCTGCGGTGAGGTGTACGTGCCTGCCACAGGAGAGAACGTGGGTGTGGCTGCCGTGGGCGTGATGGTGTACTTCGCCGTCGCCACAGCGCTGTTGGTGTAGCCGGTCGCTATGGCAATGGCTTCGATGGTTTTTGTCGCGCTGACCGAGATTGCACCCGCGCACTTGGTGGACGAAGTGGTAGGCGTGGTTCCGTTGGTGGTGTAGTAGATCGTTGCTCCGCTCGTCGCATCCGCGATGGTCACCGACTGCGTTGTGGCGTACGTTCCCGCAGCCGGGGAAAAAGTCGGTGTAGATGCGGTGCTAGCTGTCGAGCTGATGGTATAGGTGGCAGAGGCGGGAGCGCTTTGAGAATAAACCGGCAAAATGCATCTGCATTTGGTGTCAGGAAGAAATGCGATTGCCTCGATCGTTTCGCTAGTACGCACAGCAAATGGTGCGGAGTATTTGTTGGAAGATGTCGTTGGAGTCGATCCGTCGGTTGTGTAGTAGATTGTCGTGCCCGAAGTGGAATCGACAATCGTCACCAACTGCCCCGAGGGGTATTTACCTGACGTTGGCGCGATGACCGGCGTTGCCACCGTGGTGTTGATGGTGTAGGTGGCGGAAGCTACCGCGCTTTCGGAATACCCGGAGGCGACTGCCATAGCCTGGATTGTTGTCGTATCAGTGATCGCGATGGAGCCGCCGTATTGTGGGGAGCTTGTCGTTGGCGTGGTGTCGTCCGTGGTGTAGTAGATCGTCGCGTTGGGTGTCGCATCGGAGATGACGACGGATTGAGTGGAGGAGTAGGTGCCTGCGGCAGGGCTGAAGGTCGGTGTGGCTGCGAGGGAAAGACTGCTGCCAAGGTTAAACTTGGTGATGAAGGCGTTGCCGGCTTGTGGGGCCTTATTCGTAGCCTGGAAGGCCCCCGTTGTTACAGGGAAGTCGCTGGATTCTGCTCTTCCCGTGGCATAGGCATTCCCAGAGCTATCCAGAGCAATAGCATACGCATAATCCGCCACGCTCCCGCCTAAGAACGTTGAATAGACGAGGCCGCTGCCGGCCGGGTTTAATTCGGTTATGAATGCGCTGTTAGATGATGTATTTGTCATCTGAAATGCCCCAGTCGTCACCGGAAAGTCTTTGGATTGTGTATATCCAGACACATAAGCGTTTCCAGATGCATTCAATGCAAGAGAGAAGACATATTCATCAACGCTCCCGCTCAGGTAGGTGGAGTAGAGAAGCGAAGTACCCGCCGAATTCAACTTCGAAACAAAGCCAGTATTGATGCCAGGAGTCGCTCTCTCTTTTACCTGGAAGGCCCCCGTTGTTGTCGGAAAGTCGTAAGATTCCGTAGTCCCAGCGACATAGGCGTTTCCGGAGCTATCTGATGCAAGCGCAGAAATACCGCCTCCATTGCTCCCGCCGAGGTAGGTGGAGTACAGCAGTGCCGTTCCCGTTGGATTTAGTCGAGTCACAAAGCCGGTCGAGTAGCCACCGTCTGGAAGTGCAGTCTGGAAAGCCCCTGAAGTCACGGGAAAGTCGCTTGATTCGGTTCCACCTGCAACGGTGGTATTCCCAACGCTATCCACCGCGATAGCATTAACTGAATCATTTCTGCTCCCTCCCAGGAAAGTTGAGTAGACTAGCGAGCCTCCTGACGGATTGATCTTGGTAACGAAACCTGTTTCTTCACTCAAGACATTTATTGGGTATTTGGTTTCAAATGTGCCTCTTGTCACAGGAAAGTCTACGGACGATCTGAAACCTGCGACATAGGCGTTTCCGAGGCTATCCAAAGCAATCGATGTGGCTCGATCTGAACCATTCCCAACCTAAATAAGTTGAATACTCCAAAGCACTTCCGTTTGGGTTCAGCCTGGTAATGAAGCCTACGTGACCAGAGTGTCCACCACCTGAATTCGGATATGTTGGCTCGAACGTCCCTGTAGTTACCGGGAACCCCGAATAGGCTTCTCCGACAACGAATGCATCTCCGGACCCATCAACGGCGATGGCATATGGATATTCACCACCGCTTCCAACGAGGTAGGTTGAGTACAGGAGCGCTGTACCTTTTGAATTAAGTTTAGTCACGAATCCTGAGGTTTCCATTCCGCGGTAGGAACCGGTCTGAAACGCTCCCGTTGTCACGGGGAAATCGGTGGAGTCCGTATAGCCGGTGATATAGGCATTTCCAGAGGTGTCCACTGCAATCCCATAAGCCCAAGTAAGAAAGCTTCCACCAAGATATGTGGAGTATGCAAGGACCGGATCGATGATAAGGGGTTGGGCGGAGTTGTAGCTTCCGATGGTAAACCCGACCGTGTTATGTGACAGAAGAGCAAATTGGCCCAGAATGGGTTCGTGTTTCCCGTTGATTTCCTGATAGGCGACGGGCTTGTGGAAGGCAATCTCCCCGTCTTTAGCCTTGATGGTCAGGTCACCTGAGTCAGTCAGACTGAGCTTCTCGGCTCCGGCGAACCGCAGGCGGATGGATTTGGCGCTGGCTCCGGGGGCGACGATGAAATCGTATTCCAGCTGGCGCTGGTTGCCGTAGTAGACCAAGTCAACACCCGGATAGACGGAGGCATATCGCACTTTCGCGTAAGTCGGCACATTGGTATGCCACTTGGCCGGGTCGTTGCCGATAAAGTAGTTGGCCTTGCCGGGAAGCGGGTCTGTTCCGCTAACCCGGAGTTGGGGGATTGGCTCCGGCAAGTTCCATCCGAATCACATCGGACTTCGCGGTTTCTGCATTCTCTTTTGCAGCAGACGTAGCAGATTCATCGTGCAAACGATTCTTCGGCGAAAGAGGGTCATTCTTTGCCGGATGTTTGGAAAGGGTCAGCACGGCAGCCGAATCGGTGAGGTAGAGGCCGTAACCGTTGCCCCGCGAAGTGAAGCGGACCTGGGGGTCGGTCTGCCCCTGGTTCGCCTCGAAGCTCAAAGGGAGTTTTCCATAATCGGGCTGTAGAGCGGGCTTGCTTTGAGCTGCAAGAATTCCGGTAAACAGCAGAAGAGGGAGCGTGGCCACACGGGTCAGAGCATTCATGGGTGTATGATCCTTTTCGGTCGCTGGTTGAAGGCCGTCGCGCGCCTCAAAAGGCCCGTAAACAGAGAGAAAAAGAGATCTGGTGATTTGTGACAAAGTCTAGCAGCTTGCGTAGCCGAGTTACAAGAATTCTGTTATTTAGAAAGGAGTCAACCCCATCAACCCGCAGTGTTATATGGTGTGAGAAGGTTGACGAAACGCGATTCACCCGTTGTCACCAGGCGACTTCAGGGACCAATCCACAACCCGAGATCCCTGCCTTCAACTCGCTGTCCGGGGCCGCGCGGATTGCGCGGAGCGGGGACTTCGCCATTTTGCCGAAGAACGATTTGATCGGGTTGAGCCGGGGGCCGCGCCTGGGGCGTGAATGTGAATTCAAAGCGGTTGAGCTGCGTGGCCAGAATGCTGGGTGTTGGCTGGGAAATGCGCGCGGAGTGGTTGCCGGGCGCGATGCGCATGGGCGTCCGGCTGCTGGATGGTTCTCAGCCCGCGCCATTTCGGATTCGTTCCAAGATAGCCTGTTCACACCGGCGGCTCGGCAGCCCTGGCGGTGTGAACCGCTCTAAACCCACTGCACGCTGAGCGGCTTCCTGGGAGGCACCAGCCGGTACGCGTACTTGCCTTCTCCGAGCATGAGCCCGCCGTGAACCACGTACCCCTCGGGAACCGATAACGCCCGGCCTAGCGGCGCATGAACCCCGGCTACGCGGGTCAGGTACCCAGCCCAGCACACGCCCAGGCCGCGGGCTTCGGCCGCCAGTTCCAGGAAGGTCAGGGCGATGGCGCAGTCCTGCTTGCCCCAGGCATAGTCCGCGGGTGCGCACGCCACAATCACCACCGGGGCGCCGCGCAATATGAAGTCGTGCCCCTGCTCCCATTGCCTCAACTGCTCCTGGCTGATCCCCGAAATCCGCAGCCAGTTCATGGCCTCCGCGGACAAGGCGCGCACCTTCGCCCCATCCGCGACGACGATCCAGTGCAGCTTCTGGGAGTTGGAGGCCGTCGGAGCCCGCCGCGCCACATCCAGCAGCGCCTCCAGTGTCCCGCGGGCAATGGGCTTGTCCTTGAATTCGCGCACCGACCGCCGGCTGTTCAGAAAACCGTTGATCACAGCGGGCGCCGGCAGTTTCTTCGCGGCCTGCAAAAAAGGCTCCCGCGGCAGGCCCGAGTGGACCAGGGCATCCTGGGGACACACGGCAACGCAATGGCCGCACTCGATGCAATGCCCATCCACAACTTCCTCCGGGAACCCTTTTTCATTCACCGTAAGGAACCCGGACGGGCAGACCGCGACGCATGCGCCGTCCTTCTTGCACCGCTGCGTGTCAACTGTAATTTCACTCATGATCGGTATTCCCCTTTACGAACCGCGCTGATCTTTCCCGGCCGGCTGCTCTTCACGGATTCCTTCGATCGTGCCCGGGATTTGCCTCTGTTTCCGGTAGACATTGGCCACCGCGAGCGTCCAGCAAGGAACCAGATCGACCCCCGGCACCAGCTTGGTAAAGAAGGAGGGCAGAAACTCCCAGTGCCAGCCGAGAAGATAAACCAGCACCGCACCCATGCCGAAATCCAGCGCGTCATCCGCGGGCGATACGGCTCCCTCGACGAAATAGGGGGAAAATGGCAATCTGCAGCGCGTCGGCAACCACCGCCAGCACCATGGCGACCCGAAAGCGCGAACGCGGCGAGATGGTGAAGTTGTCGAAAATCACTTCAGTCTGCTGCTTTCCTGTTCTTTGCTTGACCCGCCTATTCTACGGCGAAAACGCCGCCCCATCCACCGGCCCGCATTCTTCCCAGGCTTTAGGGGCCGTCCCGATCCCGGCGGGTGGCGTCCCAGCCCTGCCTGGCGGCCAGCCATCGCAGCCACAATCTCCCAGGAACCCAAAACCGCCAACCCGGCGCCGGAGCGAATACCATGGTCTTAACGAAGGAACAGAAGGAATCAAAATGAGCGATTGGGATGGGCGCTTTCTCGATGTGGCCATTCTCGTGTCCAAGTGGAGCAAGGACCCGAGCACCAAGGTTGGAGCGGTCATCACCCGGGGGAAATTCGTCGTTTCGTTGGGGTTCAACGGCCACCCCGCCGGAGTGGAGGACTCTCCGGAGCGGCTGGAAAACCGGGAGGTCAAGTATCGCACCATCATTCACGCCGAGATGAACGCCATCCTCTCGGCCGGAAAGCCGCTGGAGGGCTGCACGCTCTATGTCTGGCCCTTCATGCCCTGTTCGCAGTGCGCCTCCGCCATCATTCAGTCGGGGATTCGGCGCGTGGTCACCGTGCCCTGCGAAAACGAACGCTGGGCGGAAAGTTTCCGCTATACCGAGGAACTCTTCCGCGAAGCCGGGGTGGAGCTGGTCATGCGCCAGCCCTCCTGATCCATCGGGGATCGCGGCTTTCTCCATCGCAGCGCGGATCAACGATAATCGAATCTCGCACCATGCGTGCGTGGGTCAGGGAGGTTGCCGTGCGCGGTTTCGCTGCTGCTGGTTTTCCGGTTCTTTGCGGCTTGGTTTTGGGCGCGGTCCTTGCCCCCGCGCAGGCACCCGTTCCCTCCGCCGCTCCCAGGCCGGCGGGCCGCGGTCTGCTGGCCCTCGATGAGGATCTGCAGGCGCTGGCCGAAAGCGTGGGGCCGGCGGTGGTGACCATCGAGGTCACCGGCCTGGCCGCTGTGCAGGACCAGAACGCGCGTCAATCGACCTATATCGCAAAGGAGCAGGGCGTCGGCTCCGGCATCGTCGTCGATCCCACCGGCTATATCCTCACCAATGCCCACGTCGTCGAGCGCGCCACCTCCGTCTCGGTCCTGGTCTTCCGCCATCGCAACCGGCCCGCCGGCGGCATGGAGGATGCGCAGCGCTTTGTGGCCAGAATTGTGGGCCGCGACGCGCTCACCGATATCGCTCTGCTCAAGGTGGAAGCCACCGGCCTGCCCGCGCTCCAATTGGCCGATTCCGACCAGGTCCATGTCGGCCAGTTGGCGCTTGCCTTTGGCAGCCCGCTGGGCCTTGAGAATACCGTCACCCTGGGCGTCGTCAGCGCCACCCAGCGCCAGCTCAACAGCGCCACGCCCGTGGTTTATCTGCAAACCGACGCGGCCATCAATCCCGGCAACTCCGGTGGGCCGCTGGTCGATATCAAAGGCGAGGTCATCGGCATGAACACCATGATCGTCTCCCAGTCGGGCGGCAGCGAAGGCGTGGGCTTTTCCATTCCCTCCAACATGATCCGCTTTATCTATGAGCAGTTGCGGCAGCAGGGACACGTGCGCCGCGGAGCCATCGGCATCGTCGGCCGCGAAATCACCCCCACGCTCTCCAAAGGGCTCGGCCTTGCGGAGCAGACCGGAATCATCCTCGAAGACGTGTCGCCAGGCTCCTCCGCCGACCGTTCCGGCCTCCGCCCCGGAGATATTCTGCTCGGTGTCGATGGCAAGCCTTATCTGGATCCGCGGTCCCTCTCGGTTTCGCTCTTCCAGAAAAAGATCGGCGATATCGTGGCGTTCAAGATTCAACGGGGCACACAGGTGCTGAGCTTGAACGTCCCCGTCACCGAGCGCGAGCGCGATCCGGAGAGCATTCTCGATCCCACCCAGTCAGCCGCCAACATCGTTCCCAAGCTGGGGATCGTCGGCATTCAGATCACGGATTCGGTGGCCCAGTTAATCCCCGCGACGCGTGCTCCGGGAGGCATCCTGGTCACCGCGCTGACCGCCGGAGGCAACGCCTCGCTCTTCGGCCTGCAGCCCGGCGACGTGCTCCATGCCCTGAATCGAACCCCTCTGGATTCACTCGAAACCCTGCGCAAACTGCTGGGCGGTTTGAAACCCGGGGACCCGGTCGTCTTCAGCATCGAGCGGAACGGACAGATGGATTACATCGCGTTCGACAACCCGGAGTAGAAGACAGCGCCAAGGCCCATCCGCGGCCCTGACCGCCTCCCCCGCCGTCGTGCCCGCAGGCCATGGGCCGCCCTACTCCGCGGCCAGTTGGCGATACTCCCACAACATGCGCAGCCGCCAGCGCAAAATCATGCCGAAGGCCAGCACAAAGAACAGCGCCGCCGTCTGGTTCAGGTTGAGAAACGTGTCGATGTAGCCGCGGGCGACGATGCGGATCACGGCCAAGGCGATCACCACCAGGAAAAAGGCATTGGATCGCTGCATCATGATGGCTTCGCCATCCCGCACCAGGCGCGACGAACGCAGCAGAGGATAGGCCAGCACCGCGGCGCCCATCAGAAATGCCCCCGCTGCCCAGCCCCATGGAATGCGGAACGCGGGGACAAGAAACATCGAAAATCCCGTGGCCATGCCCAGGGGAGGAATGACGATTTTGCGGATGGTGACGGCGGTGCGCCCCTCCCGGACCCGCCAGGCAAGCACCGCCCCCAGCCCCGCCAGGGACCCCAGCACCGACATTCCATTCAAGGGCAGCATCTGTTTCTCGCGAGAATCCCCGGCCAAAGGCCGCGGGGGAAGTTGAAGCTCTCTTTCCATTATGCCTTTTGGACAGCCGCGCGCCAAATTCGCCCCCCAGAGGCGCCCAGAGGCAGGCCCGGCGCAATCGAGTCGCCGATCCTTGAACCCCCCATCCTGCAAACCGCCATCAAGCCCCTCTCGCCCAGTTGCGTCTAACATACGAGTGTGGAGGCAGATGCCCATGTTCACCCCGCAGCCGATCGGATTCGTCACCAGCCCGTTCAAGGATGCCGCCGCGATTCCCAAGGGAATTGGCGCCAAGCACGAGGAAGAGGGCCTGCTCCAGATCCTGCCCGCCTTTGAACGAGGGCTCACCGACATCGAGGGCTACTCTCACCTGATCGTTCTCTGGGTCTTCGACAAATCCGACGGCTTCGATCTGATGGTCACGCCGCCCTCCGACACGCGCCCCCACGGCCTCTTCACCACGCGCTCGCCGCGCCGCCCCAATCCCATTGGCCTAACCATCGTGGAACTGCTGGGCCGCGACAGCGGCTCGCTGCGCGTGCGCGGCGTGGATATGCTCGACGGAACCCCCATTCTCGACATCAAACCCTACCTGTCGAGCATTCCTGCCGAGAAGTTGCGCCGCGGATGGCTGGGCCAGGCGGAGTCGAAGTAGAGGCACCCCAAGCCGCGCCGAAAACAACCGTCGACAAGCCCCGGCGGATGCGGCATATTCCGGATTTCGGCATATTCTTGACCCATGCTCGATTTCTCTCCGCGCCCTCGCTTTCTGCGAACTCGTTGGTTGTTTCAGGCTTCATCGCCTGTCCTCCGCGCCTCGGCCCTGGCTGCGAGCTTGTGCGGGGCGGCCTTCGCCCAGCAGGCCGGCGGGCCCATCGTGCTGCACGCCGCGCGGCTGCTTCAGGTGGACACCGGAACCCTGCTCCAGCCCGGCGAAATCCTGGTCCAGGGCGACCGCATCCGCGCCGTGGGCGCCTCCGTTGACCACCCCCAGGGCGTCAAAGTCATCGATCTCGGCGACACCACGCTGCTGCCCGGCCTCATCGATGCGCACGTGCATCTGTTCCTGCATCCCGGCGCAGAGGACCTGCAGACCGTACAGGAGTCCGTCCCCTGGCGCACCCTGCTCGCCGCCCAGGCCGCCAAGGCGGATCTGCTGGCCGGCTTCACCGCCGAGCGCGACATGGGCGCCGAGGGCGCGGGCTCGGCCGACTCCGCCGTCCGCGACGCCATCGACCAAGGCCTGATCCCTGGGCCGCGCCTGCGCATCAGCGGCAACGCCATCGACGTTCTGGGAGGCCACGAGGACGCCCTCGGCTTCAACCCCGCCCAGCGCGTGCTCTCCAATGCCGACTACGCCAACTCCAGCGAGCAGTTGGTCGAGGTCATCCGCGCCCAGCACAAGGAGGGGTCGAGCTTCGTCAAAATCTATGAGACGGGCAAGGACACGCTGGCCGGCGACGGGCTGCACACGCCGTGGCAATACTCCGAGGCCCAGCTCGCTGCCGCGGTCGAAGAGGCGCATCGCCTGGGTACTGTGGTCGCCGTCCACGCCATGGGCGAGCCGGGCACGCTGTTTGCCGCCCAGGCCGGCGTGGCCTCCATCGACCACGCCACTCAGCTCGGCGACGAAACCGTGCGCCTGATGCGCCAGAAGCACATCCCCGCCGTGCCTACCTTCGCCATCTTCGACTACTTCGCCCGGCACGCCGATTCCCCCGCCGCCCAGGCCCGTGAGCAGGCCCTGCTCGACTACAAGATTCGCGAATTCAAGCGCCAACTCGCCGCCGGCATTCCCTTTGCCGTGGGCTCCGACGTCGGTCCCTTCCCGCACGGCACGCAAGCGGTCGAATTGGAGCTGATGGTGCGCTACGGCATGAAGCCGCTGGCGGTCCTCCAAGCCGACCTGATCGAAGGCGCGCGCCTGCTCGGCTGGGAAGGCCTGATCGGCCAACTCAAGCCCGGCTACTTTGCCGACATCGTCGCCGTCCCCGGCAACCCTCTCGACGACATCACCGCCGTCGAGCATGTAAGTTTTGTGATGAAAGCCGGCGTGGTGGCGCGGCCGTAGGCCTTTGCCGCTGTTCCGGTGCGGAGAACGCTCTTTCTCAGCCGCCGACTCTGGGTTCCCCTGGTCCGGATTCTCGGACCAGGGGAACCACGAACCCCGGCCCTGGTTCCGCCAGCCCGACCTTACCTGGATGCCGGCTTCGCTTCCCGGACGCGCCTGGCATGTAGCTTTTCCAGCGCCTGCTGGAACCGCTTTGGCTTCACCGGCAAAGTGGACTCCTCAACCGCTTTGCGGTAGCCGCCCAGATAGATGGAATACAGAACCGCAAGCGAACAGCCGACGCCGAACATGAATCCGAAGCACAGTCCGAGCACCGCCGAGAGGCCGAAATCGATCATCGCGCTCGCCCCTTTCCAGCGCCCCTTACACCGCCACCGTAAAGCTGTCCTCGCTGCGCGTCACGGCGTGGTAGAGCGTGTCCCGCTCCACCGGAATGCGTCCGGCCTCGGTGATCAGGCGGCAAAGCTCCTTGCGCGTCATGCCCTGCGGCGTGGTCGCCCCGGCGTCGTGGTAAATCTTCTCTTCCACCACCGTGCCGTCCAGGTCGTCGGCCCCAAAGCGCAGCGCGATCTGCGCAATCTTCGCCGTCAGCATCTGCCAGTAGGCCTTGATGTGCGGGAAGTTGTCCAGCAGCAGGCGGCTGACCGCGACCTGGCGAATGTCAGTCAGCCCGGTGGTCACCGGCAGGTGGTCCAGCGCCGTGTTTTCCGGGTGAAAGGCCAGCGGAATGAAGGTCTGGAAGCCGCCGGTATCGTCCTGCACCCCGCGCAACTTGAGCAAGTGGTCCACGCGGTCTTCGTCGTTCTCGATGTGCCCGTAGAGCATGGTCGCGTTGGACTTGAAGCCCAGCCTGTGGGCCAGGCGCGCGGTCTCCAGCCACTCCTCGCCGTCGATCTTGTGGTCGCAGATGATGGAGCGCACGCGCGCCGAGAAAATCTCCGCTCCGCCGCCGGGCATCGAGTCCACGCCCGCCTCGCGCATCTTGATGAGCGTGTGCTCGATCGAGATCCTGGCCCGCCGCGCCAGGTACGCCACCTCGACCATGGTGAAGGCCTTGATGTGAACCTTGGGGAAGCGCTGCTTGAGCCCCCGCACCAGGTCCAGGAAGTATTCGAGCGGCAAGTCGGGGTGCAGCCCGCCCACGATGTGAAACTCGGTCACCGCCTCCGTGTAGCCGGAAGCCGCCGTCTCCCAGGCTTCCTCGAGAGCCATGGTGTAGCCCGCCGGATCGCCCTTCTTGCGCCCGAAGGCGCACAGGCGGCAGTTGGCCACGCACACGTTGGTCGGATTGATGTGCCGGTTGACGTTGAAGTAGGTTACGTCGCCGTGCATTCGCTCGCGCACATGGTTGGCCAGCCAGCCCACGGCCAGCACATCCGAGGAGCCGTACAACGCAACTCCGTCGTTGAAGTCGAGCCGTTCCGCGGCCAGCACTTTGGCGGCGATTGGCTCGAGCCGTGGGTCGTAGCTCCGGAAAGCGACTTGTTGGCGGGAATCCGCAGTCTGAGCGCACATATCCACATGATACAGAAACAAGGCCTCAGCCTGTGAATCCCGCACCACGGCAGAAGCAATGGAGAGGATGGACTCCTCGGAGGTGAGGGAAAGCCCGTCTTTCGGCTGGTCAAGGCAAAATGAGTCTTTGGCCAATTCCCTTCTATCAGCGTGCGCCAACCGAGGGAAATCTTCGCCGACCGATTGGCCCGAGCGGGGGGACTTTGGACCCAGGGAGAAGGCCTTGGAAACTTTCGAGCCAACGGCTTTACTGCTCATTTATGGGAAAAACAATGACAAACATCTGGGAAAAACAATGACAAACACTGGTTGTCATTTCTCAATTGAGTCGCGTGGAGCGGAAACCAGCCACCATGCCCAAAGCACCAGCACCCAACAGGATTCCTGCCGCCTTCGAATGGCCATTCATCATCAGGTAAATGAACCCGCCCACCAGGCTGAGCGCAATCAAACCTCCGATGAGGGTCGATACAAACGCGTACCAAAAAGCCCGCCTGTGACTTTGGTTCCACGCATCCATCACATCAAATGCGAGGTTCGGATGGATCTCCGCATACAGATCCAGAAGCTCACGGCTTGGGACAACTGTAGATGGGGGTTTAGCGGACAGCCCGAACGCATCTGTCGTCTTCTTCGGCTGATTTTCTGGCATCGTGCCCCTGTTTGGGAATCCCGTCTCTCCTGGAGAACGCGATCTCTCTCTGAAGCCCCCCACGAATCCGAATCTCATCCGCCGAGTTGGGATCGACAAATGCTACCGGCGCGCCGGGATAACTCACTCGGCGGAACAGCCCCGCACCAGTGAGTCCCTGCAAGAACGCCCTTACTACGTTGGTCGTCTGCTGCCCCATAGGCCCTCCAGGTTCCTCGATTCTATCCTCGTGAGGGTTAGATGTGTACATGTTCTTTTCGGCCGCACCAAACATCGCTTCCCTGTTTAGGTCGCCCTTTGGCCGCGCAGCGATCATGATTCACGGATACTCATTTAGAATCATAGACTTACTGATGTAGCACCAAAAAAGTCCCGTCTAAAACAAGAACAAAATCGCAAGTCCCGCAACACAAATACACCTCCAAGGAGGTGCGTTTCATACGGCGAGGGCTGGCGACGCCGGGATGCAACTGTCCGTTCACCGTTGCCCGGCCTCAGTCCCCGCCGGGTGCGGTTCCACCAGCACTCCGTCATAGAGCGAGGCCGCCACCAGCCGTCTGCCCGCGGCGCGAATCAGCCCGATGCGGTAGCCGGTCTGCCACCAGCGCCAGGCCAGCGTCTTGGGGTCGATGGCGTAGACCTGGTCGCTGATGCGCGAACTGACCAGCACTTCGTCCAGTCCGGCGTCATAGTAGAGGTCGTCCACATCGCGGAAGGGGAGCCGCTCGATCCATAGCCACGTCCTGCCCCGGTCGTGCGAAAAGTAGACCCCCTCGCGAGCGCCCAGCCAAATCGTCCCATCCCCTGAAAACTGAACGCGATGGATGCGCGTCAGCATGCGGGGAATGCCAATCGGCATCCAAGTCAGGCCGCCGTCGGTGGAGATCACCACGCCGTCGGTCCGGGCCGCAGCCAGGGTCGTTCCCCGCGCGGCAACCGACAGGTAATTTGCCACCCCCATCACCGGCCCGCCCTGCCAGGTGGCTCCCAGGTCATGGCTGGTGAGGATGCCGCTGGTGGTCGAGGCCATCCAGACCGCACCCGAGAGGTCCAGGGCATACACCCTCCCCTCCAGCTCTCTGACCGTATCCTTCACCTGCTTTTCCACGTTCACGCGCTTTCCGCGGACGGTCTCGGTGGCGGTTTTCACCAGCGTATTGGCGATCACATTTCTCGGCGTCCAAATCTGCGCGGATGCGGCAGGCGTGGATTCCACGTCCCCTGGCTCCGGCGGCCCGGCGGTGTTGACGGCGGCAGCCCCCGCATCGAGCGCGAAGATGCCATGGTTGGTCCCGGCCACGATGGTCCCATCCGCGGCCTGCGCCAAGGCGAAGACATCCCGCCCTTCCAGCCCCTGGCCGATGTGCTCCCAGCTTGCTCCGCCATTGCCGGAGACAAAAACCCCGCCATAGCTCTTGTCGTTGACCACCCCGGCGAACAGGTGCGCGGGATTGGCCCGGTCGGCCAGCAGGGCCTCCACTTTGCGCCCCGAAAACCCCTCGTTGGTCTCCACAAAGCTCGCCGCCCCGTCGGCGCTTGAAAGAACGCCGCTGCGGTCGGTGGCCAGCAGCACATGCTGCGAGTTGCGCGGGTCCACAAACACGTCGTTCACAATCACGTCCGGCCCGGTCATGCGCTCGAAGTGCCGTCCCCCGTCCTCCGTCTTGTAGAGCCCCTCGGTGGTTCCGGCATAGACCACATCGTGATTTGCCGGGTCCTGCTTCAGCACCCGCGTACGCCGCGCCGTGGAGGGAATGCCCTGAATCTTGCGGAACAGCTCGCCCCCGTTGCTGCTCTTGTAAATCCCGCTGCACGCACTGGCGAAGACGGTGCGCGGCTGGGCCGGGTCGATGACGATCGAGAACACGTCGGAGTCGTCGATGACTCCCTGCTTGATGTTGTGCCAGTTGGCCCCCCCGTCCGTGGTCTTCCAGGGCAGGTGCCAGGTGCCGGCGTAGATCACGTCCGGGTCCATCGGATCGATGGCCAGCGACTCGATTTCGTGAATCTCGCGGCTGCCCGGCGGGCTGATCAGGGTCCAGTTCGCGCCGCCATCGCCGCTTTTGAAAACCCCGTCCAGGGTTCCGGCAAACAGCATCCGGGGATTTGACGGCGCCTGGGCAAAGGCGCGAATCGACTGCCCGCGCAGCCCGGCGACCGCGCTCCAGGCGCGCCCCCCGTCGTGGCTCACCCACAGGCCGCCATCGGGATGCTCGGCCTTCCATGCGGCCACATAGACGGTGGCGGGATTCGACGCGTCCACCACGATGTGGTCCAGAATCAGGTCGTCGGAGGCGTCGATTTTCGACAGCCGGCGCCAGCTCGCGCCCTGGTCCACCGACTCGAAAATCCAACTGTCCGTGGTGCCCAGATAGAGGTGGCTGGGCTGGCCGGGCACGGCGGCAATGGCCCGCGCGTCCCCGCCCGCCGGGCCCACGGCGCTCCAGAAGGCCTGCGCCGGCAGGCTCCGAACCCCTGCCAAAATCAGGACCGCGACCAATGCGCGCCTGAAGACACCGCGCCGGGAAAATGCTCTAAAGAAGATTCTCAACCTATCCATGCAATCAGCAGCTTCCTGGTCTCTCGATATTGGGTCACGCAAATGGGCCTAAAGCTGAAGAGGCTGACCGGCTTGCCGGTCAGCCTCGAATGATCGCAAAAGGAATCTCAGCCTTGCGCCCGTCGAGCCCCCCATCCATTGGGGGGCTCGGCGAACTGATACACCGTGGTTACGGGACTGTCAGCCGGTTACTTGGCAGCAGCCGCGTGCTTCTTGTGTGCCGGCTTGGCACCCAGGGGCTTGCGCACCTGAGGCTTCACAGCCGTCTCATCCACCGGAGTGGTTCCGGCCACATCGGCCGAGAAACTCGCGCCGGAGGGCACCAGGTAGTCTTCCACCTTCTGTCCATCCGTCGTGCCGGTCGCAACCGTGATCCGCGAAGCGTCAATGCCCTTCTCGGTCACCAGGTACTCCTTGGTGTTGACGGCGCGCTCTGCAGCGAGGTCTTCCACCTTGGCGTGCTTGTGCTTCTCGGCAAACTTGGTTTCCTTGGCGGTCTTGGCTTTTTCCTTCTCGTTGGAATCGCCCACCAGCACTGCCTTGGCGTCCGCCTGCTTCTGCAGGTCAAGCGCCACTTCGTCCAGGCAAGCCTTGGCTTCGTTGTCCACACGGGTCGGGCGCTTGGCGTCCTTCTCGAAGGTGATGGCGCACAGTGCCTGGGTGTGAGGCGTGGGCGCGACATACGGAGCCAGGATGGTCACGCTGGTTGAAGCCGTGGCGGTCTGCCCCTTGTCGTCGGTGACGTTGCAGGTAATCCCCGCCGGGCCGGTCGGAGCGCCTGTCGAGGAGAAGGTGGCCGTGGTTCCGCTGCCGCTGACGCTGCCGGCCGAGGCCGAGTAGCTGTAGGTCAGGGGGCGGTTCTGCGGGCTGACGCCGGTCGCAGTGACCGTGGCCGTCTCGCCGGGCTTGATGGTGCTGGGGCTGGCCGAGCAGCCGATGGTCGGCGGCTCAAACGCCTTCACCGTAAAGCTGGCCGTGGCGTCGGCAAGCTCCCAGGGCTTCAGGCCTTCCTTGCCGGGCTTGCCTTCCTTGATGCCGCACTTGACCGTATAGCTGCCGGGAGCCAGCGACGCGGTGGCCACCGCGGCCGTCGCTCCGTTGCCCGTCACGCCCGTACCCGTGAAGCTGTAAATCGCATTCAGCTTCGGGTCCAAATTGCCGGCCGTCGCGGTCACCGTGACCGGGTCGCCGGGGAATACCGATGCCGGGCTCGCCGAGCACGCCAGGGTCACCGGCGTAGGCGGCGCAATCGAGCCCACGTGGTACACAATGCCTGCGCTCAGGCGGGCGGCGTTGATGTTGGCGCGCCCTCCGAAGACACCGGGGCCAAAGTCGGCATGAATGTAGTTGTAGTCGGCCTGGAACACTCTGATGGCCAAATGACGGTTAAGGAAGGGGGTGTTATAGTCCACGCCGCCGCCGACCGTCAGGTCCGGGCCCCAGGTGAACGGATTGTGGTCGGGACCGTCCACGCGCGCCCCGCCGATAAGAGCATGCACAAACGGCGTGATGTCAGCGGTCGGGTAGCGGGCGATCAGACCGCCCGAGAAGGTGAGGAAACCGTCATCGTTTCCGTTTTCCCCAACGTTGCCGGTGGAGTTTCCCTTACCCCACTCGTGAATGCCGAACTCGCCCTGGGCGCCAACATACTTGTTGAAAAAATAGCTGGCGCTGAAGAGTCCTCCCACGTTCACCGCGTCGTATTCGAAAGGGAGCACCGTTCCATTGGTCTGGGGAACTTCCACAGTCCCTTTCGGCGCCAGATAACTGTAACCCGCGAAGATATCCCACCTTGACGGTGAATCGCCGGCGTCGGCCTTCGGCGCCGTCTTGGCTGCGTCCTGGGCGCCGAGAGCAATGGGCAGCGATGCCAGAATTGCCACGGCAAGTGACCGGCTCACAAATTTTGAAACTCGAGAGTACATGCGTTTTTTCCTCCGCAATCAAGCTGAATGACAGATGGACAAGGCTGCGTGCAAGCACAAAACCCGACTCGGACTGACTCGATTTCCCACAGATGAAAAATCGTAAGACGTCCCCACAGCACTATTAAAAGTACCATAGGAGCGAATATGCTTGAAGACAATTTTTTCCAACAGGTTACCGCCTTGGCGCTGGAACAGTTCGCGATAACACGGCCATTACTTCAGTAACAAGTTACCCAAACTGCCCAACTGTTTTGCGACCTACTCCACATTCAGCGTCTTCAAAAGGCTGCGCGGCTCGCGCTGAATCTTCTCTTGCAGAAGTGTGATCGCATACATCAACTGTTCCGGCCGTGGAGGGCATCCCGGAACATACACGTCAACAGGAATCACCTGGTTGACGCCCTGCAACACCGCATAGTTGTTGAAGACTCCGCCCGAGGTGGCGCAGGCGCCCATGGAAATGACCCACTTCGGTTCCGGCATCTGGTCATAAAGCCTGCGGATGATCGGCGCCATCTTCTGGCACACCCTGCCCGCCACCACCATCAGGTCCGACTGCCGCGGAGAAGGCCGGAAGACCTCCGCGCCAAACCGCGCCACATCGAAGCGGGATGCCCCCATGGACATCATTTCGATGGCGCAGCAAGCCAGTCCGAAGGTCATGGGCCATACGGAGTTTTTCCGTATCCAGTTCACCGCAAAATCCATCGAAGTCAGAAAAATGCCCTCCGGCTGTTCATAGCCGTAGTTCACCTCCTGGAGCTTGATGCGGTTCTGCGCGCTGCTGTCCAGTGCTCCGAAAAGATAGTGGTCCCGCTCAATCGTGGCCGCCATAGAATTAATATACCTCTCCTCGCCCGGTCGAAATATGGTTCCTTTTGCTCTCGGCGGCCATAACTCTGATCAGCAACGCTGCCATCTCTTCCCTGACCCTGGCCCCTAACCCCTAACCCCTCTCGCCTCGTCCCTCACTCCGGACACGCCGCCGGCGCGGCATTGAGTTCCCTGGGCGCGATCCAGCCGCCCGGCAGCCAGAGAGTGATCGAAAACCGCATCCAGCGCAGCTCTCCCCGCTCTGTCGATCGGCCCGGGCTGGCCGGCACCAGCGTGTGCGGCGTCCTCGGCGAGGCCAGCGCCCAGCTTTCCGCGTAGGGCGCCGCATCCGATATTCCCGGCGCAAGCCGCGCATCCAGGATGCGAAACTCCCCCGCCGAAGATTGCCGGTCGAGCTCCATCAGCCGCCGGGTGGCGCGGGCTTCAGACGCGTTCCGGCTTACCGCATTCTGGTCCCCAGACCCCGAAGCAGACCCCGAAGCTGCCCCCGGCGTCGCCGGCCGAAGCAATCCGGCGTGGCTCAGTTGCCGAAAGAGTTGCTGGCTCTCGCGAAAGGCCGCGGCGCTGGTCAGAAACCGGAAGCTGCGCGGATTCCATCCAATCGCGTCCTGGGCCCGCAGGCCGAAGGTGGTTCCCACTTCCCGCTCATTGATCGAGTTATAGGGCGGCGTGGCCAGCAGCAGCGCATCCGGATAGCCCGCCGGCTGCTCTCGATCCACCACCAGGTCCCAGCCGCTATAGCCGGCCGGCCCCGGCTGAATCGGCAGCACGCGAAACGCCCATCCCTGGCCGAAGGCCGCCCGCCACTGCTGCCCTTCGCCGGCCTCGCCCGTCAGCACCACCTTGCGGCAGCTTGCCGGATGCCGCGTTCCAGCCTCGCTCGTCACTGTAGCCATGGCCAGCACTCCGAGCGCCATGCTGCCGAGAACCAGCCCCCTGCTCCACTCCACCTTCATCCAGCTCACCCGTCGCCCGCGAAAGTCCATTGTAGAAGCCCGATCGAAGAACGGCGGGCGGCAGCCTCAAGCGCCCCGCATCCCCGCTCCTTTAGCACAGCGGCTCTAAAAAACCCATCAGGAAATCGTAATGTCGCTTGCGTTTTCCCGCACAGTTCAAGAAAATCATACGAACACGAAATCATTCATCCCTCGATTCGGGGCCGGTAACCGGAGGCCGCGAATCAGCGTTGAGCCCTTGCCGAATCGCGAGATTCGGCGTCAACTCCTCGGAAACCGACACCTGTTCCTCGCCCTTGCCTGCCCGTGCAGACGCCTTTTCGGAGCGGAAATCTCATGCGAAGTTGTAGCTTCAAGCTCTACCTTCTTCCTGCCCTCTTGTGTCTTTCAGCCCAGTTGTGCCTTCCCGCACTGGCGCTGGCCCAGCCGCCGGCCTCAGCCCCCGCCACGCAAGCCCCCGCCACGCAAGCTCAGGTAGCCGCCCTCCAGCAGGCCGTCCAGAGCGCTCAGGCCGCGGCCGACAGCGCCCGCATGGCCGGCGATAACGCCTGGATGCTGGTATCGGCCGCATTGGTCCTGCTGATGACCGGCCCCGGCCTGGCGCTCTTCTACGGCGGCCTGGTGCGCAAAAAGAACATCCTCGGCACCATGATGCAGAGCTTCGCCATGATGGGCCTGGTCACCATCCTGTGGGCCGTGGTGGGCTACTCGCTGGCCTTCGGCCACGGCAACTGGTTCATCGGCGGCTTCGAGCACGCCTTCCTGCGCGGCGTCGGACTCACTCCCAACACCGACTACGCCGCCACCATCCCCGAGCAGACCTACATGATCTACCAGCTCATGTTCGCCATCATCACCCCGGCCCTCATCACTGGCGCCTTCGCCGAGCGCATGAAGTTCAGCGCCATGGCGGTCTTCCTCACCCTCTGGTCCCTCTTGGTCTACAGCCCCATGGCGCACATGGTCTGGGGCGTCGGCGGGCTGCTCAACTCCACCGGCGGCCTCATCCCCAGCCTGGATTTTGCCGGCGGCACGGTGGTCCACGTCACCAGCGGCGTCTCCGCCCTGGTCACCTGCCTCTATCTCGGCAAGCGCATCGGCTACCCCACCACCGCCATGGCGCCCCACTCCATGGTGCTCAGCTTCATCGGCGCATGCATGTTGTGGGTGGGCTGGTTCGGCTTCAACGCCGGCAGCGCCCTCGGTTCCGGCCCCCTGGCCACCAGCGCCTTCGTCAACACCCACTTCGCCGCCGCCGCCGCGGCCGTCGGCTGGTCCATCGCCGAGTGGATTCACAACGGCAAGCCCACCGCCCTGGGCGCCATCTCCGGCGCCGTCGCCGGCCTGGTGGCCATCACTCCGGCCTCGGGCTTCGTCCAGCCCTTCGCGGCTCTGGCCATCGGCCTCATCGCCGGCCTGTTCTGCTTCTTCATGGTCTTCATGGTCAAGAGCTTCTTCCGCTACGACGACTCGCTGGACGCTTTCGGAGTCCACGGAGCCGGCGGAACCCTGGGCGCTCTGCTCACCGGCCTCTTCGCCACCCGCGCCATCAACGCCGCCTTCGGCCATGACGCCGCGGGCAACTTGGTCGCCACCGGCGCCATGGACGGGCACTGGGGCCAGTTGCTCAACCAGGCCGCCGGCGTCGGCATCGCCTGGAGCATCTCCATCGTCGGTACGCTGATCCTGCTCTTCGCCGTCGACAAGCTGATCGGGCTCCGCGTCTCGCCCGAAGAGGAAGCCGCCGGCCTGGATCTCTCGCAACACAACGAGGAAGGCTACGACCTGGGCTCATAGCCCTGGCAACGCCGCCGGCCTTGAAGACGCCGCGGCCCGGTTCCGCACGCTTCCCCTTTTCGCCTGGAAGCGTGCGGAACCGGCCCGGCGTTCAATGAAAATTCCGGCCGAGGGCCCCGAACTGCCCTCCCGCCTGTTACGCTGTCAAACGAGGCATTTTGAACATGCTCAAAATCGAAGCGGTACTCCAGCCCTCCAAGCTGGACGCAGTCAAGGACGCCCTGCTCGAAGCGGGCATCGAAGGCATGACCATCCTGGAGGCCCGCGGTCATGGCCGCCAGAAGGGCCACACCGAGTTCTATCGCGGCCGTGAATACACCGTCGATCTCCTGCCCAAGGTCAAGATCGAACTGGTGGTCACCGATGAGTTGAAGGAAAAGGCCGTGCAGGCCATCATCGGAGCAGCCCGCACCGGCCGCATCGGCGACGGAAAAATCTTCGTCAGCCGCGTCGAGGAAGCCATCCGCATCCGCAACGACGAACGCGGCGAAACCGCCCTCTAACCACACCTCGCCCGCCCCGCCTGAGGGGACTGGGTGCCCCCGGTCTCGACTTTGAGACCGGGGAAAGTACGACCCCCTACCGGCCGATCCCGCCCCTGCCATAACCCTCGGGTGCCCCATCTGGGCGCCCTCTGGGCACGACGTCTTTGTTTTTGTCGCAAGGGTGGGAAACGACGATCCCACACCCTCCACTCTTTCCCCGCCCCGACTCCCGCCCCCCATTTCCTTGAATCCCCACCCTCTGTGCCGCCGTCAAACCCCTGAACAGAGGGAGTCACAACCATGCCCAACGATGCGTCCCTGAGAAAACACCTGGTCGATCTGCTCAACGGCGGCAACGCCCACGCCACCTTCGATCATGCCGTCAAGAATCTGCCCGCCGAGCTGCGCGGCAAAACTCCCCAGGGCGCCGAACACTCGCCCTGGCAACTCCTGGAGCACCTGCGCATCGCCCAATGGGACATTCTGGAGTTCTCCCGCGACCCCCACCACAAATCGCCCGACTTTCCCAGCGGCTACTGGCCCGCCACGGCAGCTCCTCCGGACGACAAGGCCTGGGACCAAAGCGTGCATGCCTTCCGCAAGGACCTCGGCGACCTGTGCGCCCTGGTGGCCGACGAATCCACCGACCTCTTCGCCAAAATCCCCCACGGCGACGGCCAGACCATCCTCCGCGAGGCCTTGCTGACCGCCGACCACAACGCCTACCACCTGGGCCAACTGGTCCTTCTCCGCCGCCTCCTCGGAGCCTGGAAGTAGCTCGCCGCAGCGGCCTGAATAGGCTCGGGGGGGCCGCTGCCTAAAGGTGGCTGGATCGGGCTTTTTGCCCGAAAAAATCGGAATCCCGACCGGGATGGCGATGACACAACTGGAACTCGACTCTCATTTGGATGAGTGACTCGGCGATTTAGCACGCTCAGAGCGAGGATCGGCAAAGACATGCGCGTTTTGCAGAACGAATCATCCCGATAATCTTCATTGAACGTCAGAGACGATGACATCCTCCACCTTGTTGTTTGGAAGCAGCAGGAGATGCAGGCGGAGCCTTTTTCCTCCCGCGATCACGTCATACTCTCTGGTTCTTAGCCCATCTGTGGTTTGCGTATGTGACAACGAGAA
>Ga0302320_10008233_pt1 | contig 22733 bp, 18 predicted proteins | sample Bog_T0_3_FD_202130 | JGI IMG/M metagenome (GOLD analysis project Ga0302320, IMG submission 202130) | Peat permafrost microbial communities from Stordalen Mire near Abisko, Sweden - Bog_T0_3 | ecosystem: Environmental > Terrestrial > Soil > Wetlands > Peat | place: Sweden: Abisko, Stordalen Mire... | reverse complement strand
CAAGCGAAATCGCCCCGTGCATGAACATGCGGCTCAGGCCGCCCAGATAGGGCGTGCTGCCCGGCGTGAAGGCCAGTGAATAGCCCACCGCCCACCACAAAACCGTGACCAACGCGGTGATTGCAAAGCTCTGCATCAACGTTGAGAGCAGGTTCTTCTTGCGTACCATGCCGCCGTAAAAGAGCGCCAGGCCCGGTATCGTCATCATGAGCACCAGCGCCATTGAGGTCAGCATCCAGGCCGTATCGCCCGAATTGATCTTGTCATTGGTCACCGTGCACGGCGCGACCGGCGTCGCCGGACAGGCGTCAGCTGGCGGGATTGCCGTGGTGGCATCCGCAGCGGCCGGGGCGGCCGACGGCGCCGACGTTGCCGGCGCTTCATCCGCGATCGCTGTCGTGCTCGACATCGATAGCGGGGCAATCGCCAGCAACAGATACGCAAGCGCACCTGCTAAGGCTCGGGCCTTCATCCCACGATAATTCTTGATGTTGATAACCATAATCTACAGACTCCCCAGCTATTAAGATCAATTGGCGGCCGTGCCGGTCTCAATCGTGCGGATCCGCAGTGGCGCTGCAAGGCCGCTGCACATTGACAGCGAACTCACCTGCAGCTGATGACCCGAACTGCCTCGCTTAGACATCCAGAAGCGATCACGCTTATCCCACCGAGCGGCACGATGCTGTCGTGGCACTCGGCCCAAGTGATCATCTTCAGGCAGTCCAATTCACAGCCGCGGCCCCCTACGGATCAGTAACTCGATGACTTACCGGCGCGCTCATCTAGGGCTTAGTGCCGAGATGGCGCGGGAAAGAGAGTGCAGAAACCGTGCCAGCGCGATCGAGGGCTTTTTTCACGTCAAATCCCGCGGCAGACGTTCGGATCCGCACCGCGGTGGGACATCAGGGCCTTGAAATAGCCCCAACCGAGTGCATCATTTTGGTTGCTGTGGTGGGAAACGCACGAATTCTTCGCTACGTCGAAGCAGATTAGCTGGTCGCCGATGGGAGGACCGCTCGTCGTAGCGCCCCCTGTAGCGTAGGCTGCAGACGCTGACAGTTCTGGACAAACGTGCGCACGTTACAGCGGCGTTCAGCGGCATGAGATAGGAATCGGATCGAAGCAAACATCCACGGTCAGCCCGCGCGCCGCCACCCTTTTTACAGTTGACGAGGCTCAGCAATCTATCCGTCCTCGATTGGATTCGGCTGTGCCGGCCCGGGCCACCATGGGTTCCGAACGCGCCTGCCCTTAATTGGCGGCACAGTGTCCTGCGCCGTTTACGCAAACACCTACCAGGCGCGTCGGTTTGACCATCGTTTGGTGCGTAGAGTATCGAAGTGGTTTGACGGGCAAATATGCGAGGATCTTGAGGATCCTGAACGCAGGCTTAGGTTGTGGGCAATCCGTGGGCATAGCGTGACGCGTGGAACGAGGCTCCGAGTGGGAGCAAAAGCAGGAGTATTGCCGCGAGGGCACCGACCTAGCTAAAGCCGCGACTGCAGGCGTTGGCGAGCGAAGGACTTAGATTAAGCCATAAGAGCGCCGATGGCGTCCTGCGGGAGACGTCGGCGAGTGCGCCGGATGAGGCTTTAGCAGCCCAATAGATCGGCCAAACGCCAAGTTATGCTCGGCCTTTGGTGCGCCTAGACTGGCTCCGCGCTCGCCGCAGTTGTTCGAAGGCGTATCGTTTTAGGCGAGGCGTCGCATGAGGTCACTTCCTCCGACAATGAAGCCCGACGCTTCGCAGGGGAGGCAGCAGGCCTTCGAGGCCTTCGAGACGCCATACTTGAACACTCATCAAGAGACCCCCTAAGGAGACATGCCGAAGAACTCGATGAAGGACGTGGTCCGGCACGGATTGAGGGCACCGTGGTAGTTGGGGCGGGTACGGCGACCTGCAAATCTAGAATTGCCTCGGGAGTCAGCCTTCTGCTCGAAAGCCAATCGCTCTCGATACGTAGAGTTACCTACTCATCATGGTGTGCCGCATTGTTTTTAAGGCAGGGCCGTCCAGAATTTAAGGACTACTTGCGTTAGCCCAGGGTGCTCAGTGCGCTTACCTGTTGCGGACAACACAACGATGTGCGGCGCCTAGCGTGCGCCGAAACATGGCGTAAGCCATTGACGAGGAGCCGCCGAATCACGGCGCATCACGTGTATGGTTGGATACCGCACAGAGTCTTCGCAGACACCGTGATAGCGTCCGGGTGCTGCTTCCGGTACTCCCTTTCGGACACCACTCGACCCCCGAGGCCCTGTTCGACGGATTCAGCCATTGACCCGTCGCCGTGGATAATCCGCCGACGGGTCTTTCTTATAGACCTCCTGTAAGCGCAGCGCACCATGCACCGCGCTTCGAACGGTTACTACGTCGGAAACCGGCAGTGGAAAACGATGTGCGCCACCGTACAGACAGCTCAGGACCAAGCCACGATGATATCCCGTGATGCACCGCGTCGATGCTTGGGTGCCATGATTTGAGTTGAGCATATGAGAGCGAAGGCCAGGACTGGCCGCGCAACCCTGACGAAGTCGGCACTGTGCGGCGACGTCACCCGGCTGTCTAGGGATGGCTTATCCCGGGAGCAAGTTCACTTGAGCAAACGGCGACTCATCAAGAAATACGCGAACCGACGCCTTTACGATACGCACGAGAGCCGGTACATCACGCTGCAGGACCTGTGCAGGCTACTGAGTCAGCAGTTCGATATCCAGGTTCTCGCGCACCCCGCAGACGGCGACGTTACCCAGTCGGTGTTGCTTCAAGTCATGCAGGAACAGGAAGCGACTGCGGCCGCGAGGCTTTCAATCCCCTTCCTGACGAACTTGATTCGAAGCTACACGCTGAGTGATGCCGGCGGTACTGCGCGATTTCTTGAGCGCACTCTAGAAACCTACCTCGCATCGACTGCTGTTACGGCGATGCAAATACCGCTTCAGGTCCGAGGCGCCGGGCCGCGGCAAGATGCCACGAGCGAGGCACCATGAATGGTCAGCCGTATGGTGTTCTGCTCCTAAGGACAAGGCGTTGACGCATGGGCAGTCAGACACGATGGACCTCAGTAACGCCCGCGACCAACGGGGCGGCTAGGACGGGCAGCGTAGTTCCGGGGCGAACCGCGGAGCCGCGGTCGCTCTTGAATGACCTAAATGACGCCTTGACGGCCGAGCTCGTCTGCGCGATTCGGAGACGCGAGAATCGTCGGTGGTATGCCGAATATTGCGGAAGAGTCTCGATTGCTGAGGACGCGGCTCGATGCAGCGCGGATTTTGAACTGGCCGATCGGCTGGCCGAGCGCATCGTGCAGCTCGGCGGTCACCCGGAGTTTGCGTTGGACATTCTCGAGGTCAGTAGCCAGAGCGATTCCAACTTGCACGCATCAATCAACGACCGGCTTTCATCGGACCTGGCCGCTGAGCGGATCGCGGCCGCACTCCACCAGGAGCTCATGGCGCGGCTCGGGACGACTGATATAACTACTAGCGGGTTGCTGTACGAGTTTCTGCTGGCGGATGAAGTGCACTTGAGCTCACTGTCCGAGCTGTGGTGGTCCTGCCAGAAGGGGCTGGAGGATCAGCCGATGGAAATCGCACCCGGCCGCTAGGGACCGCAAAGTAACTTAGTGAGCGCTACCGAAGGCTCAGCTCCCATCAGCGTACCAAGTGCCCCGGCACGTTCCACGCGCTCTCCCGCGCGATGGTCGACCTTGTTTTCCAATGTGGTCGCTTGATTTGCGGTCTGTGGAAAGGAGGCGGCAGAGACCCGAAATGCAATGATGACGACTTTAAATCAGTCGAATAATGTTAACGAGCCGGGTGCGACGCTCGCCGACAGGGCCTGCCGGATGTTAGTACTCATGGATCACAGCCTGGATCTCATCGAGCTGCTGGGTCGAAGGGGTGTCATTGAGGGGGTTTCGAGCGCCATAACCGATCTGGCCGGCTATGAGTCCAGGGATCTGATCGGGCGGCATTTTCGGGATCTCGTCCATCTCGAGGACTGTGCCGCAGCGGAGAGAGCGTTTGCGGAGGTGATTTCGAGTGGGCGCACCGGCCCGGTCCAGCTTCGCTATCGAACTAAAGACGGAAGCTGGCGAACGGTGCTGGCGAGCGCACGAAATTACCTAGCGGATCCGGCAACGAGGGCCATCGTGATTTTGACCCGCGACGTCACCGACCAGCTACTGGCCGAGCGGCGTTTGGACACCGCCAATGAGGAACTTCGCCGATTGTCCCACGAACTAATAAACTCCCAGGAAGCCGAGCGCGGCCATTTGGCCAGAGAACTTCACGACGACATCAGCCAGATGCTCGCCGGCCTGAGTCTCTGCATGGTGCCCGCGCCGGCCTCCGCAGCACAGGGCGTCGCCGCGGAAGTAGTCTCGACGTGGCGAATGCAGGTTCAGGAGGTTCTGGCGCATCTGCGCGCCCTGATTGAAAACCTTCATCCGATGGTTCTGACTAAGCTGGGTCTTGCGGCTGCGATTCAGTCGCATGTGGAGCGTCTCAGATTGATCAGCGACTTTGATGTTCAACTGGATATCAGGACGGAGCTTGGGCCACTGAATGCTGACGTTGCGTTGAATTGTTTTCGTATCGTTCAGGAGGCTTTAACCAATACGCAAAAGCATGCTGGAGCACACGCGGCGTGGGTCACCCTAATGCGTGTGGGTAAAGACCTTCATCTCATGATTCGTGATGATGGAATAGGCTTTGATGTTGCGGCAGCCGGGGAGCGGGCGGTCGACGCCGGCACCGTTGGCCTACTCAGCATGCGCGAGCGCGCGTCGCTGAGTGGTGGGCAGCTTGATATTGATTCCGAATTGGGTCGCGGCACGTGTGTGGTTGCGGACATCCCGTGCGGCCTGTCGGGAGCGTAGGCGTGGGGCTGGTCGCCAGAGTGGCACGATGACTGCCGGGGCACTTGCGAGACTTGCACAACGCCGCATGTAGTGCGGCCCAGCGCAAATGAGAGGAAGCCACGACAGTGATCAGGTTGTCTGTTGCTACTAGCACCTGCGAGAAGGATCGCTTCCCACCCGAACGGAATTCGCCACTGGATATCTCGCTATTTGTTCAGCTTTACGCTGCTGCAAGCGCCCTATCTCGCCTTTGCAAGCGCGCAGCTACCGTTGCTCCAGACTGCGCGCGCCTTGAACTATCCGGACCAATCCCTGTAGTTCATCCCAGGCAGCATCCGATACCACGCAAGAGTCCGGATCACCCGCTTTCCAGCACATCAGGTGATATCCATTGCGGGTCGGGCATGCCCCAATGTTCCGGCAGTTCGAAGACGGTATCCGTAATGCCCTTGGCGCAGATCCGCATGCGAACGCGGGCAGAATAACGGCTGAAATCGGCAGAAAAGAGCGTCATCATCGTCAGGTGTTCCTCGGCGCGGAGCGGTGTCGCTGACGACGGTTCACCAATGTGGAGTCGCTAAATTTAAAATGGCTCATCTGCCTACTTGTCAGCAGGCAGTTTTGGCACTCCTAGATGACCCTCCAGACTGTGGAATTTGGCGAGGTCAATGGCGCCGGTGATGCTCACAACCGTGAACTCGCGCGCTTCGGTCACGATCAGTACCAGCCCCTCAGCCTGATTGCCGTTGGCAGCGATGAAGAGGTCCACATCCGAGTGGTCACTGTCGCTATGGGTCTTAATCACCTGTTGCCAGCGCGGTGGCGTCAGCTGGGCGCGCAACGCGGCAATCTCGGCGGTTGGAACCGGATAGGTCTTTTCAAAGGTAAAACTGCGCACCTGAATGCTCTTCAGCCCCTGGATGACCGATTTTGCACTAGCGTCTGCTGGGACTGTGGGATCCAGGAATTGTCCGGCCATTCGCAGGAGGCTTTCATCCAGGGAAACGACCACCGAGTCGCTGGCTTTTTCGCGCAGCGAGTCAAAGTCTGGCAGCTGCAGATCTGTGCCCTGGGCGAAAGCCGGGAGGCAAATCCCCACATAGACTGCGCGGGCAATCCATCGGCCCAGCCAGGATTGCGCGCGGCTCATCCGCCCCGCCCCTTCTCGGCATCGAGTGAGTGCACGGACCGGTAGGCATGATCAAGCGAACGGCTGGTAACGGCAAGGGCCTCGATCAGTTCGGCACGCGCACGCACTGCGCGCTCCCGCTGCCGGTACTCGTACACCCGCAGGCCCAGACCCACGGCCAGCAGCACGCTGGCGGCCAGCGCCATCGGGCGCAGCCACGGGTGCCTGTTGCTCCTTGTTGCGCGGCGCTCGGCGGCCACATGGGCCAGCAGTCTCTCGGTGAACTCGGAACTCGGCTCCACCGGCCGCAGCGCGCGGCGCAGATCCCGTTCCAGATCGCCACTCACGTGAGACGCTCCCGCAATACTTCCAGGGCTCGGCGCAGATGGCTCTTGACGGTATTCAGGGGCATATCGAGCAGTTCAGCGATGTCGGTGGGATCCATATCTTCCTGGTAGCGCAAGACGATGACCACCCGCGGGTCCGGCGGCAGTTCGCCAATCAATGCACGCAGCCGAGCTGCCAGTAGCGCATCGCCAGCTTCACTCGCCTCGCCTGGCGAGGGCACCTCATCGCTCGCGGCCGCGGGCGGGCGACGCCGCAGCTGGTCGATGGCCCGATGCGTTGCTACCCGGAGCAGCCAGTGCCGGGCGTGCGCGGCCGAGTCCAGGGTCGCGAGCTGCTGGAAAAACTGCATAAAGACATCCTGCGTCAGATCCTCTGCCGCGGCGCGATTGCGCAACAGGCGCATACCCAGACTGTAGACCATGCGTTGGTGCTCGCGCACCAGCGCATTGATGGCCCGGGCATCGCCCGCTCGCGCAGCCACCCACTGGGCTTCGCGATACTGTGGATCCTCGGCATTCAATCGGCCACGGTCTTTGATCCAGAATCGGCAGCCGCCGCAACCTGCTTGGGAATGCCCATCTGCCCTCCGACCTTGGCCAGGTCCTTAAGGTCAATGGTACCGGCCAGATTGATAATCGTCAGCTCCCGCGGTTCCTCGGCGAGGATCACGAGCCCGGTGGCGCGTTCGCCGTCCATCGACACGTAGATATCCACGTTCTCCCGCTGCGCGGCCTCGTGCGTCTGCACCAGGCGCTTCCACGCCGGGGACTGAAGCTGGCGGCGGATCATGTCGACATCGCCGGGCGAATAGGCGTTGTCGGCATTGAATTCGTAGGTGTGTATCTCAATGCTTTTCAGGCCGGCCATGAACTTGTGCGCCTGGGCTGCATCCGGATTCTTCTCATCCACAAAATGGCTGGCGAAATCCAGCAGGCCCCCGTCGAGCGAGACATCCGTGTGATTGCTGGCGCGGGCCGCCAGCGCACTGAAATCGGGTAACGTGAGGCGGCCGTCCCCGGCCAGTACAATCGCCGGGAGCCCCAACACCGCCAGGGCCATGAGCTGCTTTGCTACTTTCACGGGTCTCTCTCCAAAAAGCGACCCCGAAAGTGGGGCCTCTGAGTACTAATACGCACCAGCTGGCTCAAGAGGGTGCAGATTCACCCACCCCGTTGATCCGCATCGATCGCCTTGCCGATTCGCTGGGTAGAGTCTGACCCTAAGCCACGCCTTAACAGATGATTTGCAACGGTTCATCTATGTGGCAACGCAGATTTGCCGCAACGGGCAGATTGGACCTCAAGGGACTCTGTGATTGCACGCGCAATCGCGACGATGTGCGGCGCTCTTGGTCCTCGGCTGCGCCGTCGCCTACGGCACCGCAAGCGCGTTCCGACAGTGCAACGTGCGCTGCTCCGATAGGATCCAGATAGGAGAAGCGCAAAATAGACCCATGCAAAAAGTGTTGATTAATAAGGGAATATGGCTGTTGGCGGCGATTTTCGCAGCCCCTGCGAGCCACGCTGCCTCGGACGCCGTTGGCGCCTCCATGGCCCTGAGCCGCACCGCGCCAGCGACCCACCCGCTTACCCAATCCAAGATGCAACGGGAAGTCTGAAGGCCATCGATTCGATGCGGCCGTCGGTTGCCCAACCGATTGACCGACCGATGTCCAGCGCCTGCTCAACGACTCAGGTCTCGCGGGAATTCGGCATGCGTATTTGGCCCGCCGCGCTCGCGAATCTCGCATGGGCGTCGCGCGAGAAGACCATCCGGGAAACCGGTCGGCGCTTTCACCAAGAAGGACTGCCCGTGGCGCACCTGTGGCAAACGAGTTCGTCCGCGATAAGCTTGGGGCTCAATCCCGGCCGGAAGCCCGGGTTATGGTTCGTTAAGCGTCTTCCAGTCTGACCAGCCGCTCCACTCGAACCTGGTTGACGATGAACAATTGACGAAGCTTGGTCACCACGCGCCGAACGATGTCATCGGCAACTTGCGTCTGCACGATCCGGACCGAGACGGTCTCTGCTGAAAGCGTACGCAACTGAACACTGTGCGGCGCGGTGTTGGTCTGTAGTAAGACATTGTCGATCCGGGCCAGCACACCCGGGCACGCAGCGGCTTCAATGACCAGCACGAGATTGACGTCGGCTTGCGAACGCGCGCCCTGCAAGCCGAGGTCGCCGGCGTAGACATCCGCCTTAATCATGCTGGTTCATGCAAGCACCGCAACGCCTCAATGTGCCGGCGGCTGGTCGATCCAGGTCCAGTCCTTGCTTGAAGCGCGGCAGCCGCCATTCGGGTAACCTCTCCAGGCGCGCCCGCGCAGAATCTTTCCCGGCAACGTCCCAGTGGGTTTCCCATCTTTAAGCGTGAGCTTGCCGCTGATAAAGACGTCCGTGACGCCGGTGGCATACTGCATAGGTTTGGCGTAAGTGGAGTGATCCTGGATCGTGTTCGGATCAAAAATCACCACGTCCGCGAAATTGCCCACGCGCAAACGACCCCTATCCTTCAGAGACAGCACATCGGCTGGCAACGAGGTGATCTTGCGCACGGCTTCCTCCACCGAAAGCACATGCTCATCGCGCACGTACTTGGCAAAGATCCGTGCAAAATTCCCGTACGCCCGCGGATGGGTTGACGAGAGCAGAAATGCGCCTTCGGGGGCGCTGGCCTCGGCATCCGAACCGGAGCTCACCCACGGCAGCACGATCTCCCGCGGCAGATTGTCTTCGCTCATGATTGTATAGGCCGCGCCGGCTGCTGCATCATCCTCAATCACAATCTCGATAATCGCCTCCTCCGGCTCAACGCCGCGCATTTTGGCAATCTCCGAGATTGTCATGCCAATTAAGGGCTTCAGCTCGGCGTGTTTGACCGCCAGCAGCAGCATGCCGTCGGGACCGGTCTGCCGATACAGGTTCTCCCAGTCCTTCGGATGTTCCTCTTTCATCGCCGCGATGACCTTGGCACGCGTGGCGGGATCCTTGAGCCGGGCGATCATCGCCGCTGAGCCGCCGTCATGGACCCAGGGCGGCAGCGATGCATCCAGTGAGGTGCCACCGGCCGTGTAAGTGTACATGTCGGCCGTGATCCGGAGTCCCGAGGCACGCGCAGAATTGATCATGCCCACGATCGTGTCGAGCTTGCCCCAGTTGGACTGACCAATGAGCTTCAGGTGGTGGATCTCGGCCGGTGCGCCACTGGCGCGGGCGATATCGATCTCCTCCTGCACAGCATCCTCGATGTGATCGCCTTCGCTGCGCATGTGGGCGGTATAGATGCCGCCGCAGCGCGCGGACTCGCTCGCGAGCGCAATGAGTTCTGGTGTCTTGGCGTAGACATTCGGCGCGTAGATCAACGCGGTGGTCAGGCCCATGGCGCCTTCCTCCATCGCCTGATCGACGAGACCGCGCATCGTCACCAGCTGCTCCGGTGTAGGCGCCACATCCGCTTGACCTAGCACATAGGCGCGGACTTCCCCTTCGCCAACGAAGCTTGCGACGTTGGGAGCGATCCCATGCTGTTGCAGCTGATCAAGGTATTGACCTAGAGTGGACCAGTTGACATCAAACTTCAGATCCCCCTGCTCCTGATCCATCTCCTTCGCCATCTCGGGGGAGAGCGGCCCCATCGTGGATTCGGTGAACACATCGGTCGTGACACCCTGTTTCAAGCCGCTGACTGCGCGACCGTCGATCAACAGCGACACCTCGGAGTGTCCCATCATGTCGATGAAGCCGGGTGCAAGAGCCTGGCCGTGCGCGTCGACTTGCACCTTTCCCTTGAGCGGGCGGCTCAGGCCCACGTAGGCGATGCGATCCCCATCAATGGCGAGCATGCCGGCGTAGGGCTTGGCGCCCGTACCGTCATAAATCATCGCATTGCGGATGACCACATCGTGGGTTCGCAGGCTAGCCGCCGCGGCCACGCTGACGCCGAGTGCCGCCGCAAGCAGACACCCGACATAGCACAGTGGCCTGGCCGCTCGAGCGGGATAGGTCTCCTGCGCGGTCTCGTGGCGGCGGCTCTCTGAATATGTATATAAGGAGTCCGTTGGCACATTCATGGGGCACGCTCCGCGGGTCTGAAATCGAGATCCTTGTAGTCGTAGCTGAAATCCGCCAGTGGTGAGGCCGGCTTCAGCGTCACATGGGTGATGTGGCCGCCTTCATCGAGATTGAATGTCACATAAGCAGGCTCGATCGCCTTGTCCTCAAAGCGAACCAGGAAGCTGTCATATTGGAAATGTTCCAGCCTTCCGACCATGCGCGGCGTCGATTTGAAGTCGATCGACAGCGCGCCGCTCGCCGCACTGACTACGATGTCGCCATACCAGTTGTCCCGATAGGTCCCCACGTAGCGCGCGAGCGGGAGTGAGGGTCCGACCTTCGCCGGATGCTCATGGACGGATCGGTAGATCTTCAGGGCCTCAGCCAAGGCCTGCTGTTTGGCGGCGACAAATGCCTTCGGCCAATCTGACGTCGCCGCTCCCGACTGCAAGAGCCCTGTCGTGTAGTAATCCAGCAGCTGGTACATCAGTCCGTCGATGATCTCTCCGTCCTCGGAATTGATCGCAATGAAAAAACCAACCTGCCGGTCCGGTAGCAGGACGACGACGGCGGTCGATCCGAGGACCGAACCGTGATGCCAAATCACCCGGGCGCCACGGTAGTCGCGCACTTCCCAGCCTAAGGCATAGGCATTGAACAGCGGTTGCGTCGCCTTCATATTATCCGCGACTGGTTCAATGGCCTGCGGCACCACCGGGCTCCACATCTGCTCGTGGGCCGCTTCACTGAACAGGCGCCCGCCCTCGGGCAATCGACCCCCGGCAAGCTGAATCAGCATCCAGCGCGCCATGTCGCTGGCGCTGATGGCAAGGCCCCCGGCGGGTGCGGCATTGCGACCGAGCTCATCGCGTTCATCGAGTAGCGATTGCGGACCCAGTCCGCGAATCTCGCCGGCGATGCGTCCGTGCGGCTGCGCGCGGTTCTCGGTTGCGAGCCGCACAAGATTGTCGGGGGTCGAGTGCAGCATGCCGGCGGGCTTCAGTAAGTGCTCGGCCGTAAACTGTTCCCAGGTTTGGCCCGTGACCGCCTCGATCAGATCGCCGGCGACCATGTAGAGCACATTGTCGTAGGCGAATCCGCTCCGGAAACTGGTGGCGGGCTTCAGATACCGCAGACGTCGTACCGACTCGGCGCGCGTCAGGTTCGTGCGCGGGACGAACAGCAGATCCCCTTCACCCAAGCCCAGGCCGCTCCGATGCACCAGGAGATCGCGCACCGTCATCTCCCGCGTAACCCACGGGTCGTACATCTGGAAGCCGGGCAGGCGATCGATGACCTTGTCGTCCCACCCGAGCCGGCCAGCGTCGACCAGCACTGCTAGGTCCGCGACGGTGAACGCCTTGCCAGTGGAGCCAGTCTCGAAGATGGTGTCGGCGTCCACGCGTGCCGTCGAGCCCAGCGCACGCAGGCCAAAGCCCTGGGCCATCGTGACCTGGCCATTCTCGACGATCGAAATCGCGATGCCCGGCACACCGATCCGCGTGCGCAACAACTCCACGCGGGCGTCAAAGCCGTCAGGTGGTTGCGCGAAGACCGCGGCGCTCCAGATCCAGATCCCTAAGGCAAGGAACAAGCCCTTCATGTCTCCCCCACGGGATACCAACGCCCGCGCAGCCGAATGAGCCCAATCGTCAGCAGCGGCAGAACGTAGACCGCAAGAAAGAGGGCGGCCAGTGCCCGGTAGCCCTTGGCGATCAGCGCCACTAACCCAAAGCGCTGTGCGATCAGCATGCAGCCAATCAAGAGGCCGACCGCGATCAGCAGTCGCGCGCGCGGCCGCAGCGGCGCGCCAGAGCGACGGTGCATGGCACCGGCAATCCGTTCATTGATGGCGTGCACGGCCGCGGTACCACTCTCCAGCAGTGCGGCAAAAATCATCACCTGAAACAGCACATGGAATACCGGCGCATCCAGTCGCCGCAGCAGAAAATCGGAGGGCAGCGTCTGGCTGCCAATAGCAGGATAGAAACCCACCATGCAGATGAAGAACAGCAGACCCGGGATCATCGCCAGCGGCCCGGCAATTACGCCGGCGATCATCGCATCGCGGTTATCTATCAGGTGGCGTAATACGGGCAATATAACCACGGCGCCGACGATATTATAACTCGCGTACGTAAGTCCGCCGAGCGCCCAACCCTTGCTCGACGCCGGCATCGCAAAGGCGGCGCCAATGCGATTGCCGAAATGCGTAAGTGCGAGCAGCACGAACAGGGCATAGACGCCATAGAGGATCAGGGAGACGTACTTGAACAGCCGCTCGACCGAGGTGTTGCCGAAGGTCGCCACGAGCGCGATGCCGGCCGCCAGGGCCACGGTACCGGCCAGCGTCGGCAAGCCAAAAGTTGCGCTGCCGATGGCGCCAGCGGCCGCCCCGAATACGGCCAGGATCAGGACAACGAACAGCAGATAGGCGCCTTCGAACACCAATGCGCCGGGCCCCAGCAAGGCGCGGAAAAAGGCGCGGTAATCCTGCGTCCCGTACGAGCGGGCAAATAAAAACGTGATCACGCACACCAAGCTCCAGATCAGTGCCGCCAGCACCATGCCCGCGAGCCCTCCCCACGGACCGCTCGGCAAAAAGAATTCAGCCAGCTCCCGACCCGTCGCGTAGCCGCCACCGATGACGACTGCCTTGAATGCCAGGCCCGGCAGTATCCAGCGCTGAAAGCGAGAGGCGCGGGTAATCCGCTGTTCGCAGACACCACCGGATGTAAGCGTACAGTGTATCTCGTTCATGAGGTTCCCAGCTGCGGTGGCGAGCCTGCGCCGTGGCTGTCCGGTGTCCAATCCCCGCCCGAAGAGAGCTCCGCAGCGCGTTCGGCTTCGATCCGTTCGCAGTTCCTGTTCAGCGCTAACAGCATGGCCGCGGCTACGGCTGTCAGTCCCGCCAGGAGCAAGAAGTAACTGGCGTGGTTCATATCGCTCCAGAGGGAGCCGACCAACCCGGCCACCAGACTGCCACTGAAGATGGCCAGGAACCACGCGGCCACCGTCGTGGCCGACAAGCCCGGCGGCGCGAGCCTCGCGAATAGGCCCAGGCCGATCGGCAAGATATAAAGTTCGCCAAAGGTGAAGACGACAAAGAACAGGGCCAGCCAGATCCAGCTTGCACGCGCGGGTCCCGCCGATGCGGCCACCCAGGAGAGCATCAGGAATGCCGCGCCCACGATGAGGGCGCCCACCGCCATCTTGCGCATGGAGGAAAAATCGCGGCCAAGTTGAGCGCGGCGGCGCCAAAACGCCAGCAGCGCCGGCGTCATCAGGATCACGAGCAAGGGATTCAGCGACTGAAACCAAGTCATCGGAATCGCCATCGCAGTGGTCGAGCGATTGATGCCGACGTCGGCCCACAATGCAACCGTATTGCCAACCTGTTCGTAGGCGCCCCGAAAGACCGTGACAGCGAGCGCGACGCCGGCCAGAAGCAGGTAAGTCGAGCGATAGCTGCCGCGAGGCGCTGCGGCCACCGTCGCGGCGGTCCGTGCCGGCGGCGATTCGGGTAAGTATTTGCCGCCTAGCGCGTAGATACCAAGCCCGGCCAGCATCCCGATACCCGCGGCGCCGAAGCCCCAATGCCAGCCATAGAACTCCCCGAGCGTGCCGCACACCAGTGGCGCCAGAAAGCCGCCGATATTGATGCCGACATAGTAGACGTTGTAAGCCCATTTCCGCCGCGGGTCATCGGTCGCGTAGAGAAAGTTGATCTGGCTCGGCAGGCTGGGGAGGAATAGGCCATTCCCTAAGGCGATGGTAACCAGGGCCGGATAGAAGGTCGGCTCGAAGGTCATCATGAAATGACCGGCCGCCATGATGCTGCCGCCGACGATGACGGCGCGCCGCTTGCCCAACCAGCGATCTGCAATGATGCCGCCGATAATTGGCGTGAAGTAGGCGGTCGCCGTGTAGGCGCCATAGATAAGGGAGGCCTTGCCCTGGCCGATCATCAGCTCCTTGGTCATGTAGTAGACCAGGAGCGCGCGCATGCCGAAGTAGGAGAACTGCTCCCACATCTCGGTTAGGAACAGGATGGTCAGACCTCGCGGTTGCCCGAACCACGCTGCCTGCTGCGTGTTCAATGACGCTCCGCTTTGGCTCCACCCCAGACGGCCTCGGGACTCCATACCGTGCCTTCGGCATAGATGACGCCGGGCGAGCGATCCTGCGCCAGAAAGATCGGACCATCGAGGTCCACGACATCGCACAACTGCCCGACCACGAAAGCCGGCGCCATCGCGAGGCTCGATCCCACCATGTTACCGACCATCACCCCGAGGCCTAGCCGCCGTGCTTCGTGTGCCATCGCCATCGCTTCGGTCAAGCCACCGCACTTGTCGAGCTTGATATTTACGATATCGAAGCGCTTTACGAGGCCCGCCAGGTCCTTGAGGCTCAGCGCACTTTCATCCGCCGCCAGCGGGATCTTCGACTTGAACCCGTCGAGGTCCGCCTCGCGACCCCGTTTGAGCGGCTGCTCGAGCAGCGAAACGCGCTGCGCCGTGAGGGCGTCGATCAGGGCCGGTAGCGCATCGATCGTATAACCCTGGTTTGCATCCACGCCAATCCAGACCTCTGCGCGTGCCGCCCGGATCGCCGTTACCCGCGCAATATCAAGTGCCAATTCGCCAGTTAGCTTGATCTTTATCGCGCGGGCTTGGGCATATTTCTTGGCCCCGGCAGCCATCGTCTCCGGCGTATCGGCTCCCAGCGTAAAGGTGGTCACCAGCGGCTTAGGCGTTGTGATACCCGCCAGCGCCCACGCCGTCGTACCGGCCCGATTCGCCTCCAGTTCCCACATGGCACAGTCGATGGCATTTCGCGCCCCGCCCGGTGGGAGCAGTGCTTGCAGCGCCTTGCGATCGGCACCGCCCTCTATCTCCTGCCGAATGCCTTCGATCACCGAGCGCATGGCCGGCGCGGTGTCGCCGAGGTAGTACACCCCCGAGGCCTCGCCGCGACCGCGATAGGTGCCATCCTCCACCGTCGCGACCACGACTTCCTGGTCCCGGAAGACATAGCCCGAGATATGGAACGGCTGTGCCAGGCGCAGCGTCTCGAGCTGTGTTCTTAATGTGATCTTCGCCATCAGTAGTTCAGCCCGAAGTTGAGCAACTTGAACACCACGGCCATCCACAGGATCGTGAGGGACGCGAGTACCAGGGCAATGCTCCACAGCTTGGCAGGCCAGCGGCGTTTGCCGCTCCACACCGTCCACAGGTTGAACAGCATGGCCGCGAACCCGCCGACGAAGGCCACCAGGCCCACTACCTGCGCGAGGCGCAAGGCCCAGTCGAAATGCGCCGTCAGGTTGTTGTTGTCCTTGATCATCATCGACAGCACCAGCGCCCAGATGCTAATGGCGATCAGGATCAAGAGCGCAGCCGTCTTGCTAAACCGGAAGGCGCGTAGCTCAGAGGGATTAAGCGGCAGTTTGGCGCCGTAGTGACGGCGCACCAGCGCGGCGAACGGCCACGACACGGCTGTCAGCAGCAGAATACCGAGGCCGACGCACACCGCCGGCAGCAGCCAGGCACTGTCTCGGTATCCGGGCACGCGATCGAGCACTTCGAACGGTGACATGAAGTCGACGCTGAAACGCACGATCTTGCCATCTTCCACCTTGGCGCCGAGTCGTTCATGGGTGTCGGGGTCAATCCACAGGAATGGTGCCGTCTCAACCCAGTGCCGTGGCTTGCCATTCGGGCCTGGGATGGGCACGACGAGCTCGCCCTTGGCATTAAGGCCGACCTTGATCTGCCCGACCAGACCGAGCAGCGACAGGAAAGTGGTCTGGGAGCCGCGCGAGGCCTCCCATGATCCGACCAGCATCGCCGCATGCGTCGCCGCGGTCTTCGCATCGACGCGACGATCGTCCGGCGAGCCCGGCAGGTAGCGATCCGCGAAGTCGTTAAAAAGCGCTGTGCGCAGTTCACCGGCCGCGTCTTGCTTGCCCAAGCTATTAAATGAGACGTAAAAGCCGACGTTGTCTTTCAAGAACAGATGCAGCGAGGTATGGAAATCCTGCGTATCGCCAAGGTGGGCGATGACTTCGCGGCCGTTGATGTTGGTCTCGAAGAATCCGAGTTCCATCCGATTGAGCGGCGGCAGGATCGAGAGGGGACTGTCGTGCATCTCCTGGGCCATGGCCGCGCTCAGGATCCGGTTGCCATGATATTCGCCATTGTTCAGGTGCGCGATCATGAAGTGCGCCATGTCTTCGCCGCTCGAAGACATCGAACCGGCCGGCGCCGGGCCGACAATTTCAAATGCCTTGGCTGGCTCTGAAGCTAGTTCGTAGCCCTTCGACATCAGCGGTGCGAGACTGGCGGGCAGCGGCTGTCGGAAGCTCGAATGCGGCATGTCGAGCGGCTGGAAAATGTGCTTTTCGACGTAGTCATAAAACGACTCGCCCGAGACACGCTGCACTATGTAGGCGGCGAGTGAGGCGCCGTAGTTGGAGTAGGCCGGCGTCGTGCCCGCGGCGAATACGCGCGTGGGCGTCCAGCGCTTGAGCAGCGCCTCGTAACTTGGGCCATCGGTCCGGTCGGTGATGATGTCCTTTGCCTGCTCCTCGAAGCCCGCCGAGTGCTGCATCAGATTGCGCATCGTGATCGGCTTGCCATTGAGTGGCGGGATCTTGAAGTCGAGGTACTGATTGACATCCGCATCCAGGTCAATCTTGCCCGCTTCCACCTGCTGCATGACCGCGGTCCAGGTCACGAGCTTGGAGACCGAGCCCGGTCGAAATAGGGTGGTCTTCGGGTCCACGGGGGTGTGCTTTTCCATGTCCGCGTAGCCGAACCCGCGCTCGGTCACAATCTGCCCGTCCTTGACCACGGCAATCACCGCGCCGGCGATGTCGCCCGTGCGCAGCGCATTGGGCATGTAGCCATCGAGCCACGCGTTAACATCCGTGGCGGTCAATTCCGGCACGGCTGGTTCCGTAGCCGTTGGTGGCGTTGCCGCAGGTGCGCTGCCCGCATTGCTCTTCGGCGGCAGGCTGCCCGCAAGCGCGGACGAGGCGACCATCAATGCCAAAAGAGCGGTCCCCACCAGATTTTTCTTAGGCACGGCTACTCCCGATGCAATTGCGTGTTGAGTTATCGTTTGCGATCTAGCCGAGGCACGCGTCGACTAACAAATCAAAAGCGCTTTCGCCGCGCAGGGGATCCGCGACGGGCATTCCGAGCCTGCCAGTTGCTTCAGCGATCAGCCGAGCCGCGGCTTCGGCATCAATGCGAGCTGTGTTCAAACTGATGCCCGCGCAGCGAATATTGGAATTGGTGCGACGGCCGAGCCGCAGGTTGAGCTCGATGGTCTCCTCGATCGTCGGCATGGCATAGTCGGAAAGCCCAAGGATGTGGCTGCGGCCGACCTCGTGACACACCACGATGACATCCGGTTGACTACCATGCAGCAGGCCCAGTGAGACGCCGGCATAGGCCGGGTGAAACAGTGAGCCCTGACCCTCAATGACGTCCCAGTGCAGCGGCGGCGCCTCGGGGCTGAGTAGTTCCGCAGCGCCGGCTTCGAAATCGGCAACGACGGCATCCATCGGAATTCCGCCGCCCGAAATCATGATGCCCGTCTGTCCCGTGGCCCGGAAGTCCACCGACAGGCCGCGTGCCGCAAAGGCGCGGGTTAGCGCCAGTGCGGTGTATTTCTTGCCAAGCGCACAATCCGTTCCGACAGTAAGCAAACGCTTGCCCGAGCGCCGGCGGCCGTTGGCGACCGGAATGTTTTCCGGCGGCGTGCGCACATCAATCAGCTGCCGACCCCGGCGTTCGGCCACGGTGCGCAGTGCGGCCGTGGCATGGAGCTTGGTGTGCATGCCACTGACGATGTCCAGCCCCGACTCCAGCGCCTCCACCAGAGAAGGTATCCACTGCTCGCTGATGATGCCGCCAATATTGGCAACTCCGATGAGCAGCGCACGTGCGCCTCGTGCGCGCGCTTCCCTGGGATTGAGGCGCGGTAGCCCCGTCGTCACGGTTGCGCCCGCGCACGACCATTCGCCCACGCAACGCTCAGGTGCCCAGTCTCGCAAGCCGAAGGCGGTCTTGGCGTAGCCCGGCTCGGTCGCATCCCCCAGGAAGAGCAGGTAGGGACTGGGTAGCTCCTTCGCCACCGGCTTGTTCAGTGCGCTGCTCGCAGTCATCGATCTGATGACCTAGAACTTGGCCGCTACGGTTAGGCCCAAAGTCATCGGCTGAATGATGTTGATCTCGCCTTCCAGGTTGGGGGCTCCGCTACTGACATAGTTGGTGATGCCGCGGGCATCGCTCAAGTTCTTGCCGAAAATCTCCACGGTGTAGTGGGCATTGTCAATCCCGATCCGTGCTGCCTCGGTGGTGTAGCCCGACAGCGGCGTTTGCGTTGGCGTGAGTCCCGCCGAACTCGCAAAATCCGTGCTGCGCGAGCCCACATAACTCCACGTGACACCGACGAACCCCTTGAAGCCTGCAAAGACGGGGAAATCGTATTCACCGTCGACGGCCGTGCTCCACTTGGGTGCGAACGGCAATGGATCGCCCGACACACCATTGACTGCGGGGGCCGGGGAGGTGAGCTGCGCATCGGTGTAGGCGCCGACCCATTTGAGCGTCAGCCCGCTCACCGGCATGAAGTCGAGGTCCATTTCCAGACCCTGGCTGCGGGCCGTGCCGCCGTTACCATCTACGCCGTAGGCGCCGATGTACTCGAGCAGTTGGATGTTCTTCCAGTCGACATTAAACGCTGCCAGGTCAATGGAGACGCGTCCGTCTGCCTGCGTCGTTCGGATGCCGAGTTCCACGTTGGTCGTGGAATCAGACCCGTATTGTCTTGGCACATTCGACGGCGCGCCCGGGGGCACCACGTTGGGTCCGCCCGGTCGATAACCGGTCGCCAAACGGGCGTACAGCATGGAGTTGCTATCGATCTTCCAGCTCGGTGCGACCGAGTAGGTGAACACGTTGCCCGTGGACTTCGCATTGTAATTGGCCGGCGACACCAACAGTCCGGAGAGGTTTTCATCTGCTGTCTGTTTGTTGCTGGAGTAGCGTCCACCGACCTGCAGGTCAAACTGCGGACCAAAATGATAGGTCACATTGCCAAATGCCGCCCACTCCTGGTAGGTCGAGTCCAGCGCGACGACTTCGAGCGATGGCAGGCCAAGAGAGGCACCGGTCGGGATTAGGAAGGCATTCAGGTGCTGATCAAGTGCCGCTGCCTCGTGCGTGAAGAAACCACCGACCTGCCATTCCAGCCGGTCCGAGGCCGGGGAGGACACGCGAATTTCCTGGGTAAACTTTTCAAGATCGGCATTGTTGTACTCGTCGCTGCCGGTAGGCACGCCAAAGGCGCCCGTCAGGATCTCACCGAGCGTGGTGCTCGGCGGCGCGAGAATGTCCGACGTGGCATCCAGCAGCTGGTCATTATTCATTACGCCGAAACTTGTCGTCGAGGTGATGCTGATCGGTCCCGGTCGCCAATCAATCGTCGCGTTGTAGTTTTCGTACTGGAAATAATTCGGTTCAGGGTAATAGCGGTTTTGGGTGAGGTCCCCCGTCACTGGCACCAGGGTCACGGGATTCACATCCACTGCCGGATTGCCGTCCGTCTTCGTTTCCTGGTCCATTGCCGTGAGGCGAATAGAGAGTGTGTCCGTCGGGTCAATTAGCAGGGAAGCGCGACCGCCCTCCTTGTGGCCCGCCGTAACATTGGTGGCGCCGTTTGTCGGATCGGTGATGAATCCCGGTAGTCCTTCATCAAAGCCGCTGAGCCGCAGCGCCATGCTGCTGCCCAGCGGCACGTTCAGCATCACGCGCACGTCACCGCCGCTACCGCCCTGCTCGACTCCTTCACCGGTGGCCTCCACGGCACCCGAGAAGCTGTTGAGAATGGGCGCCTGTGACACGAACTTCAGCAGACCGCCCTCGCTGTTGGCACCATAGAGGGTCCCCTGCGGACCGCGCAGCACTTCGATGCGCTGCATGTCCCAGGTATCCAGGTCGCCGCTGAGGATCGCGCCGTTGAGCAATGCGCTGCTCGAGCCGAGCGGTGACTCATCCAGATACACCGCGACTGTCGAACCGTCGCCGCCCGCGTTCTGGCCGCGCAGCGTCAGCTGCGTGATGCCCGGGCCGGAGCTCATCAGCGACAAACCCGGCACCATGGCGGCGTAGTCTGAAAAGCTCTTATCCTGTTGCTTATCGAGCGTGCTCGCGCTGAGCGCCGTGACGCTCATCGGCACATCCTGCAGCCGCTCCTCGCGCTTCTCCGCGGTGACGATGACGGTTTCGAGAGTGTCGTCACTGCTGCCTGCCGACGGGGCCGCCGTCTGAGCGAGTGCCGCTTCCATTGGAAACAGCATGCCCGATGAGACCATGCCGAGCAGCATCGACTTACCAATCTTATTCATGATTTTCCCCCTATCGGCGACGGATGCAAACGTCCGAGGCACGCAGCAGTTCTGGAATAGCGGCGAGACCAGCGCCGAATTCGCACCACCAAAATGTCTCAATGGGGCTAGTATGATCCTGAATAGAAACTTGTCAACGATGTGATCCTGACAGGAGAAATGGCTTTATGAGCTCTGGCGGCTCTGTCCACAGCAACGCTCGCCGTCAGCCGACAGGGCCTCAAGCTCATGGCAAATCAATAGGATGGGAGACGCACGGCGGTTGACCTGTCGCATCTCGCAGGTATTCTTCTGACTGGCTGCCAAATTTGGCGTGCGGCAGAATCAGCGCGCCGGATGATCGATGGCCAAATGAAGGACAAGAAATGGATATGAAGGCGCGTCATCCCACGCTCGGAAGCCTACTGCGCGCGCTGCGCTCCCGAAACCGGTGGACGCTCAAGGAAATGAGCGAGCGCACGGAGATTCCAGTCTCGACGCTCTCTAAGGTCGAGCACGATCGCCTCACGCTGACCTACGACAAGTTGGTGCAGCTCAGCCTCCGCCTCAATATCCGAGTCTCCGAGCTGTTCGCAGATCCTGCCGGGCCGCTCGACACGGCGGTGACCGCCAGACGCAGTATCGGGCGCGTGGCCGATGCGGTGCGCGTGAATACCAAGAACTACGACTATTTTTATATGTGCCCAGAGTTGCGCAAGAAGCGGATGATTCCGATCCTCACGCGCATTCGTGCCAAGTCAGCCGAGGAGTTCGGCGAGCTCGTGCATCACTCGGGCGAGGAATACATCCATGTGCTCGAAGGCGCGATCAAGGTCTTTACCGAGTTCTATGATCCGGTCGTGCTCAATGTCGGTGAGTCGATCTACATCGACAGCAAAATGGGCCACGCCTACGTCACAGCCGATGGCTGGGATGAGGCCATCGTCTTGGGCGTTTGCTCTAGTACTGACGAGAGCCTGCTCGAATCGCTGCTGACACTTCATGGAGATCCGGACGATACAAGTGCGGTTGCGCCCACCGAATCCACGCGCTCAGCAAAGAAGCCTGCCAAGAAAACCCGACGTTGAACGGCTAGCACGGCGCTTGAACATGTTGTTCATAATAAGGCTGTCGCCAATGCGGGCCAGCATTCGAATGTGCGCGCTCTCGCGCGGTGTGGGTCCCAGCAGCGATGGTTCAGGGTAGATCTCTGCGACGTACTCTGCTATCAGTTCGCATTTGGGCTTCGGGTCGCCATCAATATCGAGAATTGGATCGTGCCTGATCGGAAACCTCTCGCAGAATTTCGGCATGCTCCAACGATCTGGAAGTTCGAAAGCAATATCCGTACTGCCCTTGGCGTAGATCTGCATGCGAACGCTGGCAGAATAGGGACTGAGATCGGCAGAATAGAGTTTCTTTGTGGTCAACAGTTCCTCGGTGGGGCTGTCCGTTCCTGTTCTGCTAGAGTAACGCAACCGCGTGAGCAGGTGAGGCCAGCCAGGCGTACCCTCTGATGCGCGGCTAGGCAGTTCGCCCCGCTGAGTCTGGAGAGGCAAAGTGATGGACTACAGCGGTGGATGCCATTGTGGTGCAATCGAGATTATCTATTGCACTGACATCAACCCCTCACGTTGGAACCTGCGGCACGACGGCTGTTCGTTTTGTCGCCGCCACGGCGTGATCGCTACATCGGATTCAGCAGGTAGCCTTTCCATCAAGATCAATGATCCTGCTAAGGTTCGGTACTATCGTTTCGCGCACCGGACAGCAGATTTTTTGCTTTGCGGCGACTGTGGCGTGTTCGTCGCGGCCATCACTGACAGTGCGCGCGGACCGCGTGCAGTTATCAACGCGCGCACGCTCCAGGCGATCTCGCTAAATTGGAGCGCCGTAATGGATGCACACTTCGACGAGGAGAGCCCAGAACA
>Ga0302320_10008232_pt1 | contig 22733 bp, 8 predicted proteins | sample Bog_T0_3_FD_202130 | JGI IMG/M metagenome (GOLD analysis project Ga0302320, IMG submission 202130) | Peat permafrost microbial communities from Stordalen Mire near Abisko, Sweden - Bog_T0_3 | ecosystem: Environmental > Terrestrial > Soil > Wetlands > Peat | place: Sweden: Abisko, Stordalen Mire... | reverse complement strand
TTCCGCCGGCATGTCGCTTTACATGGTGGTGAGCACGCTGGCCAGCGTGTTGCAAACGAAAATGACCAAAAACCTGAAGGACCCGGCCGCCCCCGCCACGCCGGCGGGACCGGCGGTAAATCCGGTATTGACGCCCGCATCGAAATCGAAAAAATAGCCCATATGCCCACGCAACCAAAAGAAATCGTTGAAAAAATCCTCGGGTCGCTGGGGTTCGTCGCGACCGTGGAAGAACACAATCTGGACGGAGACTTGACGCTGGACGTAAAAACGGAAGAAGCCGGACGGCTCATTGGCCGTCAGGGCCAGACGCTTGCCGACCTGCAATATTTGGTGAACCGCATTTTATTTCAGCAGGACCAAACGTCGCCCAAGGTCATGCTGGATGTGGGCGGTTATCGATCACAAGCACGCGAGGCGCTGGTCAAGAAGGCCAAAGAGGCGGCCGAAAAGGTCCGGCGTTGGGGTGACGCGGTGGAGTTGGAGCCAATGGGTTCCTACGACCGCCGGGTGGTACATCACACCCTGCGCGATGATCCGGACGTGGAGACCCACAGTGTGGAAGTGGAGGGGACGGACAAAAAAGCGCTGATTCTGCGGCCAAAGAAACGTTGATTCATTTTAGTTTCTTTGCGATTTCTTCAACCTGGCGGCGATGGGAGGCAAGTGAGCCTTCCGTCCAAACGACGAAGTGGGAGCGGGCAATTTTTTGGTCAGCGGGCAACTGGGAGGCAAGGCGTCCCTGAATTTCTTCAGTCGTCCAACCGCGGCCGCGCAGCCGGTCGTGCTGGACTGCCGGTGAACAGGCGGCGCAGATGATTTTATCTAAGTCCGCTTCCGCGCCGGTTTCGAATAGCAAGGGGATGACAACCATGGCCAATGGACAGTTTTGGTGGCGCCAGACACCGGCCTGCGCCTGCCAGCGTTCGCGAATGCGGGGATGCAGGATGGCTTCCAGCTTTTTACGGGCTTCGGGTTCGGAGAACACGAGCCGGGCGAGCCCGGCGCGATTCAAAGTGCCAGATACGGTGAGGAAGGCGGGGCCGAATACATTTTGGATTTCAGCCAGCGCGGGCTGGCCGGGTTCGACCAGTTCCCGGGCCAGATCATCCGTGTCGATCATTTGAAAGCCCAACTGCAAAAAGAAACCGGCGGCGGTGGATTTGCCCATCCCCACGCCGCCGGTCAAGCCGAATAATTTCATGTCACTGCCCAACGATGGCGCGATAGAACCGCTGCGAGTAATTGGTGGAGTCCAAGTTGGTGAAGGTGAAGGGGGCCACGTTGGTGAAAACCGGCAGCCAGGTGGTCAAGTTGGTCGAGGCTTGAATGACCACGCTGGAACCGGAATCGTTGGTGATGGAAAGTTGGAAACCGCCCTGGGCGCCAAAACCGAGATGCGGCACAATCACCGGCGGGGTGGAGCTGACCACCGCCACCAATCCCACCGAATTATTGTCGAAATTGGGATCCGAAGTGGCGGCCGAAACCGAGGCGCCATTGGTGTAAACACCGGCGGTAGTGGCGAGATAGTTCAAGGTCAACGTTCCGCCGGTGCCGGCCGGCAAGAAACCCACATTCCAAGTCAAAGTCTCCCCCGAAGACACGATGGACGAACCGGCAATCGAGGTGCTGGTGGACTGCAAGGTCACGCCGGAGGGATCCGGCAAAAGGGCGGAAACGGTGACGCCACTGGAACTCGACGGCCCGTAATTCGTGAGCGTCACGGTTGCCGACCATGGGGAGCCGGTTACAACACTGAGGTTGGTGGAACTGATACCCAGTTCATTGTCCGCGGCATTGGCAACGGGATTGGCGGTGGTCAAATTGATTGACCAGCCATTATAATTCGTTCCGCCATATTGATTCCCGTCGTCCTGTATGAAAAGAAACCACAATCCATTCGGGCTGGCGCCATTCATAACGCTCAGAGTGTTGCCCCAAGGTTGCTTCGGGGCGGGAATGACGGGGGCAACAACAACGGAAAGGCCGTTGGTACTCGTCAGGTAATTAATAAGGTTTGTACCATTGGGGGTGCCAAGGCCGGTGCAGAGGTCATAGCCCGGAACCGCAAAGAAGTTCGTGAAGCTCTGGTCCCAAGTATTATCGCCCAGCGTGGTATCGTGGAAGCACGTTGCATAATTCGTGGTCTTGGCAAGGGCATAAACCGTCGGTGCCAGGAAACCCAAGGTTGCCTGGCCGCTGGCAACGGCCTGCTGGTTGATCAAGGCCATAAAGCCAGCCCACAACGGGGTGGCCGCACTGGTGCCAAAAAAGATGCCCTGACTGCCTCCGCTGGAAACGACAAAAATATTGTCGGCAGTAAGCGCAATGTCCGGCACGTTGCGAAAGGCGGTTGAACCATGATTGGTGACCATGTTGATCCCGAGTTGCCAGGCAGGGATGGCCACGTCGGCGCTGATGCCACCGCTGGTCCCGACATAGCCATCTGGATTCCAGACAAAATCGCCAACATTTCCCGAATTCCAAGCCCGCTCGGAGGCATAAGAAACAGCAATGCCGTTCATGGTCAGGGTGGTGCCACCGACCACGGTTACAAAGGCGTCCTCGACCGATCCAAAGGCATTGGGTATGCCCCCCAGCCAAGCATCGCCATCGCCGGAACAATTCAGATACGTCTGGCCTTGCAATGCGAACTGCTGATAAATCTGCTCCGTCGTGGCATCAATCGAATATCCCCAGGATGAACTCAACTGCTTGATCTGATTGCTGGAAGCCATGCTGTTCAAGATGTCATCCGGGTTGCCGAAAGGGCCGGCTTCAAAGACCACGATTTGGGCCAGCGCAGGCGCCATGGAAATCGACATCTCGATATCCAGACAAACCTCATCGTTATCGGCACCTGGCGCGCCACTAAATCCATCCAACAAAACGTTCTGCAACGGCACATTGGTCAAACCTGCCAGGGATTCGTAGGTTTGAATGTCGCTGGGAAAATAGCCATCAAATTGGAGCAAGCCAACCTGTTGACCCGAACCATTCAAGGCACTACCGGGCACATAGGCGTTGCGAAAATCCTGGCCGATGTAGCCCCCTTGGGGGCCAGAACCGAGGGATGGGCGGGGTAGCGTTGACGGCCGTTTATGCAGCATGGACCGGGGCAGGGTATAATTATTCATCCCTTGCACCGACAAAATCGGCAGGCTGGCATCCACGGACGGTTCCGCATCGGGAGCATAGAAATCACGGGCCTCTTTCGGGTGATGGTACGTCATCATCTTGACATGGAAAGCACGCTCCACATCGGGGGTTGCGGCCAGCACATCAACCAACATCCGGTTGCCATGGGTTTGCGTTACGTTCAAACCGTTGGTATGGGCGAAATTCAGCACTGCTTGATAATCTTCCTTGGTGGGGCCGAACCGGGAAGTGAACTCTTCCGGGGTCAGGTAATGCTGGTAATTCGTGCTGGCCGGATCGTAGACCTGCTGCAACAAAGCGGAAAGCGCGTCACGATTATGCAATGGCAATCCAATGCTCAAGTACAGGTTGGTGGCGGAAGACAACCGTCCGGAGGCAACGAGCGATGACGTGGCCGAGGGCACATGTCCCGGCAAGGTCTTCATCGCGGCCAACGCGCCGTGCGACGGCCACACCAGGCCGGCAAGCGCCAGCATTCCAAGGCCGATCTTAAGAAACTTCTTATTCATATAACCTCGATAAAATTCCATGGCTCACGGGAAATTCACCACCGGATAGTTTTGCGCCGGCCGGTTCGTGATCGCCCCGCCGTTGGGGGGCAGCGTGAAAGCGTTGGTGGCCGCATCATCAAAGGTCAGGGTCACATGGCTTACTTTCACCCCGCTGCCGTTGCCGCCGCCCGCGTGGGCCATGATCAGGGTGTTGGTGGAGGGCGAAACCACCAAGGCTTCAATATCCCCGATGGAACCATGAGACAGGTTGGTGAGCGTGACCGTAGCCTTGATCAGGGTACTGCCCAGTCCCGTGACATCAATGAGGGAGGGATAAGGCGCAGCCGCCCCGCCGACATTGATGATGATGCGGTTCGTGTTCGCAAACGTCGTGGTCAGGGAACCCACGGTAAAGACGAAGGCCGCCGGTCCGATGTACCTGACATTATCGTAAAGCTGGAAGGTGGGCGAGATCGTCAGGTTATTGGTGCCATGCGCCGTGAACGTGAACGGCTCGGAGACCGAGTGGCGATTCACCTGCAACGGACCGTACGTTTGCTGGGTGGTACCGGGTAGGACGCCATTGGTCGCCTGCAAATAGGCGATGAGGTTGGTCACATTGAAGCCGGCAATGTCCCGGAAGGCAAACAGGACCTGCACCGTATCGTTGGAATTTATAATGTCATCGTGCAAGCGCGAAGTATAGTTGGTCACCACTTGGGCGCCCGCGGGTATTACATAGCTGCCGCCGTTCTCGAGAATCGTCAGCGTCTCTACGGCAGGGCCCAATATTAATGCATTAGTGGGATTGCTCAGTTGCAGCAGGGCAAACAAATTCGGCTGCACCTGGGAATTGGCGATGATCGGGACGTTGAATGACTGGCTGGTCACCCCGTTGGTGAAGACCAATGTGCCGTTGGTTGGGTAATAATTCAGGCCGGCGATGGCGGTGCCATTGGTGACGGAATAATCCACGGAGGCCACACTGTTCGCATAGCCGGTGCGACTGACGGCGATGGTGGCAAAGACGCCATTCTTAAAGACCGTGTAAGCTGGCTGCGAGAAGCCCAAGCCTACATTACTTTCCGCAATCGTCACTGTTTCCACACCATAGGGGGTAATCACGCCCGGGGCCGTGACATTGGTCAACACCACGCTGAAGGTCAGGTTGCTGGAGATGATTTGGTTGTTCAATATCGGCACGACGATGGTGTTGGTGCCGAGGCCATTGGTAAAGAGTAGCGTCCCGCTAACGGCATTGTAATTCTTGCCGGCGAGGGCCGAACCGTCAATCGTGGCATAAGACACCTCGAGCGGTATGGTATTACTGGTTATCAGGTAGGGTTCAACCCGGGGATTGGAACAGAGCACGGTAATGACCACCGAACCGGCGTTCTTGAGGACGGTGGTACTGTTGGTAACGAAGCTCACGCTGGCCGCCGAGCCTTCCACGATCACCACCGTGTTGCTGGGCGCGACCACGAACCCATTGACCGGATTGAACAAATTCACGCCAAATTGCAGACTCACCGTATTGGACTGGTTGATAAGCGGAACGGAAAAGGACTCGGACACCTGGCCCGGGGCAAAAACCAGCGTGCCGGTCGTATTGGAATAATTCACGCCGGCGACCGCGGTGCCATTGGTGGTGCCGAACTGCACGGTGGAAAGCAGATTGATGGAATTATACCGCTGCACCACTATGGTGACGGTCTGGGCATCCTCTGTTGCGGTATTGGTTGCCTGCGTGAAATTGAACACCGCATTGGTGTTCAGAATGGTGAGGGTGGTGCTGGCCGGACCGGTGAGCGTGGCGCCGCCGGTGGGATTTGCGAGCGCCACCGTAAGGCTGACCGGAGCTTGAATCGCCGGGCTATTCACCAACTGCACCGGCACCGAGGCAGAGGTTACGCCCGCCCCAAAAGTAATGGTGCCGGAGGCGGCAACATAGTTGATGCCCGGCTGGGCCGTGCCGGCGATCAGGTTGTAGGAGACCGAAACCGAGCCGGAAGAACCGTTGGTCCGCAGGACCGGCAGCTCAACGACACCCTGATTGGCGGCGGCGGTGAAATTATCGGCGCTGAAGAACAACTGTCCGGGGGCCGCCACCGTATCAATGATGGTCAGGAGGGCATTGGAGGGAGAGGTGAGGATCGTGTTAACCACATTGGTCAGGATGAGATTCACCGTCCGGTTCCCCTCGATCAGGGTGTTATTGATGATGGGTACCTGAATTTGAACGTCGGACACGCCCGGCGCAAAGGTGAGGGTGGCATTGGTGGGATAATAATCCGTGCCAATGATTGCGGTGCCATTGGTACCGGTGGAGAAAGCCACACTGGTGGTGTCATTGGTGCCGCCGAGGCGCAAGACGTCAATCACGGCCACACCCGTCTGTGTGTTCTTGGCTTGGGTATAAAATCCGGTGGAGAAGGCAATGGCGGAGTCCACGTTGACGATGATCAGAGTTGCCGTGGGCTGGGTGCCATTGGTTGCCGGCGGCGTTTCGTTGGCCAGCGTCAGGTTCACGGTCAGGTTGCTGGTAATCACCCCGTCATCAAAAACCGGGACCAACACCGTCTCCTGCACTTCGCCGGCCGGGAAATCCACGGTGGTTGACACCGGCGCGTAATTGGTGACGGGCACGGCAGAGCCGCCGGCGGCCGCAAACTGGACCGCGATCACCCCCGAGCCATCGGCATTGGTGCCGCTGGTGCCCCCGGTGCGGATGATCGTAATGGGGGCGAACACGCCGTTTTCGTTCACTTCAAAGGTGCCGGAGGAGAAGGAGAAAGCGCCGGAACCGGTCTCCGAACCACCGTAGATTCGCGCGATCCCGGGATCCGACTGGCCATCGTAAGCGGTGAAGGCTCCGCCAATCACGATATAATCATCGGCGGGCTGAACCACCATCGCATCGATATTTCCGTTGGCTCCGCCGCCAAAGTTAATGGTGGGATCCGCGGCGCCGGTCGGCAGGAGGCGGGTAATATGATTGCGCGTCAGGCCGTTGGCATGGCCAAAGTTTCCGGCCACGAGGATTCGATCGTCCGGCTGCAGGGTGATCGCGGACACACTGCCATCCGTCCCTGCGCCCAACGCCGCCACAAAATTCGTGTCGAGCGTGCCGTCCGTGTTCAGCCGGCAAAGGTGATTGATGACGGTGCTGTTGAAGTTGGTAAACCGCCCCCCTACGAGCACCTGTCCGCCCAATTGGATCGTCAATGCCTGCACGATGTCGTTGGGGCCGCTGCCCAGATTGGCGTTAAAATTGGTATCGAGCGATCCATCCACATTCAAACGCACCAGATTCGTCGCCAGGACGCTGTTATAATGTGCAAAGGAGCCGCCAACCAATACCTTGCCGGAATAGATTGAATTGGTTGGGTAAACCGCAATCGCATAAACCTGACCGTCAAATCCCGAACCGATATTGAAGTTGCCGTCCACCGCGCCATCGTTCTTGTTATCCGCAGGATCAGCATCCAGCCTGGCCAAACCCGGACTTGTGCTACCGTTGACCGTGCCAAAGGCGCCCCCAATATAAACCCGGCGCACGCCACCAATAAAGGTCTCAACCACCGCGTCCACCGTGTTGTCGGCGCCGGAACCCGGATTAAAGCTCGTGTCCAGCGTCCCATCCGTCATGATGCGGGCGAGGTAATTGCGCTGAATTCCGTCGATCGAGGTAAATGCGCCACCCAGCAGAATCCGGCCGTCCGTTTGGATCGCCAAGGAGTTAACCGCCGCATTGGCGCCGGCCAATCCGTCCAGGAAGGAGGTATCCAGGGAACCATCGGTGTTAATCCGGGCCAGACTGCCCACTGGCGTGGGCCCCACGGCAGTGAAATTGCCGCCGGCCAGGATCTGTCCATTCGTTTGCAAGGCCAGGGCGAGCACGTCGCCATTCATGCCATTGGTGTTAAAGTCGGGATCCGGCGAACCCGGCGGCAGATTATAGCTTTGCGCATCCACAATTTCCACTATCGCACTATTCGTGCTGGTGGCGCTGGCCAGGGTGACATTGAAATAAAAGTTCGCGGGCGGCGGATCCACCACGCCATCGTTCAGAATGGGCACGGTAAAGCTGGTGCTCGTCTGTCCGGCGGCCAGGGTGATGACGCCATTGGTCGCCACGTAGTTGGTACGCGCAAATGCGGTGGCATCGCTGGTGGCGAAGTGGGCGGACAGGGAGCCGACTGCGCCGCCGGTGCGCACCACCGAGATGGTGGCGTAGCCTCCATTTTCGTTGACAATGTAGCTCGCCGCGCTCAACTGAAGTGTTCCCGCATTGTTATTATTGCTGATGGTCAGCGAGGAATTGGTGATCAAGCCAAACAAGGCGGGCGTCGCGGCGCTATTGTAGGTGGGATTGAACAAGTTCACGCCAAACTGCTTGTTGCCGGTGCCGACGACACCGGGATTCAACAAAGGAATACTGATCACCTGCGAGGCCACATCGCCGCTGTTCCACGTCAAGGTGTTCGTCATCCCGACATAATCAATCCCGTTGATCGCCGTTCCGTTCGTGGTGGCATACTGAACGGTGATGGTTCCATAACTACCGGAAATGCGATTGATGGCAAAGTTCAAAACCCCGGAACTGACGGCACCCAGATAATTGGTCGCGCCCAAGGTTACGTAACCCTGGAAGTTCGGATTGATGATCCGCAAAACCGCGTTGGTGATGCCGAACGTGGCGCCGGGAGTGGTTCCGATGTTCGACAATTTCAGGTTCACCGTTCTTTCCACGTTGGTGATATAGCCGTCATTCTTGATGGTGACACTAAACCCATTGGTGGTTTGGGACTGGGCAAAGACCATGTTTTGGTTGGTCAGCCCGATGTAGTCCGAGCCCGCCAACGCGGTACCATTGGCGGTGGAGTATTTCATGGTCACCACACCGTACAGGCCGTTGCTGCGCACGACGCTGACGGCGGCGCTCAAGTTGGTCGCCACATAAGTCGGCGAATTGAAACTGAAGGTTCCGGGATACGAGGTGTCGTCCACCAGAACGAACGGCGCGGAAGATACGCCCAAGGCGGTGCCCAGCGGGATATTCTCACCGCCCAAATAGAACGTGTCCGCCCCGCTGGGATTGGCCAGTTGGAACTGGGCATCAAGATTGCCCGAGCTGGCTTTGTTATTGATGATGCTTACGGTTACTTCCGAAGCCTGGTTGATGAGCAGATCCGACTCCGGCAGACTCAGGCCATAGGGATCAAAGAGAAAGCCGCTATAGCCAGACAAACCATCGGTACGCTCGCGGGAGCGGTCCACCGTGAATTGGGAAGCCGTCCAGAAGATGGGTGGCCCGCTGACATAATTATAATCAAAGCCGCTTTGGGCCAGTTCCGGCTGGATGACAAAGTTGGCCGCCACCGGTCCCAAGTCGCCGTTGGTACGAACCAACGATACGGACAACGAAGTCTGGCTTTTATTGGCCGAAAAAGTGGACTGATTAAACCCGACATTGCCTGGGCCAGGAGTCGCCCCGCCAATCAGGCGGGCAAAGCCGCTGCGATTGCGCACGCCATCCCGGGTCTTCGGCTCGACCCAAAGGTTGGGGTCGGCAAAGCTCTCCCCAATGAATAACTCATCGTCCAGACTGTTGACGGCATTCGTGAGTGCCTGGCCGCCGCCGACCTGGTTGAACGATCCGCCGATAAGGATGTTGCCATCCGGTTGGATGGCGGTGGACAGCACGGCCGGGGTATCCGTGGAGAAAATCCGCTTCAACCCGGCAAACTGGTTGTACGCCGTGTCCATGAACGTGGTATCCACGTTGCCATTTTCATATAGCCTGGCAAAGCCCAGCCGGTGCGTGCCGTTAACGGAGGCAAAGGCGCCGCCGATATAAATCCCACTCGTGGCATAGGTATAATTTGTGGCAATAATATTGTTATTGATATCCACCACATAATTGGTGGCGGTGGTCACCGTCACAGGTTGCACACAAAAAACCGTGGAATCGGCGCCGGTGCCGATAAAGAAGTTGGTCGAATCCAGGGAACCATTGGGAATGAGCCGGACCAGACGGTTATAAGAACTGCCGCTAAAATGAGTGAATTCACCCGCGACGAGAATCTGGCCTTCCGACTGGATGGCCAAGCCATGCACCACGCCATCCGCGCCGGTGCCGGGATTGAATCCTGTGTCGATGGAACCATCCAAATTCAAGCGGGCAATATTCCGGTAAGCCTCGCCCGCCACCGTGAAACCGCCACCGACCACCACTTGTTGGGTCCCCACGGCGTTGGTGGACAAGGCCAAGGCATAAACTGAGCCGTTTATATTATTTCCCGGGTTGAAACCCGTGTCCAAAACGCCGGCTGTGTTGAGCAAGGCAATATGTTCGCAGGGGGTGCCGTTGATGTGGGTAAAGTCGCCGGCGATCAATACCTCGCCATTTGTCAGGACCGTCAGCGCGCGCACCGTGTCATCCGCCCCCAAGCCGGGGTTGAAGGAAGTGTCCACCGAACCATCCGCATTCAAACGCGCGATGTGGCCAACCAGCCGCCCGTTGAATGAAGCAAAGCTGCCACCCACGTAAAACTGGCTGCCGGAGAGCGCCACGGCGTTGACGGCGGCATTGGCTCCCGACCCGGGGTAAAAGCCGATGTCGAGTTGCCCGTTGGTATTCACCAAGGCCACGCAAGCCTGCGAAATGCCATTGGTTGAAAGTCCGTTATAGGATTGAAAATCACCGCCCAAAAGCACTTCATTGTTGGTCAAGAGCGCCATGCCATAGACTTCCCCATAGAGGCCAACGCCAGGATTGGAATCATTGGGAGGAACGGTTTGGGGCACATTGGCGGAATAAACCGCCATCAGACTGTTAAAATCCGCATTATGAAATTCGTCCACGGAACCAGCCGGCGGATTCTCGTCGTTGAACAGAATCGTTACGGTGGCTTCATTCACCATGCCTACCAACCGGGGCACCGTTGTGCCGCCAATATTCTGTTCCTGGTAAAGCTGCACCTTGAAATCCTTGTTGAATTTGGTCAGGGTGCTGGTGGGAACCGTAAACCTGATGGGCTGGAAATATTGGCCATTACCGCTCCCCGGGAAACTAACGGTGCCTTGCGTCATTACAAAGTCCGAATTGGTTCCGCGGATGGGCGACTGGAAGGCTGGCGTCGGAACTGCGTAATCGGAACCGGGCTGGAGTGGAAAATAAATGTTCCGCTCTTCAGCTGAATCCGAATCGTTGCCCAAATAGTTGTCCACACGATAATTAAAGGTCTGGGCTGAGGTATTAGTGCCATAGCGCTCCACCCATAGCGTCACTTGTGTCCACGGACTGGTAACGCCATCGTTTACGTCTGCCGGGACCCGGTAATGGGATTTTTCAAAATTGAAGACGCAATTGGTGGGGTCCAGAGCCGGTACGTTGGTCACGTAGGGGGTCATCGTGACCGGGTTGGTCACCGTCATCGGGATTTCGTCCGGACCATAAGGATCGGCGTAGGAATTCAAGATTCTCACCATCGCCGTGCCAAAATTGGGATCCACGCGTGGCGCGGACACCTCCGCCGACTCGTTCGGATCCAGTAACGGGCTGGTAACACCGCCATCGTCGATCAACTGAACGCCAAAAACCAGGTTGCTTTGGTTTTGGCCGAAGAATGGGTCGTCGATGATCGGGATCAGAATGGTCTTGCTCATTTCGTAATCATCAAAAACCAGCGTGCCACTGACGGGCACATAATCCAAGTCGGCAATAGCCGGCGTATCATTCGGCAAACCAAGCGCCAGATTCGTTCCGTCAACCGTGGTATAGTTCACGGTGGCGCGCCCGGTGGAACCGGCCACCCGGGTGACGGTCACCAAAACGCCTGGCGCATTATAATTATAATACGTCAAGACGACGGAATTTGCGGTATTGTCGGTCCCGTCAGGAGGATCGCTTTCCGTTTCGGCCGTCTGATAGAGCAGCAGCCCGGTCGTCGGATCGACGTCCTCACTGGCGAAACGAAAAACACCCGAAGGCTTGTAAGCCCAGTTCAACTGGATCGGCCCGGTCACGGAGCTGACTTTAGAATCCACTTCGAAGTAATAAGTCCGCCCCCCAATGGCGTTAAACCGCAACCCGCTGGGACCGTAGAAAGGCGCGTTGTTCTCAAATTCCTCAAGAAATCCAAACAACCCAATGGAGTCCGCGCTGTCACTGATATTCTTCTGGGTAAGTTCGCGCCCGGATGAGGAAACGCTGGTTTGATTCACCGGGAAGAGATCATCATTGGCCGCCACCTGGCTGAGTGATGCCAGACTGCTCCCCGTATAGACCCCCAGCACGGTGTCAATGTTCGTGTTGACAACATTGGTCGCGTAGATGAACTGAAACGGAATGGTCGTGGTGTTAATGCCCACAATCGTCACATTGGTCAATAAAAAGGAGCTGCCAATGGTGTCCACCTCCACCACCCCGTCCGCGGACGCCGTCCATTGGTACCAAAGCGGGGCATTGGGAGCGTAACCAGCCGTATTCGGCGCTCCGTGATCAGGCACGACGCCGACGTTGGTATTGGTTGCCGACCCCCAGTCACCTGCCAGCAATAGCGCGCTGGCAAAATTCGTCTGCGCCTTCCCGGTCAGGGTCATCAGCACAGCCAGCAGCATCACGGCCCCCTTAAGCCAAAATGGTTTTGCTATCATGCCCGTCCAACCGGCCATGAAGTTTTTGTTATTCATTTTCACAACGTTTCTCCATTCGTTCCACACGGACGCGCCGCACGGATTCAGTTCGATAAATTGATTTCCAGCCTATTCCGGGAAATTGAGCCAGGGCCATACCACAACTTTGTAATAATGCGGCACGTTGGTGATCGCATCAAAAATCCAGACATTGGTCTGCTGGGAATTGTCCGGCAGTGTCGCGTTGTTGAGGTACACCTGCGGCGAATTAAAGCTGTTGCCATGAGCCGCGTTGGTGACGGCCACGTTGTTGCCGAAATACCAGTTCGAGAAATTGGTGAAAGCCAGCCAGTTCGTGGAGAGCAGATTGGTCGAGTACCAAATGCTGTTGGTGGCGTTGGGAATGGTTGTCCATTGCAACCTGGCCACGTTCTGGGACAGGTTGGTGGCCAGGGTCAGGTTGAATTTGATCTCCGCCGGCACGAAAAACGGCGTTGGATCCACGTTGTTCGGCAGGCCGTCGCTGTCCGAATCAATGGTGGCGCTCTGCGCCAGGGGGGCATTCACCACGTTGGTCGTGATGCTCCCGTCCAGGTTGGTGGCCAAAACATTGGTCGAGCTGAAGTAGCCCGCATACGTATAGTTCCAGCGCAACCGGCCGCCATTGCCGCCATTGCGGCTCACGTTGTCAATGGCTTCCGCCACCGACTTTCCGTTCTCGGTTGCCTGCGCAAAATAGATCATCATGTTCGTGTTGATCCGGAGCCAGGGAAAATTGTAGTTGTTGGTGCTGTTCCCCTGCGTGGAAAAGTTGGTAAGCACCAGCAGATCCACATACATCGCATTGCTGACCGTGGCGCCATTAAAGGTCAGCATGCCATTGCGCCCGGGAATCGTGGATCCGGAGGCATTCATGATTAGCCGGCCAACCGCCGCGTTGTTCTGATAACCAGCCGGAGAAAGGCCCACGTCAGCCCCCGCCCAGACGCTGACCACGTTGTAATTGGTGGGCGCGGTAAGCGTAATGGTGGTCCCGAGCAGGTCACCGCTGGCGGGCTTGATGGGCAGGTTGAAGCCCGATCCCACACTGGCCGAGCCGACCGACCAATTGTTGTTATTGGTTGGTCCCGTGTCCGTCAGAAGATTGGTGGCCCGCAGGGTCAGCGAACGGCTGGCCTGCAGCACCAGGTTGCTCGTCACCAGATTGCTGGTCGTAATGGAAATGTCACCCCCGGCGTAAAGCAGTCCGTTGCTCAGCGTGGTGGTCAGCGATTGCAGGGTAAATGAGCCAATGCCGTTTGAAAACACCCCGCCGTTGACAAAATTGCCCGCGTAGATGATGGAACCCTGATCCGTAAAAATCGTATTGTTGATTAGCGCCGAGCTGGCAAGAAATGAAACATCATTCGTCACCGGATTGCTGCCGCCGGCGAGAGTGCTTTGCCCATTCCATGTCAAATTGGTGGATTTTGTCGCCGGCGTAAATGTGGTCACAATTGAATTGCCCCCGGCCCCGGCGGCCAGCGCCGTCAACGCAAAAGCGTTATTGGTTAGCACGCCAGCCACCGCCACGGCATTGGACAGGGTGGCGCTGCTGTAGGCCGTACCGGCGCCACTCGTTCCGTCGATTGCCGCGATCAAATTACCCAGTGAGCCATTGAGCGAACCCGGAACAAGCTTGACTTGATTCGCCAGGGTATTGGTCAGGTTGGCAACAAAGGTGTATTGGTTTGTGCCAATGGTTACCACGTCCTTCTGCACCACATTTGTGCCCGTGACGGTTGTTGACAAGATCCCGCTGGCGGCGACCGCCGGCGTGACATTCGTGATATACGGATGCCCAAAGTAATCCAGATTTTGCAGCCTTATCGCACCATTGTTCGTCAGGTAACGCAAATTGGGCGTGGAATTCTGCAAAAATATACCCACCGAATTCAGGTTGAGTTCGCCGTCCAGGGAGGTAGCGCCATAGCCCGGCGGGTTGGTCGTGAGCGTCAGGCTTTGCGCGTCGGAATTGAACGTGCTCATCACGTTGAAGGTATCGCTGATGACCACGTTGTTCGTGTTGTGCAGGATCAAATTCTGCACCTGCGCCGCCAGCGTGGGCGTCAACTGGCTGCTCAGCACCAGAACGCGATAATCGTTCGTGATGGTGCCGGTGGGATCCAACGCCAAAAATCGGGTGTTCCAGCCAATCACCGTTCCACTCCAATTCGGAATGCTCCCTTCCATCACGTTGGTGACGTAGAACGTACCATTGGTGTTCCCCAGGTTAAGGTCCGCATAGGGGGTTTCAATGAATGCACCCGCGCTGCCGTTGAATTGATTCGTTGCCACCAAAGACATGTAGTTTTGACCGGTGATCTGCGACAGGGTCAGGTCGAGATTCCCGGACGCATTGACCTGCACCCGCCCGGGCAAATTCGTGATCGATTGGTTGGCGATATTGTTCGTGCTGAAACTGGATGTCAATTGCGCGTTGAAAACATCGTAAGGGTTGGTGATCTCAACAGCGGGGAACAGGTTGATGATGGCCGAGGGCGGCGTCGGGAGAACGGTCGCAATCTGGGGCGTGGTGGCTTCCGTAAACACGAAATTAATCGGGATGCCAATGACCGGCAGGACATTGGTCGAGGCACCCAGCTCATAATCATCATTAAGATAAAGGTAGTTGGTGTAGTTGTTACCGCTCGCCGAGTCAAGGTAGGTGCCCGCCCATTGAACCGTTACATTGCCTCCGCCAAACCCCTGATTGGCGGTATCAAAATAGACACTGACGCCAACACTCGGCCCGCTGTTGTCCTGGATAAACACGGTCCGAATGATGTTGTTAGACGGGCCGGCTGGCGCGACGTTGACGTAAGCGGTTGAATTGGTCAACAGCAACTGGAAGGGCGCCAGCGGAAAAAACGGCGTGCTGGCGAACGTCGTACCCAAGTCGAAGAATGGAAACCAGGAATTCGTACCAAAAAATCCCGTCCCGTTCGCATTGGCGCCTGCGGTCTCAACGGTGAGTGTCGCCCGGGTTAAATCCACATCCTGGCCCGTAAACTGGATCAGCCCATCAATCCCCACATCGACGAGGCCGGGACTCGCGATATTGGTGGCGTTCACCACACATTGGTCATAGCCCAAGCCCGCCAATAGTCCCAACAACGGATCCGTGGTGTCTTGCACCGACCCGCAGTAAATGGAGCCCTGATTATAAAAGCTGCCTGCCGGGGTGTGCAAGCCGGTGCCGGTGGATTGCGTGTCGAATACGAAGCCCGAATTGACCATCATCAGGCCGGTATTCGTGTAATTGATGGTATCCGACGTTTCATAAAAAGGTTGGGCTCCTTCCACAACGGCTTCCAGCGACTGAAAATTGATGGTAAAACTTCCGGTGTTGATGAAATTCAAGGCATCGATCTGCGGCGGAAAACTGGTGGTCCCGGGATAACTCACGATGCCGTCATTTTCATAATACGTGTCCTGCGCCGCCGTCGGGTACCAGGCGAGCAACAGCAAGCCAGTGAAGACCAGGCACCGGGCCATGCGGTTAAGGCCATTTGCCCGGCCGGGAGTATGTTCCGTTCTGTTCATTGAATCGTGATGGTGTAAGCCCACTGAACGGTCTGTGAGGCATCCGTCAGGGTGATGGTGAAATCGTAGGTTCCCGCGAGCGTGGGAGTGCCCGAAAGCAAGCCGCCCGACGAAAGCGTCAGGCCATTGGGCAATCCCGCGGCGCTCCACGACAAGGACGAGGACAGCAGGCCGCCCGTGGCGGTGAACTGCACGGCCGGATAGGGTTGGCCCACGCTGCCGTTGGCCAGGTAACTGGGGGACACCTGGACCAGCATCTGCGCTTGCAGATTAGCAATGCTGGTTCCGTTCGGATAGACCGTAGGAACATTCGTTGTACCGTCGAAGGACCCAAGCACATAATATAGACCATAGAAGAGGTCAAGGTTGTCGGACCCGGGGGTTTCGGTGAAATAGGGCGTGCCCGTCAAGCTACCCAGTGGCGTGTTAAAATAGACCGGACCGGATTTGTTCCAGGTAAAATCGGTGGGCGTGGTGATGGTTCCGGGACCCGCCAAACCGGGAAGGATATGGGTCTGGTCAAAGTTCAGGTTGCGGGCGGCAACCGGCACAATCGGGACCGCCCCGGGACCCGTGGCCAAATCCTCCGCCGTGAATAAGAAATCCGGGAAATTAAGAATCCGCTGCAAATATTGGACTTCCAGCAGGCCGTTGGTCTCATTCCTCCGGATCAGCGTGTAATTATTGGTTATCGGCGTGATGAACTGCCCGAGCAGTTCGTCGTAATTGGTGAGCGGCTGCTTCTCAAACTGAATCTTTTCCACTCCTTGATAATAATCCGACGCCCCGGCCGTGGCGGTGCAAGTCACCGGGGCCATGAGGTACGTATAATTGGTGAAATTGCGGACCGTATACACCTCGCTCGACAAATTCGTCGTCGCCGTGTTCGTCAGAACGAACTCAAAACCGTTAGTGATGGACAGTATCGTGGGGGGAACGCCACTAAGGACCACGTCCATGGGGCAGACATTGGTGTAAAACGGCGGTAACACAAAGAAATCCCCATACGCTTGCGAAATGGTCACGACGCGTGAATTCGTCACGCCTGGCGAGCCAAAGGGTGAACCGGGCGGCGACCACACGGTCGAAGTGATCAGCGTGGCCGTCCCAATCCCAACATGGTTCAAGGGAGTGTTGGTGAAGACATTGGCAAATTGATAATTATAACTGACCAGGTAAAAGGGTGTGTAGTTTGTCACAACGACCAGTAATGGCGGCGACAAATATGGCGACCCGATGAAGTTGGTAAAGTAGCCAGTAATGGTAATATTGGTCGCAATGGAGTATGATTCCGTATAACTCGAAATGACCACCCCGGGATACGCCGCCTGGACCAGCGCCGGCGGATTGGTTTTTGTAAACGCCAGAAAGTCAATCAGATCGCCATAGCCATAAATCCCGCTGGGGGTGACATTGATCACGTAATAAGCGAAGTTGGTGTTGCCACTGGTAAAATTGGTCGCATTAAGGGAACTGAGTGGCGGCGGCCAAGTGAATTCGGCGAGGCCATTCGTGCTGATGCTGTAAAGTACGCTGTCCGCCGAAATGTCCTCGAAATTAACGTTGTTGGTCTGTAGCAAATACCGCAGGCCTGCCACATCATCCCGCGTCAGGCCCGTCAAATAATCGCCCCAAAAGATGGCTGACGAACTCTCGGACGAAGCCACGGGGGAAAACGCATCCGCCAGCGGATCCGCCGAAAACGGCACCGCAAGAGCAAGCGGCGGGGGGCCGCTGCATGCCTCCTCGATCTCGTAGGAGTAGAGCACGTTGTTGACGTACGGCGAATACTGGACCTGGTTCAGCGGCGAGGAGACTATGTCAAAATTGCGCTGTACCACCAGATACTCCTCATCCAATGGACAGGTGCCGCCGGCCGGCAGGTACCGGTCGTGCAGCGTCCACGCATAACGCACCGGGTCGGTCAACCCCAATTGTTCGACCATCAGGCCCAAGGTTTGCGACTTCAGGTCAATAATCCCCAAAGCCTGGCCCTGATAATTGATGTGGCGCGTTTCCAGTGGAACCTCCGCCAGATTGTAACTGTAGGCGTCCAACCCCACCAGCGGCCCCTTCGGGCTGTTGGTAAAGACCTGGTTCAGCACCGTGTAGGCATTGTCCACCGCCGCAATGCCACTCGAACCAAAATAATCAGCAAAGCTCTGGTCATACGTGTAAAACATGAACGGGGTATTGCGGCGATAGCTTTCCCCCAGATTCTTTGGCGCATTCTCATCACCTCCCAAGCCATAACCTATAGCCGGAACCTGCCAACCATCTCCGCCGTTGCCAATCGGCCCGCCCAACGAATATGCCCAAGCCGTTGGCATCAGGCCCGCCAGCACCGCCGCGGTCACTAAAATGGTCTTCATCATCACTTGTCGCATATGTTTTCTCGCTCTTGTTCCTAGCGCAACAGGATCACGCGGTAATACCCAGCGGGACCGTTGCCGATATCCATGGCATCGCTCGTCCCCGCCGCAAATCTCGGCGCCCCCAAATTGCTCCATGTGATGAGATTGGTCGTCACCTGCACCTGATACGTCGCCCCGGCCTGCGTATTCCAGCTTAGGAACACTCCTTCGGTTGTCTTGGTCATTTGCTGCTTCAGCCAGCTATCGGGCGCCACCGGATTGCCCCCGCTCAGGAAGACTTGATACAGGCTTAGGTTCGGCCCCAAATCAGCGCTCGCGGAAGGCCATTGCGCCGTATTCGTGCCATAATATTCCACCATCCAAGCAAACGGAATTGCCCCCCAGTGATTCGTGCCCCAAGCGGTACCGCGGGCCGAGGGCGACAAAGGCGAACGCGCTCCCGCCGTGGTGACATAGTCCACGGCAAAGGCATGCGTACTGCCCGCCGCCAAGCCTTTGGCCGCAGTCAGGGTCCACAAGTTACTGATAACCACACCCGTGGGCGAACCCGCGCCGTCCACGTAAACTTCATAATTGCTCACAGACAATCCCAGCACCGGGGCCCACGTCACCACCAATTCCGGCTGGTATACGTTGTTGCTCAGGAGATAGGGGGCCCACACAAATGGCGCCGGCATCGGGTCCACCACCGCCGCCACATTGAGGTACCGTTGCCCAAACAAGTCAAAACTATAGGGCAGCCCGGTGAAGCTGGTCCAAACCACGAGAAACTGGTCCGCCCCATCCGCCGCCACCGCCGGCTGCATCTGCTGGCCGATGGTGGTGGTGTTCACCCGAAATTCACTCCCCACGAAAGAACCGTCCTTATGCACATATTGGCCGTAAACACCCTCCCGCGAACCGTCCTGCCCCAAACTCGTCCACACCGCAAGGTAATCCAGCCCAATGGCGCTCAAATGCGGCGCATATTGGTTCCCATAGACATAGGTATTCAGTCGCACCACGTTTCCCGCCGCCCCGGCGCTGCTAAACGGCCGCGCATACACGTCCCAGCCATTGCTGCTCACCGTCAAACTTCGCCCGCTCCAGGCCACCAGGAAACTCCCGTCCGATGCCGCAGCCAGACTCGGGTTGGCGGAGGGAATCGCCGCCACGTTCACCAGAAATTCGTTGCCCGCCGGCACCCCGTTGCTTTGGAATTGACGCGCATAAATATCGACGCTTGCCTGCACAATTTGGGTCGGGGAGGTGCCATTGCCCTCATTGATCCCGGTGGAAATCCCCGCGCGTTCCTGCTCGGAAACCCAGCTCACCACAAATCCTCCGCCGGCCAATGCCGCCACCGCCGGCGTGCGCTGGTTGAAATTTGTAAATTGGTTCACCAAAAATTCCTTCGCCACTGTCGCCCCCGCGGGAGAGAGAATCTTGGCATACACGTCCTGCAAACTGTTCGTCCCCGCCTGATTCAAGCTGGACCAGACGACAACCACGTTGCTGTCGTTGAGCACCGTTACGGCAGGATTGATCTGGCAGCTGCCGGTGTTGGTAAAGGCGCTAACCAGCAGGTCGTTGGTCGTCAGGAACGTGTTGGTCGGCGTCAGAAAACGGCCATAGATGTGCTGAAAGCCTTCCTGGCCGCCTTGCCAGACGATCGCCGCGCCGCCACTCTTGAGCAAGGCCACGCGGGGATGCTCCTGGTCGCCCGCGCCAGTGACATTGACCCGGAAACTGTTCAGCGTCCCCGATAACGTCGAGCCCAACCGCTCCGCGCTGATACCCCAGCCGTCCCCATCGGTGACATTGTCCTGCCATACCACAATGCCGCCGGTGGTGGAAATGGCAACATCGGGAAACATCTGATCGCCCAGCAGGGAACCGACGACGGGGTATTCGGTGCCATGGGGAGTATAATAATTGGTCTGGGCCATGGCGCCCGGCGCCAAGGGTAAAACCAACGCCCAAGTCAGGCACCAGGCAATAGTTCGGGCGCGAACGAAGAACAGCTTCATAGTACATTCCTCCTCAACATCATGCATGAAGCCGGTTCATAAACACTCGCCAGCGGACAAAGAATTTTCATTATATCCCAATTGATGCCTCTACATTGCCAGATTGCGGGAGCTTGTCTATCGGTCCGGTTACTACTCTTGTTGTAGTGTTTGACACTACAAGCCAAAAATGAACCCCAAGCCAGTGACCGGACCACGGATCGGGAGCGAATGCGAAACAACTTCATAGGATGGGCCAAAAATATGCCAGTCGGCCGGATTTGTCGAAAAAATCCCGCCGCTGCCGTCGTGCGGTTCGCCGCACCGGCCTCATGTTTGAACCAGCTTTGCAAATTCATTTTAAATCAACTCCGCCTGCCGCCCGGACGACTCCTGGAGCAGGCTTTCGATCATGCCTTTAAATCCCCATCGCCCATATAACTCACGCAACCGCTCCCGATTCGCCGGTTTTACCGCCAGTTGCTCCGGCTCAAATTCACAGGCTACGGTTGCCAATCGCACCAGTTTCAAATTTCGCCTCACCACGTCCGCCGATCTCTCCAAGGCGGTCCGCAGCTTTTCGGACTTCACTTCGGACAACCGCCCCAAGAGGGTGGTCGCCGAGCCGAATTGCTTCAGCAGGTCCGCCGCCGTTTTCGCGCCCACCCCGGGCACGCCGGGAATATTGTCCACCGCATCACCCATCAGCGCCAGCCAATCGGCCACCTGCTCCGGCTCCACCCCGGCTTTGGCCAGCACCTGCTCGCGTGACCAGATCGCCCCGGTCTTGTCGTTCGGGTTCCACAACCCGATTGACGATGACACGAGCTGCATGAAATCCTTGTCGGAACTTGCAATCACCACGTTCCAACCGGCGGCCGCCGCTTGCCGGGCCAGACAACCAATGTAATCATCCGCCTCAACCTGCTCGCCGCAATAACTCGCCACTCCCGCCGCCGCCAGATACTCCCCAATCTCATCCAGTTGCGGGCGCAAATCCAAGGGCATCTCCGGCCGCTGTGACTTGTACTCCGGCAGCACCGCCATACGTTCGGTGCTCAATCCGCCATCCCACACCACCATGGCGTGAGCCGCAGCCAACGTTGCGCGCATCTTTTCAAGCATCTTGACGAAACCATAAATGGCATTCGTCGGCTGACCGCCCGGACCGCGCAAATGGCGAATGGCATGAAAAGCCCGGTACGCATAGGCATGCCCGTCAACAATCAGCAACCGGTTCACTTGGGCAGGTCGGACACTCCCACCGTCTTTTCCGATTCAACGGGCGCGATATTGTCTGAAGGCTGCGGGGGAACCCCCGCCAGGGCAAACGGAAGTTCATCGTCCGAATGCACCCGGCTGCCGGCCGGATCCACAATCGTGGCCGTTACAAAAATCATCAGGTTGTTTTTCGCGGTAGACTTGCTCTGGCTCTGAAATAGCCGGCCGAGCAGCGGAATATCCCCGATAACGGGCACCGAATCCTTGGTGCTGGTTACGGTCGAGGTGATCAACCCCCCCAGCACCACCGTCTGATTGTCCCACACGTTCACCGTGGTGACCAACTGCCGTACCGTGAATTTTGGAAGCACGGTCGGCAACTCGACCACATTTAATGTGCCCGTGACCTGCGGCAGAGCCAGTTGATCATAGCCGCCAAATTCAGTGTCCGACGGAATCAGCGCCAGATTGATCGTATAACCATCCGCGAGGACGTATGGCACCACATCAAGAATGGGGCCAGTTTCCACCGACTGCGTGATGGGGGAAATGGCCGAGGTTCCCGGCGCAAAGGTATTGTTTTGCGCGCTGGCGCTCACCGCGCCCAGCAATCCGACCATCGCGACCGCGGGCAGCGCTAATTTCATCGGTAAATTGGTTGTGCTTTTCATATCACGTCAAGACTAGGGTTAAGGTGTGGCACCTGTGCCGGTGGTTGTGGTGGCAGCAGTCCCCTGTTGGAAATTCAGGCCAATGACCACGGTGACCACCGAGGTGGCTCGCATCTGCGTCTGCCGCCCGCTGATCACGGTAATTTCCGGCTCACCCAATGTTTCGACGCCCGTGCGGGATTGCAAGGCATGCAGGACCACCTGGAAATTGGGATTCGTCAAAATACCGGTTATCGTCGCGGTGGTGGAGCCGGGCGTGCCGGGGCCCGAGGTTAATCCGCTGCTAAATAGAGACTGCCCCTGATCGGCGATGGTTTGAGCTGCCGTGGCGCCGGGAAATGCGCCCAAGGGATTGGCCGCCGAAGTCGGCACCGTAAGCGATCCGGGATTACCGCCTTGAGCCACCGCCTGATTCCCCACATTGAACTGCCCGAGATACCAATCCATGCCCAACTGGTTGTTGTCGCTTTGGGATACTTCGATGAAGCGGGCCTTGATGTGGACCTGCGGCGGCACTTGATTGAGGATTTGCAGCGCCCGCTCAATGGTTTCCAAATCCGACTCCGTGGCTTTGACAAACAACAGCCCCAATCGATCGTT
>Ga0302320_10008231_pt1 | contig 22733 bp, 20 predicted proteins | sample Bog_T0_3_FD_202130 | JGI IMG/M metagenome (GOLD analysis project Ga0302320, IMG submission 202130) | Peat permafrost microbial communities from Stordalen Mire near Abisko, Sweden - Bog_T0_3 | ecosystem: Environmental > Terrestrial > Soil > Wetlands > Peat | place: Sweden: Abisko, Stordalen Mire... | reverse complement strand
GGGTACCACGCGCTATTGAATAACGTGTCGGGCAACAACAACACCGCGACCGGATATCAGGCGCTTTTCAACAACACGGCCCACGACAACACGGCTGACGGCTACAACGCCCTCGTCCTCAACACCTCCGGATACAATAATACGGCGACCGGATCGTCGGCGCTCGCCGCCAACGTGGACGGAGGAGACAACTCAGCCTTCGGCGCGCTGGCACTTTCTCAAAATACCAACGGTGTCGGCAATACCGCCAGCGGCGCGTTTGCCCTGTATCTCAATCATACCGGTCAGGACAATACCGCTGATGGAGTCGGTGCGCTCAACAACAACAATGACGGCGACGACAACACAGCCGTCGGATCTTCCGCCCTCAATGCTAATACCTCAGGCGCCTACAACACCGCTACGGGATTCGGTGCTCTTGTTGGCAATACCGTGGGCGTCGACAACACCGCATCGGGTTGGTATTCTCTCGCCGCCAATTCGAGTGGCGCGGAGAACACAGGCATCGGGTTTGAAGCGCTGTATCACTCCACCGGCTCTAACAATATCGCTCTCGGATTCGAAGCCGGTCTAAGCATTGCAAGCGGCAGCTACAACATCGACATCGGCAGCGCCGGTGCCGGGACCGACGGTGTGAACGCGAAGAGCGGCGTCATCCGCATCGGGACTGCCGGCGCCCAGAATGAGGTCTTCATCGCCGGCATCGAAAACTCCAAGATCACCGGCAGCGCTGTGTACGTAACGTCTACGGGACGGCTGGGCGTGCTGGCATCTTCCGAACGCTACAAGACCGCCATTGCCCCGATGGGTGCGAATACCGCCAAACTCGCGCAGCTGCGACCCGTGAGCTTCAAACTCAAGACCGATGCCGAGGGAACGGTGCAGTACGGTCTGATCGCCGAGGAAGTGGACAAGGTATATCCCGAACTCGTGATTCGCGACGAGGCGGGCACCATTCAGGGAGTGCGCTACGACGAACTCGCGCCGATGCTTCTGAATGAGTTTCAGTCCTTGGTTCGGCAGCGTGACGCCGACGCCGTCATCCGAGACTCACAGTCGGCCAAGATCGCGTTGCTCGAGCAAAAGCTGGCCGAGGTGGACGACCTCAAGCAGCAGTTATCCTCGGTGATCCAGGAACTGAAAACGGGGGCCAAGTTGGTCGCTCAGCGCTAGGGCGCTGCGTCGCTCGCGGACGACGATGAGAAATCCGCGAGCGACTTCCAACCCGACCTCGAGATGAGGGTTCATCTTCTAGGAAATGTGTTTACAGGAGTACCGCCGATGACCACAGCAAACTTTCTCGTTCGAGCCTCGATGATTGCCGCGATCCTCGGTCTCAGCGACTCGGGGACCGCCCAACCCGGCGAAGAGCTCGCACCGCTGGTTGGAACGAAGCTCTCCCCGCCGGTCACAATCACGTATACGGGAACTTCACCCGCACTCAATATCATCGACGACGGAACTTCCTCGAGCGGCACGTCCCCCGCGTTGAACATCATTGAGTCGGGCCCGAATCGCGGGATAAATGTTTCTCTGACGAATGCGAAAAATGGTTACAGCGCGATCTATGGGGTGACCGCTGGCACGGGATCCGGAATCCTTGGCGTCAACAGCGGGACGATCGGCTATGGCGGCAAGTTTCAAATCACGAACCAAAACAGCCAACAACCGGTTGTGTATGTTCTGAATAGCGGTTCTGGCTATGGTATTCAGGTGCTCCAACAGGGATTCAACCCGAATGCGGCCATCTACGGCGACTCCTCACAAGGTTTCGAAGGCACGGGCGTCGAGGGTAACGGATCCTATTACGGCGTTGTCGGGACCACCGCGGGCGGTGGAACCGGCGTGCATGGGGAATCCAACAGCTCAACGGCGTTGAGCGACGCCGGATTCGGCGTTTCGGGCAACAGCGCCACCGTAGCCGGTGTGTTTGGCTACAACCACTCGAGCACTGGCCCAGATTCGTCGGGGAATTTCGGCGCCAACGGTCCCGCAGCCGGAGTCTATGGCCAGAGTATCAACGGGTACGGCGTTTATGGCGTCAGCACACACAGCTACGCGGGATATTTCAATGGCGCGGGATATTTCGATGGGAAACTGTTTGCAACGGGCGCCGTCAGTGCGCCTGCCTATCTGATCACGAGCGACCGCAATGCCAAGACCGAAGTCACGCCAATAGACGAAAATCAAGTGCTGACTCGCTTGAGTGAGCTTCAAATCGGGTCATGGTCTTACAAGAACGATCCAAATAGGATGCGCCATGTCGGCCCAATGGCCCAGGACTTTCAGGCCGCGTTTCATCTGAACGGGGATGACGACAAACACATCAACCTGTCGGATGTCGCGGGAGTCAGCCTCGTCGCGATTCAGGCGCTGAACCGTCAGTTGCAGGCGAAAGACGCGGAAATCTCCGCGCTCAAATCGGAACTTCGTGACCAAAAAGCGGCCATTCGTTCCGAATTGCTCGAACTCGAGCAGCGGTTATCGTCGCGATTGGCGAGGGTCGAGCTGCAACGAAAGCAGGTCACGACGCAGCTGACGACCGCCATGCACTACAATTCGACCCCGGCGGTGACGCTTGCTCGGCAGTAGGTCGGGACCGGGCAGCATGGCTCGGGAACCAATGGCGGCTCCTCGCTTGCTGCTCGCTGCCGCGGGCACCGGCGCCGTGGACGGGTTCGATCGAAGAGAGTCGCGGATGGATCGAAAGAACTGGCGGATGTTGTCGATAACGGCGGTTTTCGCTGCCCTCGCACTCGGGGCGGGCGGGCTTGCGTATCGCGAACATGCGGCGATCGACGCTCTGAAATCCGAACGCGTTCGAGGCGAGTTGCGGCCGATCGCGCAGTTGCTGCAGGAAGATCGGCGGATTCTGGCCGAACTTCAAGCCGCGCCATTTCCGGAAGGCGACGCAGACGTTCTCGAATCCTACCTCATCAAAATTCGCAGAGATGGCGTTGCCAAACACAGCGACATGAAACAACGACTCGACGCGCTCGCGGAAAACAATGTCGAGATCGTAGCGTTGATCAAAGCGTATTCACCGCACGCCAGGACTGCGGCGTTCACGACGACGTCCGATCGATTCAGAGAGTACGCGGCCGCCTGGCGCGATCGGTGGAACTCGATCATGGAACTGTTCATGGCGGGCGGGAACTACGCCAAAGCGGCGGTTGCGTTTCCGAACGAATTCGCGGCGCCGTTGGAGACGGAAATCACCGCGGCGAATTGGGTCAAGATCCGTCCAAGATCCATTTGACGAGCGCCGCATGCACGGGTTCGCCCGCGCCCGTGTCGACGCGCGGATCGTTGATCAGAGAGACGAGCACGTAGGTCTTGCCCGCGGGCGTCGTCACGTAGCCGGCGACGCCGCTGACCTCGTCGATATGCCCCGTTTTCAAGCGCACCGCGCCGGCGGGCGTCGTCTTCATGCGCGCGCGCAGCGTGCCGTCGATGCCGGCGAGCGGCAGGGAGGCCAGAAACTCGGGCGCGTAGGGGCTGCGATACGCGGCGCGCAGGACGTTCGCCATGGTGCGCACGGAGACGTGGGCGCTGCGCGAGAGGCCGGAGCCGTTGTCGATCGCGAGGTCCTCGAGCCCGATGCCGCGCGCCCTGCCCCAGTCGCCGATCGCGGCGATGCCCTTGGCGACCGTCGCGGGCGGGCCATAGCGCTCCTCGCCCAAGGTCAGCAGCAGGTGCCGCGCCATGAGGTTGCTGCTGTATTTGTTCGTGAGCCGGACGATTTCGCCGAGCGTCAGCGACTCGTAACTGAGCAGCACGCGCGCATCGGCAGGCGCGGCCTCGACGCGCAGCTTGCCGTCGACTTCGCCGCCCGACTCCCGCCACAGGGACACGAAAGTGCCGTAGGCATAGTCGGTGGGTGTCGAGAGCACGCGCGTGAGATCGCGCGGTGCGCAGGCGCCGGCGAGCGTGCCGCGGAAGGCGACGTGATTGCCGCGCGGCGCGGGGATCTCGAAGTCGACGCGATTCGAGGGGCCGCGGCAACGGCCCGCGGTATACCGAATGCGATTGTCGATCACGAGATTGCTCGGCGCGGGTTCGGCGACGATGTCGACGGTGCGCGCGTCGGCATTCGGCACGACGTGGAATTCGATCGACTGAAAATTGATCATCAGCGCATCGGGTTCGACGTTGTAGACGCGGTTGGGGCGCCCGTCGAAGGCGCCGGGATCCTCGGGTTCCAGGGCGAACGCGGTATTGTCGATGACGACGTCGCCGCGAATCGCCTTGAGCCCCTGGGCGCGCAAGCGCCGCACGAAGCCCCACCAGCGTTCGAGGGTCATGTACGGATCGCCGCCCCCTTGCAGCACGAGATTGCCGTCGAGCACGCCGTTCTCGAGGCGTCCATGCACCAGCGCCCGCGTATGCCAGGTGTATGCGGGCCCGAGCAGGTCCAAACTCGCGTAGGTCGTGACGGTCTTGAGCGTCGAAGCGGGGCTTCGCGGCACGTCGGCATTGTGGCTGATCAGGGCCGCGCCGGTATCGACGTCGAGCACGACGTAACTGACGGAAGGCGCGGGGATGCGCGCGGCCTCGAGCGTGCGCAAGATCTCGGCGGGCGGGGTTGACACGGCGAGCAGGGCGCAAACGAGGAAACTCATCAGCCGCACGTTACCATAGCGGTCGCGCATTCCGCGCAGCTCGGAGGCTCAGATTCGTCATGCAGACCACGCTCACGGGCGAGTTCGTCGTCGCGTCGGGAGGTACGGCCGCCTGGCGCATCGCCAATCGCCTCGCACCCGGCGAGTTCGTGATCCTGCGGGGCGCGCCGGCGGCCTTGAGGCTGTTGCCGCGCGCGGCCACGCGCCTCGTGATCGACTGGGCGCCGGGGGGCAGCGCGCGCGTGACGCTATGGGCCGGCGCCGAGACGCTGTCCTTCGAGGCCGCCAACGCGCTGCTGCACGAGCCGCGCCTGGAACTCTATGAACCCTTGCAGTTGCCGCGCTTCACGCCGGACATGGCGCGCTTCTGGCATCGAGTGTTCCGCGTCGTGAAACTGCCCGGGGGACGCTGGCTGCTCGGCTGGATTGCGCACCGTGCGCGCAGATGACTCAGACAGGCCGCCAAGCCTTGTACGGGGGCCGCCGTCCTCTACGGAGCGGTCTCAGCCGCTGGTTTCTGCATGCTTCGTTCGCGGGCCTTGGTGAGCTGCGCGGAGAGCAGGGCGATGCGGCCGCTTTCGACGCCCGCCCGGCGTGCCGTCGCGATCGCGGCGGCGGCGGCGTCCAAACGCTCTTCCAGCAACGCGCTTTGGGCGCGCGCGTAAAGCCGCTCGCGCAACTCGGCAATCCCGGCATGCGCGGTCGCGCTGCGCGGATTACGGCCGAGCTCGCGCAGGTAGAATTCGAGCGCGTTGTCGCCCGCGGGTTCCGTCAGACGGTCCGCCGCGAGCGCGGCGGCCGCGCGCAACAACAGAGGCGATCTCGTGTCGTCGTTGGCGTCGCCCGGATCCGTGACCCTGGAGGGTTCCCGGGCGCCGGATCGAGCCCAGAATGCCCAGCCGGCGGTGACCAGGACCACCGTGATGCCGAGTGCCGCCAGCACGAGCAGCCCGCGGCGAATCGGCACCGTGGGCGCAACGGCGGGAAGCGTGTGACGCCGCGCCCGCAGATCCGCATGCTTGTTGACCGCCGCATCGATGAAAAGCTTCGCGCGCGCCGGCGACATCGGCTTGTGGATGAACCGATAGACGAGCCCCATGCTGATCGATTCGGCCAAGGCGGTTTCGACCTCGCGCGTGCCGGCGCAAACGATCACGAGATCGCGCAATTGCCGTTTGATGCCGGCGATCCACACGTCGACCGGCACGGTGACGGTCTGGGCGTCGACGACGAGAATGCCGACCTCACCCGCGACCAGCAACTCGCCGACCTTGTCCGCCGAGGCAACGTGCCAGACCCGGCGCATGTCGCCGACTGCCTCGCGCAAGGTCTGGAGGAAGGCCGCGTCGGTCGTCACGACGACTACTTCCACGATCTCGCTGGCTAGCACCGCAAATTCCCCTCACTCTAGCGCATGCCGCAGCGCACCTACTGCGACGCAGCAAGCGATGGGTCACGGCGCGACTCGCGGGCGACGGCGGTCCGACGGCCATGGCGTTCGCGCGGCTGTATACGATACGCTCCAAGGGCACGGCGCCAAGAGCATCGTGGCCCCGCGACCCCCAGGTGAGTCTTATCGCAGCGCGTAGCCTCGAATCCACGACCGCACGCAGCACATTGCGCGCGACCATTCACGCGGACGGCCTGCGCCGCTGCGCCTGGTGCGGCACCGACGCGCTTTACGTCGCCTATCACGATGAGGAATGGGGCGTGCCCTTGCATGACGACCGCGCCTTGTTCGAGATGTTGTGCCTCGAAGGCGCACAAGCGGGCTTGAGTTGGTTCACGATCCTGCGCAAGCGAGAGTCCTATCGGCGGGCCTTCGACGGTTTCGATGCCGAGCGCATGGCAGCGTACGGCGCTGCTCGCAAGGCCTCGCTGCTGCTCGACGCCGGCATCGTACGCAATCGCCTCAAGATCGACGCGTTCGTGGGCAACGCTCAGGCGTATTTGAATCTCCTCGAGACCGAAGCCTCGTTCGCCGCCTACCTCTGGCGATTCGCCGCCGCCCGCGAACGGCGTCGTCGCCCGCTTGCGCTCGGCGGCATTCGCGTCTCGACCCCATCGAGCGATCGCATGAGCCGCGATCTGAAGCAGCGTGGATTTCGCTTCGTCGGCACGACGATTTGTTACGCGTTCATGCAGGCCGTCGGCATGGTCGACGAGCATCAGCGCGGCTGCTGGGCCGGCGAGCGCTCAAGGACGGCTCTCCGGCGGATCGACGGATGAGCCCTGTTCGCGCAAGATCGCCTCGACCACATCCTGTTCACGCCGCAGCGCCCGCATGCGTGCGACACGCCAGCGCGCATGTGCGTTGCGGCGCCAGGGGAGCACGGACAGGTCGAACTTTCCGGCGGCGCTGCCTCGCCATTCGAGCACCCGGCGCCGCTCGGCGAGTGCATGCGCTTCCCGTCCATCCGCGGCAACGAAGCGCTTCTCGAGATTGAGCCCGATCACTTGTGCAATCACCGTGTCCCCCAATTGCAGGTTCCTGGCCACGCGGAGACAAGACTCGCGCCGCGCAGATTCGGCGCCGGCTTCGCGGCAGGTGTCGACGATGGCTTGAAAATTCGGAACGATGCCGGCGCTCGCGACCCCGACCGCATAGCCGAAGCGCGAGTCGTCGGAATCGACACCGCCTTTCGGCAGTTCGGATGCGACCGCACGCAGTTGGTCGTAGAGCAGCACGATGATGCGATTCCAGTAGATGTCGAAGCGCGCTCCCTGGGCCATGTCCGCGAGCACGCGGTCGACCTCAACGGCATCGTGGTCCTTGTGGGCGGCCGCGAGCGTCGGCAGCCATGCCGCCGCGTTGTCCGGATCCAACCAGCGCATCGCGGTCGCGGCCTCGCGGTTGTCGCAGCCGGGTTCGGTCGCGCAGAGCCGCACGCGAATCCAGGCGATCGCCGGGTCCGCGGGCGCAAGGCCGGCCGCCGAGGCGGCGAGATCGAGCGCGCCCAAGCCCGCATCGACCGGGGCGTACCCGCTTTTTGCGGCAAAATGCGCGAGCAGCGCCGCGGCGGCGAGCGAATCGGCGGTGCCGCGCCGCTCGAGGGAGCGCAGCGCCGCGGCATTGAAACGCATCACGCGGTCGGCGACCTTGAGCAGCGGGCCGCCAAGGCCGGCTTCAGCATGCAGCGCGGTGGGAACACCGGCCGCGAGGAGCAGCGCGAAGACGGTTGAACGGATGACAGGCAGCACCGGCCAGAACTCGCGCGGCCTCTAGCTAGCCGCGACCCGCCGAAGCCGTCAGCCCGGCGGTGATCGCGAGACGCATGGCATCCTCGACCGAAATCTCGAGGGGTTCGACGTGGTTGCGCGGCACGTAGACCGTGTAGCCGCCGAAGGCATAGCTCATCGGAAAGTAAACCGTCACCCATTCCCGGCCGCCATGCGAATTGAGCACGGTCGGCACGTCCTCGCGGGTCACGAAACCGATCGCACGCACGTCGCCGAATCGTGCGAGCACGACACGCTGCAAATCGCGCTTCTCGCCGCTGCCCGAGGGCAGCAGGCTGACGACGTCGCGAAAGCCGCCGTAGAGCGTCTTCACGAACGGTATGCGGCCGAGAAAATCGTTCCAATACTTGAGGATGATCTTGCCCGCATAGGCATTGACGAGGCTCCCGACCGCGAGCAGCAGCAGGAAGCCGGCGACGAGACCGAGGCCGGGCCAGTAGTGTTCCGGGCTCACGAGCCTGAGACCGATCAAGGCGCGGCGCAGCCACTCCTCGAGCGTGTGCACCACCCACCAGATTACGTAGACCGTCAAGGCAAGCGGCAGCACCGTCACGAGACCGCTCATCGTCAAGGCCAGAATCTTACGCATGGCGACATTCTCTCACGAACGCCGTCGAGGACGCATGAGGGGGGACGCCGGTCGAGGACGCAGGAAGGCGACGCACGAGCTGCACTCAATGTGCGAAAATCACGGCATGTCAGACCCCGAGAGCTCGACGGAAGACGCCTCATGGCCCACGTCGGCGGCCGGCATCGCTGCGGCGACCCCCGCCGACATCCCCGTGATTCTCGAGCTGATCCGCGAGCTCGCCGCCTACGAGCACCTCGAGGATCAAGTCGTCGCGACCCCGGAGTCCCTGCGTTCTGCGCTGTTCGGCGCAGCGCCGTCGGCGGCGGCCGTGATCGCGCGGGTCGACGCGATGCCCGCCGGGTTCGCACTGTATTTCCACAATTTTTCAACCTTCCTCGGCAAGCCCGGGCTTTATCTCGAGGATCTGTATGTGCGTCCCGCCTTTCGCGGCCGCGGCGTCGGCAAGCGCCTGCTCGTGCATCTCGCCGCACTCGCGTTGAGCCGCGGTTGCGGACGATTCGAATGGGCCGTGCTGGATTGGAATCGCCCGGCGCGCGATTTCTATGAGTCGCTGGGCGCAGCCCCGAACGCAGAGTGGATCAACTATCGCCTCACGGGAGAAGCATTGCGGCGGCTCGCGCTCGCCGACCGTTGAGGGCGGTCGCGGCCGCGCTCAGCGGTCGCGCGGCAACAAAAAGCGAATTCCCTGCGAATTGAGCACGACACCGTCGCGGCGAATGCGCTCGAGTATCGGACCCTCCTGTAGCTGTGAGCCTTCCCGGTACTTGTGCATGTTGATGTAGACGAAGCGGTCCGCCGGGTTCGTCGCATACACGTGCACGTCCAGATGCAGTTCGGGCAGCGCATCGACTCCGGAGAGGTTCAATTCGCTGATCGACGGCAGGACTTCGTCGGGCGGGTCCGCAGTCCGGCCGACCGGCGCGCGCAGCGTGGGCTCAGAGCGTCGCGGCGCCGACTTCGGCGCCGACCCGTCGCCGGGCTCGTCGACGTCCGCATCCGCGCCCGTCAGTGGAATCTCGGGCGCATAGGTCCCCGCGCCGTCCATGGGGCTGAAATGATCGGCCGTGCCGGCCCCGATCGGTGCCGGGGTCGGCTGCGCCGGGGCGGTCGCGATCGGCGCCGCCGTTTGGTTCGACTGTGCCGCCGCGCGCACGGCCGCGATCGAGCCACGCAACGGGGCGGAGGCGCGCGGCGGGGTCGTGGCACCGGGTCCCCCGCGCAGCAGGAACAGGCACAGCACGACCAGATTGATGCCGAGCAAGGTCCCCAAGCCCACGGCCCAGAGCGGAAAACGCGCCCGCGGAGCGGCGCCGCCGGGGTCCATGAGGCCGGGCACGGTCTGGCGCTGGCGTTCGATCTCCGATTTTTTCAGGGCATCCAGAATAAACGACATGGGATGGAGTCCTAACCGCCGCGCTCGCCGCTCTGAAGCAGCAAGGGTGAGTCCGGATCGGCGAGAGCCGTTTCGAGCATGATCTGGGTTTGGATGCCGGCGATGCCGTCGACGTTCAGCCGATGTTCGCGCTGAAAGTTCTCGACGGCGACGGCGAGATCGCGATCGAACAGATCGCTGCGGACGGGCTCGGTCGCCGGACCTTGGAGCGCATTGAGGCTGCGCCGCAGCCAGCGTACTTCCTCACCGCTCATGCCGACCGACAACAGCCGCGGCCGTCGCGTCTTGGGTCGCCAAACGACCGTGAAATCGCCAAACCATGCCTTAGAGACCTCGTCGAGTGGGATCTGTTCATTGTGATCGCCGAAGGTCAACGTCGCGTTTTGGTCGGACAGGGTCGTGAGCACGACGCGATGCTTCTTGCCGTGATCGTCGGTCAGCGTCAGGATCGCCGGCCGATTGAGCATGCGCACTTCGGCCCAGGAGCCGCGCTGGTCGAAACAGGCGAGGCCGGCCTTCGCGGCCTGGCCGCAGGGATCCCGGTTGTCCAGCAGTGTCGTGCCCCACAGCGCGAGCAGGCGTCGATAGGCCGCGGCATCGGTCGTGTCCACGGCATTCGCGGCGAGCAAGGCATAGAGCGACGGTCGGGCCCCGGAGGATGCGCCGGGCGTCGCCACGCCGGGCGTCCTGATCCCGGACGTCGCCATGCCGAGCGGTGCCGCGGCCGCCCCTGCGCCGGACACCGCGCCGGCGTTCGCGCTTCCCGTCGAGGCGGTAAAGACGGGTGGCGCCGCGGCCGGCATGACGTTGAGGCCGGCCGCGGCGTCGGCGGCCGATCCGGCCGCATCGGCGCCCTTGCTCTCGGCCGGGTCCGGCGCGGCGCGCGCCGCGAGCGCCGCATCGCCGACGGCCTGCGGGCTGCGGCGGTAGAACACGTGCCATCCGCCGAATAGCAGCATCGTGAGCGCAACGGCTCCGGCGCTTCCCGCGGCCCAACCGATCCACGCCGGGGCAAAGCGCCGCCCGTACACTTCGCTCGCGGCCTGGCGCACGAGCGCTGCGGTGATCCGGCGCTGTTCCTGGGTATAGGCGCCGAGCAGCGCTCGATCGCAGCAAACGTTGACCACGCGTGGAATTCCGGAGGAAAGGCGGTGGACCTCCGCAAGCGCCGTCGAGGTAAATATCTCGCCCGTGTGACCCGCGACGCGCAGCCGGTGGCGCACGTAGCCCTTGGTTTCGCGCTTGCTGAGCGGACTCAGGTGATATCGCCCGGTGATGCGCTGTGCGAGCTGGCGCAGCTCGTTGCGGTCCAACAGGTCGCGCAATTCCGGCTGGCCGATGAGAATGATCTGCAGCAGCTTCTGGCTGGGCGTCTCGAGATTGGTGAGCAGTCGCACCTGCTCGAGGACGTCGGTGGAGAGGTTTTGCGCCTCGTCGACGATCACGATCACGCGCCGGCCCTCAGCGTGCGCTGCGAGCAGCCGGCGGTTGAGCGCGTCGACCATCTGCTTCACGCTGTCTCGATCCCCGGGTGCGATGGCAAGCCCGAGTTCCTCGCAGATCGTGAGCAGGAACTCCGCGGGCGTGATTCGCGGATTCAGGATCACCGCGACGTCGGCGTGCTGGGGCATGCGCGACAGCAGGGTACGCACGACGGTGGTCTTGCCGGTACCGACCTCACCCGTGAGCTGGATGAAGCCGCCGGCCTCGTTGATGCCGTACAACAGGTGCGCGAGGGCTTCGGCGTGACGCTCGCTCAGATAGAGAAAGCGGGGGTCCGGGGTGATTGCGAACGGCTTTTCGCTAAGTCCGAAGAAACTCGTATACATAGAACGGTTACGTATACACGGGGAAACCCGATGATACCAAGTTCGACCACGCTCAAGTGGAACTGCGTTGCAAATGGCTCGCCCTGGTCAACAGCGCCGAGCCGAACCGCCGCCGGATATCGTCGACGGTGCTGTCCAGGCGCGACGCCGGCGCGGGCGCCGCGGCAAACAGATCAGGCTGTGCCCCGCCGCCGAAGTCGCTGACCCCGAGGCCGAGCAGGCGCACGGCGGCACGCGGCTGGGTCGTGCGCCACGCGTCCAACAGTTCGAGACCGGCTTCACAAAGCCGGGCGGTCTCCTGCGTCGCGGGCTCGAGCGTGCGCTGGCGGGTGTAGGTCTTGAAGTCGCTGCGCCGGATCTTGACGGTGACCGTGCGGGCGTGCAAACCCTGGGCGCGCAAGCGGCTCGCGGTCCGATCGGCCAGGCGGGTGAGTTCAGCACGCAACGTACGCGCGTCCGTGAGGTCGGTCTTGAAGGTCTCCTCCGCACTGATCGATTTCTCCTCGCGATCCGGCACGACCGGTCGATCGTCGAGTCCGCGGGCCCGATCGCGCATCGCGGCGCCGTGTTTGCCGAAGGCCTTCCAAAGGGTCGAATCGTCAGCGTGCGCCAAATCGCCGAATGTCCGCAGCCCCACGGCCTGGACGCGCGGCAGCGTCATCTTCCCGACGCCGAACAAACGCTCGATCGGCAGCGGATCGATGACACTCGTGAGGTTTCCCGCGTGGATCGTGAACATGCCATCCGGTTTGTCGAGATCGGATGCGATCTTCGCGAGCAGCTTGTTGGGCGCCACGCCGACGGACGCGGTCAAGGCCGTGGTCGCGTGAATGCGCCGCCGGATCTCGGCGCCGATCACCCCGGCCTCCCCCAGCAGCCGAGCGCTCGCCGTGACGTCGAGGAAGGCTTCGTCGAGCGAGAGCCCCTCCACGAGCGGCGTGAAATGGTGAAAGATCTCGAAGACCTGGCCGGAGACCTCGCTGTAGACCCGCATGCGCGGTCGCACGCAAATCGCCTCGGGGCAGCGCCGCAGCGCTTCGGCGATCGGCATCGCCGAGCGCACGCCGAAGCGGCGCACCGCGTAGTTCGCCGCCGCGACGACTCCGCGGCCGCTCACGCCGCCGACGATCAAGGGCTTGCCGCGCAGCTTCGGGTCATCGCGCTCCTCCACGGACGCATAGAACGCGTCCATGTCGACGTGCAATATCGCCCGGAGGGACATCACTCCACGGTGATTGTGATTTTCTGGGAGTGCACGGGCGGCTGGAAGGAACGGTGCGTGAAGTCGGCGAACAGCAGCTCGAGCGTATGCTTGCCCGGCGGCAGCGTCAGCACGGTCTCGGTCTGACCCTTGCCGAAGTGCAGGATCTTGTCCGTGGCGGGCATCGGCTGATCGAGAACGATGTCGGCAAGGTCCGTGTCGACCAGCAGGTGATGATGGCCGGTGTTATCGAACTTGATGCCCGCCGGCGCGATGCCCATGCCCTTCAGGCCGAAGCGCACGGTCACCGGCCCCTTGATCTTCTCGCCGTCGTGCGGCGATATTAGATACACCTCGGCGTTGGGCGAAGGCGAGGGCGGCGCGGAGCTGCCTGGCACGGATGGCGCCGCGCCGGGAGGCGACTGGGCGGGGGGCGACTGGCCGAGCGCCAGCGAGGTCAACAGGCACGCGTACATGATCAAGGGAAATCGGCTCATGAACGGAACTCCTCAACGATGAAGCGATCGCCGCTATGGTACAGGTTCGGGACGACCGCCCGAGCATACACCGGCAGCCGTGACCGCAAGAAGGACCCGGCCGCGACCCGCCAGATCGTCACGCCCGTCAGTTCAGATCAGATCCTTCACGCCGTCGCGCTCCTCGAGCAGTTCCCGGTGGGTCGCGTCCAGCTTGGCGCGGCTGAATTCATCGATCGACAGCCCCTGGACGATCTGATTTCGGCCATTGGCACACGTCACGGGATACGAATAAATCACGCCCGCGGGGATGCCGTAGCTCCCATCGGAGGGGATCGCCATGCTGACCCAGTCGCCGGGCGGAGTTCCCAGCACCCAGTCATGCATGTGATCGAGCGCCGCCGCCGCCGCCGAAGCGGCCGAGGAGGTGCCTCGCGCCTTGATGATCGCGGCACCGCGCTGTTGCACGGTCGCGATGAAATACTCCTTGAACCAGCCCTCGCCGACGACGCCGATTGCGGGCTTGCCGGCGACGGTCGCATGATTCAGGTCCGGATACTGGGTCGCCGAATGATTGCCCCAGATGATGACCTTCTTTACGTCGCTCAGCAGCGCGCCTGATTTCTCGGTGACCTGGGCGAGACCGCGATTGTGATCGAGGCGCGTCATTGCCGTGAACTGGCCCGGCGCCAAAGATGGCGCGTTGCGTTGGGCGATCAAGGAGTTCGTATTGGCGGGGTTGCCGACCACGAGGACGCGCACGCCGCGGCTTGCGACCGCATCGAGCGCCTTGCCCTGGGCCGAAAATATCTTCGCATTCTCGAGCAGCAGATCCTTGCGCTCCATGCCGGGTCCGCGCGGCCGCGCGCCGACGAGCAGCGCAAAGTCGCAGTCCTTGAAGGCGACCCGGGGGTCGTCCGAGGCACTGACCTTGTTCAAGCTTGCAAAAGCGCAGTCGTTCAATTCCATCACGACGCCCTGCAGGGCAGGCTGTGCGGCGGGAATCTCCAGCAGGTTCAGGTTGATCGGCTGGTCTGCCCCCAGCATTTGTCCCGATGCCACACGGAACGCAAGCGCATAGCCAATGTTGCCGGCGGCGCCGGTGATCGTGACGGTGACGGGCTTCTTCATGAGATCTCCTGCCGCAAAGCCGCTAATCTTAGCTCAATTCCCTCACCCCATCAGCCTGTCTGACTTATCCGCGGTCGCGGCCACGGGGATGAGTCAGACAGGCTGCTAGGCAGCACGCGGGAGCTGCGGCCGTTGGCAGCCGCGCCGGGGCGGCGCAGAATCATGGGCCGCCGACCATCGGCATCGACCCAAGGAGCGCTGGAATGTACAAGACGAAGATCGATCTGCCGGAGAAGGTTCGCCGCAACGTCGTCGCCGTTCTGAACGATCGGCTTGCCGATGCGATCGACCTGCAGAGCCAGGTCAAACAGGCCCATTGGAACGTCAAGGGCCCCCACTTCATTGCGCTGCACGAATTGTTCGACAAGATTTCCGACGCCGTGCTCGAGCAGATCGACGACATCGCGGAGCGCGTCACGAGCCTGGGCGGCGCGGCGGAGGGGACGGTTGCCGTTGCGGCCAAGCGCAGCAAACTCAAGAATTACCCGCTCAACATCACGGCCGGCAAGGATCACCTGTTTTACCTCTCGACGCAGTTGTCGGTCTACGGTAAGGCGGTGCGCGAGAGCATCGAGACCACGGACGGATTCGGGGATGCCGACACCGCCGATTTGTTCACGGGCATCTCGCGTTCGATCGACAAGTACCTCTGGTTCGTCGAGGCACACCTGCAGGACAAGGCGTGACGAGCGGTTACCCCTCAGCCGAACAGCCCCGAGAAATAGGCATTTTGCAGCCGATTGAGGGAATCGGTGCGCTGCCGCAGCGCGCGGAACAGGCGCACGCGCTCGCCGAGCGCACGCGACACGTGTTCCGGCGTCAAGGCGCGCGTCTGATTGAAGGTCGGAATGCCGTCGAGCTTCGAGGCGAAATCGTTGAAGTCGATCAAAAAATCGGCCCAGCCTTCGCTGCCGTCGGAGGCCGGTTCGAGCGTCAACACCGCGCCGTCGTAGCTCACGCTGAACAAGGAACTACGGTCCCGGTGCAGACGGCTCGAGCGCGTGACGAGGCTGGGTCGATAGCGATGTTCCTTGTAGTAGCTCCGGCAGAAAGCGAAATACTCCGTGAGCACCCGGCGGAAGTTGCGGGCGGGGAAAGCCCAGCTGCTATGCGTGTAGCGGGCCTGGGTCGAATCCGCCGGCAATTCGCGCACCCACTCGTGCGCGTACATGACGACGCCGCGCGAAGCGCGCGCCTGGGTCGCACCCAGCGCGCGATGCACGCCGGAGAGTACCGCATTGCGTAATCCCGGCGCCGCGAGCACGCTGCCCACGGAGGAGCCGAAGGCCGGCAACACGTTCCGCATCACGGAATTGCGGATTTGCCAGAGACCGGAGCGCGTCGTGCTGCGTTCGAGATCGAGCACCCGACGCTCGACGGTGATGCGATCGGTGAAGGGCGCGAGATGCAGGCGCAGGGCGCCGGGCGCGGCGAGCAGGCTCTCGAAGCGCTCGCCGAAGTCGGCGAGCGTGAATGCCTGATAATCGATCTTGACCGGCCGCAGGGGCACCGTGCGCAGCACGACCTCGTGGACGATACCGAGCAGCCCGTAGCTCGAGCGCAGTACGTGCATCAATCCCCGGTCCTTGTCGGTCACGATCATCTGCTGGCCCTGCGGCGTCGTCAGCTTCATCTCGACGACGCAGGAGGACATCTGGGCCATGCCGTCCTCGAACGATGCCTGCGGCAGCGTCGTCACGGCGAGCGCGCCCAGGGAGATATTGCCGATTTCGGGCGTGAGCGGCAGTTCGAGGCCGCGCTCGGCGAGATTCCGCACGAGTGCGCCCAGACGTACGCCCACCTGGGCGCGCACGGTGCCGTCGGCGTATTCGAGGATCTTGTCGAGTGCGCTCGTGTCGACGAGCGTTCCGCCGTCGCCGCCGACGCATCGGGTCTGCGAATAATCCGCGCCCAGGGCACGCACGGGGCTCGGATAAGAGCTGATTTTGGCGAGTATCGTCGGGATGTCCTCGCAGCGCGTCGGGCGCAGGACGAGACGAGGACGCCGATAAATTCCGGATTCCGCGCCCGGCGCGGAGTTGAACTTGAGAACCATGCTGACCCTTACCCCGAAGTCTAAGCCGTCGTTGCACAAAGCCCGCTGCTCGGCGTACAAAACTCGGGGGGCGCACCGAGACGCAAACCGCGTGACGATGGACTGGAGACCCCGCTATCGTCAGGCTTCCGTCCGAAGCCCATTAGACCGGTGGTTTTGCGTCCCCGCCTTTCGGCGAGTTTGCCCTTGAACAGCGTCCCTACTATGCGAGGAAGCGGGTCTTCTGTAAAGAGGCGCGTCGGCGCCCGGAATGACACCGCTTTCAGCCCATCAGCAGCACGGTTTCCGCATGCTCCACGGCCTCGGGCGTGCCGCATACGACGACGACGTCCCCTTCCTTGAAAATGGTATCGACCGAGGGCTCCCGCCCGACGATCCCGTCGCGGCGCACGGCGCTGACTGCGGCGGTCGAACCGCGCGCCGCGAGATCGGCAATGCGCCTGCCGACCGCCCACGCATGCGGCGGGAGGATCACGCTGTGCAGTTCCTCGCGGAACGCGTGGCTCTCGTCGAGCACTTCAGCGCGCTCGGCGGGGAAGAACTGGCGCAGCATGCTGTAGCGGTGGCTGCGGATGTCGTCGACGGTGCGCACGACGCGCGACACCGGCACCTTCAGCAGCAGGAGCAGATGCGACAGCAGCATGAGGCTCGCTTCGAAGGTCTCGGGGACGACCTCGGTCGCGCCGGCGCTCTGCAGCTCTTCGAGCCGCGTATCGTCCTGGGTGCGCACGAGCACGGGCACGTCCGCGCGCAGGCTCCGCACGGCGCGCAGGATGCGCAGGCTCACGGGCGGATTCGCGAACGTGATGACGACGCAGTTCGCCCGATCGAGCCCCACGTTCTGCAGCACCTCGATCTGCCCCGCATCGCCGTAGACGATGGGGTCGCCCGCCTGGCGCCCGACGCGGATCCGATAGGCATCGACGTCGAGCGCGATGTATTCGAAGCCCTTCTGCTCGAGCACTCGCGCGATGTTCTGGCCGACGCGGCCGAAGCCGCAAATGATCACGTGGTCGCGCTCGGCGACCGCGAGCGTCGCGAGTTCCTCGCGGACGGCTTCGGAGTTGGGCGGCCCGGACTCGCCGAGCAGCATGCGCGCGATGGCGCGATTGTGGCGGATCAGGAACGGGGAGAGCACCATGCTGAGCACGGTCGCCGCGAGCAGCGGTTCGACGATGTCGGTCGCGAGCAGATTGTCCCTGAGCAGCAGCGTGAGCAGCGCGAAACCGAATTCCCCGCCCTGGGAGACGACCAGCCCGGTGCGCAGCGACTTGAACCAGCTGTGCGTCCGGGGCTTCGCGATGACGGTGACGATCGCCGTCTTGAGCACCAGCATGCCGGCCAGCACGCTGCTCACGAGCAGGAAGTGGCGCAGCAGCAGTGAAAAATCGAGCAGCATTCCGACCGTGATGAAGAAGAGGCCGAGCAACACTTCCCGGTAGGAGCGGATGGTCGCCTCGATCTGGTGCCGGAACTCCGTCTCCGCGAGCAGCATCCCCGCGAGGAAGGCGCCGAGCGCGAGCGAGAGGCCGACGGCGTGGGTCGCCCAGGCCGAGGCGAGCACCGCGAGCAGCACGGCGAGCGAGAAGAGCTCTGCCGAGCGCACCGAGGCGATCAGCATGAACAAGGGGCGCAGCAGCCATCGGCCCGTGGCGAGCACGAGCCCGAGCGCCAAGCCCGCGATGGCGATAGCGCTCGCGATCTGGCGCGAATCGCCGACCTCGCCCCGCCCCGAGAGCGAGGATTCGAGCGCCAGCAACAGGGTGAAGGCGAGGTCCTGGAACAAGCAGATCGCGACCGCGACCCTGCCGTGTGTGCGATTGTTCTCCGACTCCTCGGTGAGCTGCGAGATGATGATGGCCGTCGAGGACATGGCGACGGCGCCGCCGATCACGACCGCGACGGGTGAGGCGACGCCGAAGGCGAACAGCGCAATTCCCGCGACCAGCGCCGTCGTCAGAGTCACTTGCGCTCCCCCGATGCCGAGCACCTCGCCGCGCATCGCCACGAGCCTCGGCAGCGAGAATTCCAGCCCCAGGGTGAACACGAGAAACACGACACCGAAGTCCGCGAGCTGCTGCGTCGTCGCATTGTCGGCCGCGAGCGCGAGGGCGTGCGGCCCCAACACCATACCGACCGCGATGTAGCCGAGAATCGCGGGCAGCGCGAGTTTGCGCACGGCCGCGACGACGACGACCGAGGCCGTGAGCAGGATCAGGATTTGCAGCAGAGGATCGGAATGCAGCATGGGTGACCCGAAACTTACCTGCTAAGCTCGGGCGATGGAACTACAACCGATTCCCGTCGAGGTGCTGGCGGGGGAAACCTACTGGTGGTGTCGCTGCGGCAAGAGCCGGCACCAGCCGTTTTGCGACGGCGCGCACAAGGGCGGGGAGTTCGCGCCGCAAAAATTCATGGCGACCGAAAGCGGCAAGCTCTGGTTCTGTGCCTGCAAACGCACACGTTCGCCGCCGCTCTGCGACGGCAGCCACAAGACCTCGGGCGTTTGACGCCCGGCGCGGCGTTTCGGGATCAGGCCGAGCCGGCCAGCAGCTCGAGTCGTCGCTCAAAGTCCTTGCGGCCGGCCATGTGGATGCTGCGGGCGGGAAACTGGACGGGGTCGACGTAGAACGAGGCGGCGCCGCCGATCCAAATTTCCGTCGAGTCGGGCAGGCCGCCCCGCAGGATCGACAATTTCTCGAGGCTCGAGTCGAGATTGTCGGCGAGCACGAGGCTCACGGCGACCGCCGCAGCGCCGACCCGCGTGGCGAAATTGGAGATCTCCTCGGGCGGCAGATCGGCGCCAAGATAGCAGGCGCGCACTTTGCGGCTCGCGGCGAGCAGTGCGAACATGAGAATTCCGAGTTCATGCGGTTCGCCGGACACGGTCGCGAAGACGACAGGTGCGCCTTTCGCCATGTTGTTGTAGGTATTGAGCAGACTGCTGATCTGGCGGCGCACGGAGCTCGAGATCAGCCGCTCCTGCCCGACCGTGAACACGCCGCGGTGCCATCGATCGCCGACCTCGCGCAGCACGGGGGAGAGAACTTCGCTGACGACGTCGGCAATGGGCAGCAGCGCGAAGGCCATCGCGAGCGCCTGGTCGCATTCGTCCATGTCGTATCGTTCGATCGCTGCGAGGATGCGGGCCGAGAGCGCGACCGCCGGCGCCTGGTTCGGATGGTCCTCGTGGCGGTCGGTGAGCAGGCAGCCGAGTTCCGCGTCGCTCAAGTGCGCGATCTTGCCGATCGCATGACCGCGGTCCGTGGTTTCACGCAAGACCCGCAGCCGCGCCACGTCGCGGCTCGTGTAGACGCGATGTCCGCTGCTCGTCCGCTGCGGCTCGACGATCCGATAACGGCGTTCCCAAGCCCGCAACGTCTCGACGGACAGCCCCGTGGCGAGCGCGACGGCCTTGATCGAATACTGTGTGCCTGTTTCGGTTTCCGCCATTTAGATTTCGCCCGCGATGTCCGTCAGAGCCGCCTCGAGCGCCTCACCGACCGCCAGCCAACGAGCCTCCAAGGACTCGGTCTCCCTGCTGAGCTCGGCATATCGAGTGAACAGTGTGGCCGAAGTGGCGCCGTCGCGGAGCGCCGCTTCGATGTCCGTTCGTTCTGCGGTGAGCCGCGCAAGTTGTTGCTCCAGTTCATCCATTTCACGGCGTAGAGGCTTGATTCCCTTGGGGCGGCCGCGGTTTGGGGCCGCCCGCTGCGCGGTCTTCGCCGTCGGCTGGCGCCGGCCGTCACGCGCCTTGAGCCAGGCTTGATAGTCGTCGAGATCGCCGTCGAAGACGGACAAAACCCCGTCGGCGATGAGCCAGAGGGTGTCGGCCACCGTCTTGATCAAATGGCGATCGTGCGAAACGATCAAGAGGCCGCCCTCGAAGCCCTGCAGGGCGACGGTCAGGGCATGGCGCATGTCGATGTCGAGATGATTCGTCGGCTCATCGAGGAGCAGCAGATTCGGGCGTCGCGCGACCAGCAAGGCGAGCGTCAGGCGGGCCTTCTCGCCGCCCGAGAAGCGTGTCACGCGATCGAACGCGCGCTCGCCCGCAAAGCCGAAACGACCCAGGTGATCGCGCACCTTCTGCTCGTCGCCCGTTGCGAAGTCCGGGCCGCCGAGATGGCGCATATGCCAGAAGGCATCCGCGTCGGGATCGAGTTGTTCCATCTGCTGTTGGGCGAAATAGCCGATCGCGAGGTCGGCTGCCGGTATGCGCCGGCCGGCGAGCGGCGCCGTCTCACCGGCGAGCAGCTTCGTGAGCGTGGACTTGCCTGCGCCGTTCGGCCCGACGAGAGCGATGCGATCCTGGGGACCGACGGCCAGATCGAGACCCGAGAGAATGCGCTGCTCGCCGTAGCCGCAAGCCGCGCCCTCGAGCGAGAGCAGGGGCCGGGGGGCCTTGTGCGGCCGGCCGAAGGCGAACTCGAACGGGCTGTCGACATGGGCCGGCACGATCGTCTCCATGCGCTCGAGCATCTTGAGCCGGCTTTGCGCCTGGCGCGACTTGCTGGCCTTGGCGCGAAAGCGCGTGACGAAACCCGTGATCTCGGCAACCCGGCGCATCTGGCGCGCCTGCAGCGCGTTCTGCAGCGAGAGTTCCTCGGCACGCTTGCGTTCGAACTGCGAGTAATTGCCGGAATAGGCGCGGATCGTCGAGTTCTCGATGTGCAGGACCCGCTCGATGATCGCGTCCAGGAATTCGCGATCGTGCGAGATCATGATCAGCGTGCCCGGAAACTCCTGCAGCCACTGCTCGAGCCAGACAATTGCGTCGAGATCGAGATGATTCGTGGGCTCGTCGAGCAGCAGCAAATCCGCGCGCGCGCACAGCACGCGTGCCAACCCCAGGCGCACGCGCCAGCCGCCCGAGAATTCCTCGACGCGCCGTTCCTGATCGGCGGGCGCGAAGCCGAGTCCGTGCATGATCGCGGCGGCGCGCGCGCGCGCCCGATAGCCGTCTATCGCCGCAAGGTTCGCATACCGTTCCGCGAGTTCGAGCGGTGCGTCGCGGCGCTCCGCATCCGCGATGTGAGCCTCCACCGCACGCAGTTCGAGGTCGCCGTCGAGCACGAAGTCGATCGCCGCCCGTTCGCTCGCGGCGATCTCCTGCTCGACGTGGGCGATCGTCAAGTTCGCGGGCCGCTCGATCTCGCCGCGGTCCGGCGCGAGCTCTCCCCGCAGGGCCGCGAACAGACTCGACTTGCCGGCGCCGTTCGCGCCCGTGAGACCGACTTTGTTGCCGCGGTAGACGGTGAAATCGACATTCTCGAAGAGGGGCGTGGGGCCGCGACGCAGGGTAAGATCGCGAGCGCTTAGCATGACCCCCCATTCTACCGCGATCGCCGCCGCGCGGCCATTTCAGCGCGGGCGCCTCGAACCGTTAGGCCAGCCCCGTAGCGCGGGCATCCGGCGCGCACAAGACCGCGTGATGGGCGCGGGCGCCGCCGCGGGCCTGCTCGACCAGAATCGCGAGCAGCTTGTCCGCCTCCATCACTTCGCCGAACAGTCGCCCCTGCGCATAATGGCAGCCGTGCCGTCGCAGGAATTCGAGCTGCTCGCTCGATTCGACCCCCTCGGCAATGACCTCCAGATCGAGGCTCTTGCCCATGTCGATGATCGTGCGCACGATCGCGGCATCGTCCGAATCGACCGCGACGTCGCGCACGAACGACTGGTCGATCTTGAGCGTGCCGATCGGGAACTGCTGCAGCGCCGACAGCGAGGAATACCCCGTGCCGAAATCGTCGATCGCGAGATTGAGGCCCATGGCGAACAGTTCGTTGAGCAACCCGATCGTGCGCTTCGGATCGGTCATCAGGGTCGTCTCCGTGACCTCGAGTTCGAAGCAGGTGGGCGAGACCTCGTGCCGGCGAAACACCGCACGGGCGCGCGCGACGAAACTCGTCTGTTTGAGCTGGCGCAGCGACAGATTGATTGCGATCCGGCCAGGTTGGGCGATGGATTTTTGCCACTGCCGGTAGTCGCTGCACACGCGATCCATGACCCACTCGCCGATGTCCATGATGAGGCTCGTCTCCTCGGCGAGCGGGATGAAATGCGACGGCGAGATGTCGCCGTGTCCCGGCAGGCGCCAGCGCAGCAGTGCTTCGGCGCCGACGACGCGCCCGTCGCGCAGGTCCACCTTGGGCTGATAGAGGATCACGAGTTCGTCGCGCTCGAGCGCGCG
>Ga0302320_10008230_pt1 | contig 22736 bp, 18 predicted proteins | sample Bog_T0_3_FD_202130 | JGI IMG/M metagenome (GOLD analysis project Ga0302320, IMG submission 202130) | Peat permafrost microbial communities from Stordalen Mire near Abisko, Sweden - Bog_T0_3 | ecosystem: Environmental > Terrestrial > Soil > Wetlands > Peat | place: Sweden: Abisko, Stordalen Mire... | reverse complement strand
CCAGATTAAACTCAAGAAATCCAAGCTCAAGATTCCCGGCCTCTCCATCATGGACGTCTGCGGTCTGTCCGTGGAGCAGGCGGACGAATTCTTTGCCTCGCTGAAGCTCAGCGAATTTCAGCAAAAATTTGCCGGCGAAGTCATCAAGGAGATCCGCGCCCGTCTCGGCTTCCTGAAAAACGTCGGACTCGGCTATCTCACCCTTAATCGCGAAAGCGGTACGCTCAGCGGTGGCGAAGCCCAACGCATCCGTTTGGCCACCCAGATCGGCGCGGCCCTGGTTGGCGTGCTTTATGTCCTGGACGAACCCAGCATCGGGCTGCACCAGCGCGACAACGACCGGCTCCTCGCCACCCTCAAGGGTTTGCGTGACCTCGGCAACACCGTCCTCGTCGTCGAGCACGATGCCGATACCATCCGCGCCGCCGATTACATCCTCGACCTTGGCCCCGGCGCTGGGGTTCATGGCGGCGAACTCGTTGCGGCTGGCACGCTGCCGGACATTCTCGCCTGCCACAAGTCGCTCACCGGTCGCTATCTGACCGGCGAGATGAGCATTCCCGTTCCCAAAAAACGCCTCCGGCCCGACGAGGATAAAGGCTGGCTCGAAATCATCGGCGCCCGCGAAAATAATTTGCAGAACATTGATGTCCGCATCCCCCTCGGCCTGTTCACTTGTGTCACCGGCGTGAGTGGTTCCGGCAAGAGCACGCTCGTCAACGACATCCTGCAGCGCGCCCTGTTCCGCAAGTTTTACGGTTCCAAGGAAAAGCCCGGCGAACATCGCGCCCTCAAAGGCTTTGAAGGTCTCGACAAAGTCATCGTCATTGACCAGTCGCCCATCGGCCGCACGCCGCGCAGCAACCCGGCCACTTACACCGGTATGTTCAACCACATCCGCGATCTGTTTGCCAAGCTCCCCGCCGCCCGCGTTCGTGGCTACGAGCCCGGCCGCTTCAGCTTCAACGTCAAGGGGGGTCGCTGCGAGAAATGCGAGGGCGATGGCGTCCTGAAAATCGAGATGAATTTTCTCCCCGCCGTCTATGTCACCTGCGAGGCCTGCAACGGCAAACGCTACAACCGCGAAACCCTTGAAATTGCCTACAAGGGCAAGAATATCGCCGACGTCCTCGACCTTACCGTCGAGGAGGCCGTGACCTTCTTCCGCGCGGTACCAAAAATATTTGATCCGCTGCTGACCTTGGCCGAAGTCGGCCTCGGTTACATCCGGCTTGGCCAGCAAGCGACCACGCTGAGCGGTGGTGAAGCCCAGCGCGTCAAGCTCGCCGCGGAGCTCGCCCGCCGCGCCACCGGCAAAACCCTGTACATCCTCGACGAACCCACCACCGGCCTGCATTTTCACGATGTCGCCAAACTGCTCGAAGTCCTCTTCAAGCTCCGCGACAACGGGAACACCCTCGTCATCATCGAGCACAACCTGGACGTCATCAAAACCGCTGACTGGATCATTGATCTGGGTCCCGAAGGCGGCTCCGGCGGCGGCAAAATCATCGCCGAAGGCCCCCCCGAGGCCGTCATCCACATCCCCGCCAGCCACACCGGCCACTACCTGAAAACCGTCCTACCCAACTGAGTGGTCCTCATTTCATATTCCCAGGGTGGGGCGAGACTCTGTCGAGCTCATTATCTAAACAAGCCCGTCATTCACTTGAGTTGCGATAGAACCATTTTAATCAACGGATGTTAGGGATCGAGAGGTTCTGGCCTCACCTTGGAACAATAGCTTGCTCCGCTTATCCGCCATAATCTAATTCTATTCAGAGTTCAACCCCGGGCAGCTTCTTGAAATGGCCGTTCAACTGGATTTTTTGCTTGAGCGATTCCATTTCGATTACCGTGGGCAGGATCTGCGAGAGATGGCGGTTCAAATAATCGAGCCGCTGGTTTTCCTCCTCCAGGCCCAGCAACTCGTACTCCTGTTTTAGCGAAAGCCCTGCGTGGTGCGCCACGTCATAACTTTTCAAGACGCCCACCGGCTTGTTAAAATTCTTTTCCACCTTCAACAATTTGTGCATCAGCCGGACTCCGGACAGCACCTGCCGCATCAATTCTTCGTCGCCGGCCAGCTCGTTCTCGGTGAAATCCACCCGCGCGCCGCTGTACAGCTTACCCGGCACCTGCTTGACCACCTCGGCGATGCGGAAGATCTGGCGGCCGCGCGTTTTGATGTCCATCTCCCCGCTGTCGTCCACGTTCGTGACCTCTTCCAGTTCCACCATGGTTCCCAGTCCCTCCATTCGCTTGTCTACCACCGAGGGAATGCCGAACAGTTCCTTCGAACCAGCGATCTCATTGATCAACTGCTTGTAACGGGGTTCAAAAATGTGCAGGTGCAATGCTTCGCCCGGGTAAACCACGAGCTCCAGCGGAAAAATCGGAATCAAATGACTCATAAAATGATAATCAAACCGGCCTTAGCCCTGGTTCAGAGCAAGGACATCTGCCCCGTCCTTTTCTGCGGGCGGGCTTGTTGTTGTTCGAAAAACAACTCCAACTCTTCGACATCTTTGGCGATCGCTGCGCGCTCAAACGGCGGCCGGTCCTCGTTCAATCCCTGCGCCAGCCAGTTCATGAATAGGGCAGGACTGCCCCAAAACGCCTGGGCCAAAACATCCTGCACCTCACCCAGCCGTTCCGCGCATTCAATCCGCGTCAGCTCCGGCATCCGGTTCTGCATCCAGCCGCGCGGCATTCGCTCGCACCCGGCGGATGCATTCATGGCCCGCCACACCAACCTCACCAGCATGGCGCGCAATCGCGGGGCGTAAGCACCGAGTGATCCGAATCGCTCCCATCCCGTCATCGGCGTCTCGTGCACCATGAACTCCAGCCCGCCATTTTCCCCGCGCCAGGCCAGGAATTGTGCTCGTCCCTGCCAAACGCCGGCTCGGTTGAATTTCGGCTTCAGCTCCCGGATCAACTTCGCCTCATGCTTGAGCGCTGCGGATTCATTTGCGCACAGGTCAAATTCAATCCTGGTTACCGACTGCAATAACCTTAAGTGTCGCCGGCCCAATCGCTCCGGATGCGCTACCCGATAACTGGCCAGCCTCTGCCGAAGATTCTTTGCTTTACCCACGTAAACGATCTGGCCTGCGGCATCATGCATCTTGTAAACGCCTGCCTGCCGGGGAATCTTCCGGAAAAACCTCTTTCCCAGCCGTTTGACCAGCGGCTTTTCCGGCGCGAACAACATGGGTTGGCTTTCTGCCATCACGAGGAAAATACGCCGCTTTCCCAGTGAAACAAATAATTTGTGGCGTCTGGTTCCGAAAGTTTTGCTTCCAATACTTAGGATCCTCTGCTAAAAATGTTTAGTATGAATCCCCTCCGGCTATTGACCCTGGCCGCTTGCGCCCTCATCACCTTCATATCGATTGTCGCCCGGGCGGGTCCAGGGGAGTGGGACCAGTCTTATGCGCCAGCGGTTATCGGCGGCCCGGTTTATGCCTTGGTGATTCAGCCGGATGGCAGGCTGATCGTTGGCGGTGCTTTTTCTTCCGTGGCCGGCAGCAAGGCTCGTACCTCCCTAGCGCGCTTAAATTCAGACGGCACGCTCGATCCTAATTTTTTCCTCTCTTCCCCAACCGGCGGTTTTTCCGGGGCGGTTTGGTCGCTGGCACTGCAAAGCAACGGCAGCATCGTCATGGGCGGCGATTTTACCTACATCAGCGGTAGTTATCGCTTTCATGTTGCTCGTTTAAACGCCAATGGCACTTTGGACGGCAGCTTTGTTCCCACCAACGCCATTAATAATTCTGTTCTCGCCGTTGCCGTCCAAACAAATAATGCCGTCGTCATTGGCGGAACCTTCGGCGGTTATACTGTTCAGGGCTTTCCGGGTTACGTTGCCCGTTTGAATCCTGACGGAACCACTGACGCAACTTTTATCCCCATCGTCAACCAACCAGTTTATGCCATTGCCATTCAGCCGGACGGGAAAATCCTGATTGGCGGGGCTTTCACCCTGGTTAACGGCGCGAACCGGTACCATATTGCCCGCTTAAACAGTGATGGTTCCTTGGATAATACTTTTCAGAACGGTTTGAACGGTGCTTCCTCCAACGTTCGCAGCATTCAAATCCAGAGCGATGGCAAAATACTGATCGGCGGTGATTTTACGTCGGTGAACAATACGATTCACAACTTTGTCGCGCGTTTGACCAGTACGGGCAGCCTTGACAACGGTTTTGGCACCACTCCCGGACTCAATGGTTCGGTTTATTCAATGGCCATCCAAACGGATGGGAACATTCTGGTTGGCGGGGCATTCAGCGCTTACGTTAACGCTACCCTTAGCCACGTTGCCCGTCTCTATGATGACGGCACTCGCGAGACCACTTTCACCAATTTCGGCATCAACAATACCGTTGAATCTTTAGCCATTCAGACCGATGGAGGCATCATCATCGGGGGGCTGTTTTCAACGGTCAACAACACGAATGCACCTTTTCTGGCCCGTCTCTATGGCAACCTGTATCCGCCGGAGTTCACGGCCCAACCCGCCAGCGTAAACACCAATATTGGTGCCAACGTGACTTTCTCGGCGCAGGTCAGCAATCCAACCACCACTAGTTTCCAATGGCTAAAAAATGGCGCGGATATTCCCGGGGCCACGGAAACAACTTACCGTTTGTTTAATGTCCAACCGGCTGATTCTGCTAATTATTCCGTTTTTGTCACCGACGCCATCGGCGGCGTTAACAGCAGCAATGCCCTATTGCAGGTGGGGATTGCACCCGCGATTACCAGTCAGCCGACAAGCGTGACGGTCACGCCGGGCCAAAGCGCCAGTTTCAGTGTCACCGCCACCGGTACTCCGCTCAATTATTTTTGGCTCGATAACGGTGTTTTCATCCCTGGGCAGACCAATAGCTCGCTTTCAATCGCCAGCGTGGAACCCGCCAACGCTGGCATCTATGCCTGCGTGGTCAGCAATTTTCTCGGCAACGTTACCAGCACCGGTGCTGTTCTCACCGTTGATTACCCGCCGATCATCACAGCCCAGCCCATCGGCCAGAACGTCGCCTTTGGCTCCAATTTCACACTCAGCGTCACCGCGAACGGCTATCCGGCGTTAGGTTACCAATGGCGGACCAATGGCGGTTTCATCCCCGGCGCCACCGCCGTGAACTACTCGGTCGTGGCGGCGCAAATCAGCGATTCCGGCGCCTACGACGTTATTGTCACCAATGCCTTTGGCAGTATCACCAGCAGTGTGGCGGTGGTGGAGGTTGGCTTCCCGCCATCCGTGATCCAGCAGCCGTTATCTTTGACGAATGCAGTCGGCGGCACGGCAAATTTCAGTTGCCTGGTAACCGGCTCGGTGCCGATCAATCTTCAATGGACGCTTGACGGCAATCTCCTGGCAGGCGCGACCAATTCGAATTTGACCATCACGAATTTGCAGCCCGGAAATATTGGCAACTACGCGTTGACGGCGACGAACATGTTTGGAGGCACGGCCAGTTCCAACGCCGCTTTGAACCTGGCCGGTTATTCCTTCAGCGTTTGGGATGGGTTGGTAGCTTTTTATCCTTTCAACGGAAATTCCATTGATGCCACTGGCAATGGAAACAACGGCACCGTTGTTGGCGCGACACTAACCGCCGATCGATTTGGTGAGGCGAGCAACGCTTACTCTTTCGACGGAATCAGCAGCGAAATTGACGTGCCGGACACCTCTGGCTTTGATCAGAATCAGCACAGCATCTCCGTATGGCTAAATGCCGCAACCCTCTCCCCGCAGGGTAGGGTGCGCAGCGATGTCATCGAAAAAGGTGCCACCCAACAATGGGCTATGCAGTTGGAACTTTCCGGGAATATTGGCAACGAGGTAACAACCAGTTCCGGGCTTTTTGATTTCGACTCCTCAAATGCGGTTGTCACCGGCGCCTGGTTCCAAGTGGTGCTGGTTTGGGATGGTGCCATCGATTCAACTTATATCAACGGTGTCTACGACAGTAGTCTTGCCACCATCGGGAGCCTGGTTCAGGGGACGGATCCAATGAGAATGGGCGGTGACCAATCCTCCGGGCAGTTTTTTGAAGGCGGGTTGGACGACGTCCGCATCTATGACCGCGCGCTTTCCTCCAATGACGTGGCAAATCTGTTCTTGCTGGAAGCAGATGTGCCGGTCATTTCGCAGCAACCACAAGCACAATTGGTTACCCTGGGCGGGACGGCAAATTTTAGCGTGACGGCCACGGCCGTCCATCCGCTCTTCTACCAATGGCAAATCAACGGCGCTGCCATCCCCGGGGCAACGAATGCTTTACTCACCCTGCCGGACATTCAGCCGGCGAACCTGGGCTCATATTCCGTCACCGTCAGCAACGGTTTTACGGGAGTCCTGAGCTCTGCTGTCACGCTCGGTATTGAACCGTCCCTGGCAGTGACCTCGGCTTCGAGTCAGAGCCTCAACCTCAACGTCCTGGGTATTCCCGGCACCAGCTACGTACTGCAAACAGCCACTAATTTAACGCCTCCGATCAATTGGCAACCGGTTCTCACCAACCAGACTGATACGAATGGACTCTGGCAATTCTCCGATGCGAACCTGGACACTCCCCAGAAATTTTACCGCGTTGCCACGCCGTGATGCTTTTTGAAGCCGGATGCCGGCTTTCCGGCCCGGTAAAAAAGAAAGGGCATTCAGCTTCAGACTCAACCAAGGCTGGTTCAATGGTCTGAACATTTTTATTTCTTATTTTGCCCTTTTAATTCACTCTCCAAACCTGTGAATTGTACTGGAGGGAAGCAGGAAAATCTGCGGTTCGGGTGGTTTGGCCGAGCTTGGTGTTGGCTCGGCATAATCGTTTTCTTCGCCAGCGTTTTCCTCTCTGATGCCGCCGAGGAGCAATCCTCCGCTTTTCTTGCCCCGGCAGAGCCACTGACCGCCGGCAGTCAGGCCAGTCTCTGGCTCTATCAAGTCCAAGACACCAGTCCGTGGAAGCCGCCATCATTCGCGCCTACCATCGCTGGTCAATTTCTTTGTGGTTCCAATGCTGCCGATACGTCACTAACGCTTGTCTCCAACCAGGCAACCCTCGTCAATACTAACCATCCCGGCGACCTCCTTAAGACGGAATATCAATTCCAGATTCCCTCGAATCTGTCCGGCATCGTCACCCTGGAAATCAGCAACTTCAACCCGGTCACCCTCGTCATTCGACCCGAAGTTTCCGTCGCCACGTTGTCCCCGCTGACCACGGCAGCTACGGTGCCATTCGTGGTTACAAACCAGACCGGCAAGGCGGTGCGTACCAACAGTTCTGTTCCGATGGTTGATTACGTCCGGAGGAACCTTGAGAATCACATTTCATTTTACGAACCGATTTATTTCCTCCTTGGCAATCCCATCGCTGAATTTCAGCTCAGTTTGAAGTATCAGGTCTTTAGTTTCCAGAATCTGGCGAATCCTTATGCCAACGTGGCTGACCATGTTTATTTTGCCTACACGCAGACATCGTATTGGGATCTGTTGACGTCTGACCCTTACTTTTACGACAACAGCTACAAACCTTCTGTCTTCATTTATTACACCAATCTCGTCCACGGTGCTCGTTGGCAACTTGACTGGCAAGGTGGCACCGAGCATGAGTCCAATGGTCGCGGGGGAAGCAACGAACGCAGCCTGTACACCGCTTATTTGCAACCGACGCTCAGTTTGGATTTGCCGGAAAATTTCACCCTTAGCCTTCAGCCGCGCGCCCGGCTGTACTATTCGGTGGGTGACAACAATCCTGACATCGCCGAGTACCGCGGCTACGCTGATCTGCTGGGTGCGCTGACCTGGCAAAAGCCCGGTAGTGAGGAGCGCATCCAGTTTTCGACCAAATTCCGGATTGGCTCCGAGGGGGCGCATCCTGGACTGCTCTTTGATTTGCGTTTCAATGTGGCTGGAGTCCCGCTGCTGGAAAGCTTTAACCCAACGATCCAGTTGCAATACTTCACCGGTTTCGGTCAGACCCTGATTCAGTACAACCAAAAGAGCACCGCCTTCCGCGCGGGCCTCTGCCTGTGGTATTAATTCCTGTTTGCGGCGGTACCAACCGAATCTACCAGGTGTGAGGATGAAAAAGAGGTGTGCTGGATCCTCCCTGGAGCTGGGGCTGAAGTGACTAATCCTCTGCCTGGAAATAATGCCCTTCGAAAAGCGCGCCTAAAGGCTTAACGGACACAAAACCGGAGCTTGATGCCTTGCGCACCCGCTTCAGGTTTGGACGTCAGTTTGTTCAACCGGCGAACCAGGTTTTTGGCGCGGGTCTTGACCAAGCCGTTGACATCGCGGGTCGGCTGGGTCTCCCGCAAGAAGACATTGGTTACCGAACGATCCGCCTCGGTGATAACCCAGAATCTGGTTCCCCCACTGGTATGATAGACAGACAGGAGACGGCGACGCTGTACCACCGCCCGGTCATTTTCCTCGCGGTCTTCCCTGCCCAAGTCGCCCCATTCCCCGTTCACGTGTGCGTTGAGCGCCGTGCGGATGTCCTCCGCCGACAGCAACTTAAGCGCCGCCGGGGAAATCACAATCTTTCCCGGGGAGAATTTGAGATTGGCGGTGGAGAGCATTGGGCCGTCGTGGATGATGCAAACTCAAATTTGGGGCAGTCCTGTTTTGACCGTGCGGCCAAAAAACACGAACGACAAACAATCGCTTAAACCCTTGCGATCAATTGCGTATTTGATGTTTTCTTTTTGTCTAGTAGTCATCGGCCTCTGATTTACTACGCAAAGCTTACCTCTCTGAAATCCATAAGCTTTTCCAAACAATTTCCTTGGAATACACATTATTCTAATGATCAAAATAACGCAAGCATTTATTTTCGTGACCTTTGTGGCAATTGCCCGCTACCTCAGACGTTTGGCGCGAAGAAATAATTTCAAATAAATGGCGGTTTGTGGCATCTAACTCAGGTGAGATATCTGATGACTTGTTGGACTGCGGCGTTTTGGCTGATGGTGAACGCCAGTCAGGCGGCTCATACGGAGGTGCGCCTGTTACTCTCAGCCAATCCCGTGCAGCCCGGCACTACGATCTGGGCGGGCTTCGATCTGACGATGGCCCCGGGTTGGCATACTTACTGGAAAAATTCTGGAGATTCCGGCATTCCCACTCAAATAAAGTGGAGTTTACCCGCTGGAGTCACCGCCGGGGAGATTGAGTGGCCCCTGCCCAAAAAACTGCCGCCCGCTGAGGTCACCACCTACGCTTACGAAGGCGAGACCATGCTGCTAGTGCCCCTCACGCTGGCTTCCAATATGAACCCTGGTTCGATAAGGCTTTCGGCCCAGGTCTCCTGGCTGGAATGCCAGGACCAATGCGTGCCTGGTGCCACGAACATTTCTGCGACCCTGACGGTTGGTGAGGCTAACCAGCCGACGCCGGAAGCGGCGCTAATTGAATCCTGGCGGAAAAAAGTACCGCAATCGTCGCAGGACTGGACGGTTACCGCCATGTGGGAAAAGCCTGCCAACGATGACACCCGGCCATTGCTCATCCAAGGGCGCTATATTGGTCCCCCAGAACAGGGGGCGGCAGGCATCGCCGAGTTTTTCCCCGATGCCAACGATAATTATGAGATTCAATCGGCCACCGTGAAGGTTCCGGACGCAAACTCGGATTTTTCCCTCGAAAAAAATGTTAAAAAATATGCCGGTAACTGGCCCACGGAAATCTCCGGAGTGCTGGCTTCAGCGGATTCCAGTTACGCGTTTGCCGTTGAGTTGCCTGTAAGTGACCTGCCCCTGGCGATGGCGAAAGCAAGCTTGCCGCCGCAGAACGGGGCGGAATTGCCAACTATGGCGGCCAGCACAGTCTCAACCCCGCTCGCCCAACCTCTCTGGCGGATGCTGATTTATGCCCTGATTGGCGGGCTGATATTAAACATCATGCCGTGCGTCCTGCCGGTGATCGCCCTGAAAATTCTTGGCTTTGTCAACGAAGGGAAAAGTGACCCGGGACGGGTGCGGTTGTTGGGGGTTGTTTATGCCATTGGCGTCCTGGTCTCCTTCGTGACGCTGGCTTTGATTGTCATCGGCGTGAAATCCGTCGGACATCAAGCGGCTTGGGGGATGCAATTCGGCAGTCCGGTTTTCCTGGTGTGCCTGGCCACGCTCGTAACCTTGGTCGCCTTGAATCTTTTTGGCGTGTTTGAAGTGACGCTCGGCAGCCGGGCCATGAATACCGCCGGGGAGCTGGCTTCCCGCCACGGGGCGTCTGGTGCCTTTTTCAATGGCGTACTGGCGACAACGCTTGCGACGCCGTGTACCGCCCCGTTTCTTGCGCCCGCCCTTGGATTTGCTTTCGCCCAGGGCACGCCCATCATCATTCTGGTTTTTCTCACGGTTGGTTTGGGACTTGCCGCCCCTTACATCCTTTTGAGTTGGAACCCGGCCTGGCTCAAATATCTGCCCAAGCCGGGAGCCTGGATGGAGAAATTCAAGATCACCATGGGGTTCCCCATGCTGGCAACCGTCATGTGGCTTTTTTACATCGCATCGAGCAGTTACGGGAAGGATGTCGCCTGGCTGGGTGGTTTTTTGGTTATTGTCTCCCTTGCCGCATGGATTTATGGCGAATTTGTTCAGCGGGGTCGCCGACACCAAACTCTTGCGGCCATGATCGCTCTCGTGCTTCTCGCGATTGGTTATTTCGCCATTTTGGAGAATGAATTGAATTGGCGCACGCCCCGGGACGTGGCTGAGACTAGCGAACCAGTGGATCATTCGCCTGATGCCATCACTTGGGAACCTTGGTCGCCGGATGCCATCGCCAAAGCCCAATCCGCCGGTCAGCCCGTGATAGTGGATTTTACTGCGGATTGGTGCCTGACCTGTCAGGTGAACAAAAAGAGCAGCATCGAAATCCCCTCGGTGCGCCAGAAATTAAAGGCCATCAACGCCCTGACTTTGGTGGGGGATTACACCCGTTTTCCTGAGCGGATGACAGAAGAGTTACAGCGTTTCGGGCGGGCGGGCGTGCCGCTGGTGCTGGTTTATCCGGGCAAGCCGGAGGCTAATCCGGTCGCTTTGCCTGAGATTTTGACACCGTCAACGGTATTGGACGCCCTTGACCGGGCAGTAAAATGACTTAGTTTGAACACAGGCGGCCTGAAAACCGTCCAAACGACCGAATAAACAACGACGAATCAATCATCAACGACAAAATAATTTACCTATTCAATCTTATGAAGAAAACGTTTGCTATCTTTGCCAGTTTGGCCCTCGCGGCTTCCGCCATGGCGCTTGAAATCGGCCAACCCGCCCCTGATTTCAGCGGAACGGATATTTACGGCAAAGCCGTTCACTTAAGCGATTATAAGGGGAAGATTGTCGTCCTGGAAGCTTACAATTCCGACTGCCCATTTTGCCATAATCACTATGCCACAGGTGCAGCTCAGGATTTGCAAAAGGAACTGGCCGCCAAGGGGGTGGTCTGGCTGATCGTTAATTCCGTTAACCCTCATAACTCGAGCTATCGTACTCCTGAGCAGGCGCGCGCCGAATTCACGGATTTAAAAATCAATGCCACCGATTGGATCGATGACAGTACTGGCAAGATCGGCCATTTGTATAAGATGAAAACCACGCCCGATATGTATGTGATCGGCAAGGATGGGGTTCTTGACTATCAAGGCGCGATTGACAATCGTCCCCAGCCTTTTGGCGACCCCCGCACGGCCGATAACTATGTCAAGAACGCGGTGGATGAGTTGCTGGCCGGCAAGCCCGTGACCGTTACAGAGACTAAGCCATATGGCTGTGGTGTCCACTACGGCGGTTTCTGAGGCAGATGGCTTGCCTGGTTGAAATCAAAATAGCTTAGTTTTTGCCCGGCGATGGCGTAGATCTCGGTTTCTCGCCATCGCTGGGTTTAGTTTTCTACTCTAATGGCACTTTTCCCGCCTCCGATGCTTCCAATTTCGAGAATTCAAATTGCTTTAGGAACCAACTTAAGGGAGTGCCATTTTTCACCAGTCGAGGGGTGAATTTTCATTGGTAAAAATCTTGAACCTGGCACGTTTCCGGTTGCCTCTTCCGGGACGAAAACGCGTTGGTCTTGAATCTTGAGGCTTGAGACGCGGCACAGAGTCCTGGCAGCTGGCTACGGGTTCGGGAGAGCGGGGTGGACTGGTTTTTTCTCGGGGAGAGATTCATCGGTAGTTGAGTCGGTCGGCCTTGGAGGGAGCAGCTGATTTTCCAGCGGATGTTCATGTCTTTGCCATTCTTCGGACATGCGCCCGTCCCAGCAGGCGGTGTTGAGCGGGTAAATATCGGGATCAAAAATAACGTGATAGAAATGCCAGACTAAAATCGCCAGGCAGGCTAGCACGGCCTCGTAATAATGAATCGTCAGCGCCACATCCACCGCCCAGCGCGGCAGGAACCGCGTTATGTCCAATTTAAACCAGATCATCAGGCCGGTCACGCCCATGATGATCGTGCCCCACACCACCGCCCAGTATTCCATTTTTTCGGCGTAACCGAACCGGCCGATTTTCGGTTTCCGGTCGCTGAATCCGATCAGATAACGCACCGCACATCCAAAGTCGGCGAGGTCCTTTTTGACGGGAAACAAATCCTTGATCAGCTGCCGGCCCTCTGGGGTAATCAAAACGTGAAAGACATGATACAGGCCGATCAGCAACATCACGATGCCGGCGATGCGGTGTATCCATCGACGGACCGGCTCGCTCGAGCCGAGCATGGCCGCCAGCCCCGAATCGGGAAATTTCAGGGCAAACCCGGTCACAGCCAGGATGATGAAACTGAACGCGAGCACGGCGTGCTGCCAGCGTTGTGAGAGGCTCATCCGCAGTACGGGCCGCCCGGCGGCGCGCAGTCGCGCCGCGACTTTCTTCTGAAACAGTAGAGCGTTATGGACGAACATCGCGCCCACAACGACAAAGATCAGCGCCAGGTAAATCCGCCGCACCCAGCGGCTGACTCTCCCGCCGGTGTCATTCCCGCCGCCCGCGATGGAAATATCATCGTGAATTCTTCCGCTGACGAACATTTTGTTTGCACCGGGATGACATTTCCCGCAGGTAGCCACGAGTTTATCGGGGTTGGTCATGGAGTTGGGGTTGGAGGAGGCCAGGATTTTATGATAGCCATGGCAGCTGGCGCAATTGGCGACGACGGTTGAACCGTTTTGCGCCGCCAGCCCGTGGTAACTTTCGAGGTAGGTTTTCACCCGGTCGACGGGAAGATTATATTTGTCGTCCAGGTAAACCGAGGCGTGGCAGCGGCTGCACACCTCTGAGATTTGGATGGCCGGGCCGGCTTTAAAGGGCTCGATGGTATGTTCCGAATGGCAGTCGGCACAGGTGGGGGCTTCGCGCTGGCCGGCGGCGAGCGCCTCGCCATGAACGCTCGCCGCGACGTCCACGGCCTCCTGCACGTGGCAACGACCGCACGTTTGCGCCTGATGCGAAAAGTAAAGCGGTGACGCCGGCGAGGTGGGCGGCAAAATGTCATGTGAACCATGACAATCCCAGCAATTCACCCTTCCCGACGCCCCGGTCACCTGCCTCATGCCATGTATGCTGGCGGCGTATTCATCAGCTTCCTTACCATGGCAATGGGTGCAGTCCGGGGGCGGCAAGGGATCATGGACAAGATTCGTGACGTTGATGTGGCAGTCCACGCAGGTGAGCCCGGCGTGAACCGACATTTGAAAGGCGTTCGTGGGAAAAATGATCGATACGGTTTTTCCATCGACGATCCAGGTGGTTGTGGGATCGAGATGGCACTCGAGGCAATCGGCGTTGGCAAGTTTTTCCCCGGCCGCTGCGCACACTTCTGCCAGCGCAAGGCAGGCTAGCAGGCAAATCCATCCGCTCACGATTGCCCGCAAGGGCGCGCGCGACCATCGGCAGCGGGCTGTCGCCATGACTGTCATTTTACCCTTCTGACTTTTCAGCGCTGTTGCGCGCAGGTGTTATTTCTTGAAAGTCCGCAAGTAAGCCACCAGCTGGTTGACCTCGTCATCGGACAGACCCTCGGTGGGTTTCATCAAGAGCTTGCCATCCTTGTCCCTCAGCCCTTCCTTGATGGCCTTGATGATGGCGTCATCTTTTAACGCAGCCTGGACTTGTGGATCACTGTAATCCTTGGAGCCGAGCCGCTGCCCCAATTTGGTTTGACCCTTGCCATCCGCGCCGTGGCATTTGGCGCAGAGTTTGTCCCAGTTGTCTTTGGCTCCGTCGGCCGAAGTCGTGATCGCTGCGGCGAAGGACACGGCGATCGCGAGAATGATTATTTTTTTCATAGTTGTTATTTCATTGTTGCTGTTGCCTTGCCAGGATTGATTATTGGCATCTGGTTCAACTACATCTTCGGTTAAATCAACGGCATTGACTGCCCCTGTATTGGCCAAGGCCTTGTATTTTTTGCATAAGGAATAGCGCCGGAATGGGCGCAAAAAGCACCGGCGGGTGGCTTGTTAAGTCAAAAACCCCTATCAATGTGATAGGCATGAACTGTCAGCCGGGTGTGGGCGAGGTGTTTTTGGCTCGACCATTCCGATTCGAAGGTAACAACTTTGGCAGTTGATTTTCATTCCCTGCTTTGGCGAAGCGGCTGGGTGAAACTCGAGCCCTGGCTTGAAACCATAAGATTTTGGGCTCGACGGAATCTCGCCCCACCCCGTCGGAGATCACTCACTTCTCGGGAGGAATGTCTGCGGTTTTTGGAGAAGCGTCAGCCTTTTTTGGGGGCTGGATTGGGGGCCGGTCGCTCCGGCTTGGCAGTTTCCAATTTCGAAAATCCAAATTCCTTTAGAAACCAACCCGCCGGCGCGGCAATATTCACCGGTCGGCGGGTGAAGGTGTCTTTGTAGGCGAGCCGAATGGCGCGCAATCCCAACCGGTAACCTTTTTCCACCCGGCCATACAGCTCGTCGCACATGATGGGACTTCCTGACTCAGCCAAATGCACCCTAATTTGGTGTGTCCGCCCGGTTAGTGGCTTGGCCTCGATCAACGTGAACCGTTCGTTGCTTTGCAAAACGTGAAAGTGCGTTTCGCATTCCTTTCCTTCTTCGGTTAAATCCACGCGCATCCGGCCGAAATGTTTGGGATCGGGTCCGAGGGGCAGGGTGCAGGTCCACTCCGGCTGGCGCGGTTGGCCTTCCACCACCGCCAGGTAAGTTTTTTCCATCCGTCGGGATTCAAACATGTCACCGAACGCGCGCATGGCTCCCTCGCTCTTGGCAAACAACATGACCCCGCTGGTGTCTGCATCCAGCCGGTGAATATGGCGAAGATATTTCAAATTGCGCGAACGGGCCCAAAAATCATCCGCGCGGATGGAGGAATCGATCGCCGCCTGGAGATTCCAGTTGGTTTTGCGCCAGGTATGCGGCACCAGCATCCAGCCCCGTGGCTTATCAATCGCCAGCACCGAACGATCCTCATACAGGATGGGGATCGGGTCGCAGCCCGGCAGTTCAATCGCACTTGTTTTTGCCATTCAGGTTAATTTATTTGAATTTCGCCTTCGTCGCAGCCAGAATCCGTCAACAATTCAACCCCAACGCAAAATGCCAAGAACCGTCACCCTTTTCACCGGCCAATGGGCTGATCTTCCACTCACCGAATTGCTCCCTCTCGTCAGGAAAATGGGATATGACGGTGTTGAACTCGCCTGCTGGGGTGATCATTTTGAGGTCGATCGTGCCCTCGCTCAGCCCGATTACGTCAAAAAGAAATGGGCCCTGCTGGCTAAACACGGCCTTGCGTGCCAGGCGATCTCGAGCCATCTCGTCGGCCAGGCCGTTTGTGATTTGATCGATGAACGGCATCAGGCCATTTTACCCGCCGATGTCTGGGGTGATGGCAAGCCGGAAGGCGTGCGCCAGCGCGCTGCCGCCAAAATGTCTGCCACCGCCCGCGCCGCCCGGATTTTCTTTAATGCCCGCCCTGGCAAAAAGAGCGGCGACCAATCGGCCGCCGCGGTGGTCAATGGTTTCACCGGGTCCTCCATCTGGCACGCGCTCTATGCCTTTCCCCCCACGAGCCAGGCTTTCCTGGAACGCGGCTTTGTTGATTTCGCCAAACGCTGGCTGCCGATCCTCGATGTCTTTGAAAAAGAAAACGTCAACTTCGCCCTTGAAGTGCACCCCACGGAGATTGCTTTCGACATTGCCTCCGCCAAGCGCGCCCTGGGCGCGGTTAAAAACCATCCCCGCTTTGGCTTCAACTACGATCCATCGCATCTGGGTTATCAGGGGGTGGATTATGTGAAATTCATCCGCGAATTGGGCGACCGCATTTTCCATGCGCACATGAAAGATGTCTGGTGGGGTCACGGTGACGGTACGGTTGGCGTTTTCGGCGGTCACACCGACTTCACAGATCCCCGCCGCTGTTGGGATTTTCGTTCTCCGGGGCACGGCGACATCAAATTCGAGGATATCATTGTCGCCTTGAACGATGTCGGTTATCGCGGTCCGCTCTCTGTGGAATGGGAAGACGGGCGCATGGACCGCATCCATGGCGCGACCGAGGCTTGTAACTTTGTACGGAAACTCGATTTCGCGCCCAACCAAGCCGCCTTCGACGCCGCGTTTGCAAAACGTAAATAAACCAAGCCTGCCTTAAAGTAGCGGCGTCTCGGCAGAGCGCCGGACTATTCCCGGCACTTCCAGAATGCGGCAGTCTGCCGACGTGCCGCTACCCCAAGCAGGGTGACGTAGGCGCGACTTACTCAAGGAAATGTCACGATATATCATTCCTTACTTGTACCCATCGCGCGGTTTTCCTAAAGTTCATTGAACAACCACTTTATGTCAGCCAAACGCAAACTTCGTTACGGCATGGTCGGGGGCGGGCAGAACGCTTTCATTGGCGCGGTTCATCGCCTGGCCGCCAATCTGGATGGTCAGATTGAACTCGTCGCCGGCGCTTTTTCCTCCGATCCAAAAAACTCAAAGATCACAGGTGAACAGCTGTTTCTGAATCCCCGTCGTGTCTATGGCAGTTACGAGGCCATGGCCCGGGCAGAGGCTGCGCTGCCCGCGGACGAGCGGATTGATTTCGTTGCCATCGTTACCCCGAACTTCCTCCATGCGCCCGTGGCCACCACGTTTTTGAAGGCCGGCTTTCATGTGGTCTGCGACAAGCCGATGACCATTACGTTGAAAGAGGCGCGGACTTTGCGCGAAACGGTCCGCAAAACCGGCAAGGTCTTTGCCCTGACTCATAATTACACCGGGTATCCCATGGTCAAGGAGGCGCGCGAGTTGGTGCGCACCGGCAAACTCGGCCGCATCCTCAAAGTTGTCGCCGAGTATCCCCAAGGATGGCTGCTCGACAAAATCGAGGCGGAAGGCCAGAAGCAGGCGGCCTGGCGCAGCGACCCCAAAAAGGCTGGAGCCAGTTGCTGTCTGGGCGATATCGGCACCCATGCTGAAAATTTGGGCCGCTATATCACGGGGCTGGAAATCGAATCTTTGTGCGCCGATTTCACCAGCTTCATTCCGGGCCGCAAGCTCGAGGACGACGCCAATCTCTTGATTCGCTACCACGGGGGAGCCAAGGGTGTCTTGCATTGCTCCCAAATCTCCTGCGGCGAGGAGAACAACCTCAACATCCGGGTTTACGGCACCAAAGGTTCACTTGCCTGGCAGCAGGAACATCCGAACGAATTGAAATTCATCGCCAAGAACGAGCCCGCGAGAATCCTGCGCCGCGGCAACGGTTACGTCAGTGACCGTGCCAAAAAATTCACGCGGCTCCCGTTCGGTCATCCCGAGGCGTTCATTGAGGCGTTCGCCAATATTTATCTCGAGGCGGTCGCGGCCATTCGCGCCAAACTTGCCGGCCAACGCGGCGGTGACTTTGATTTTCCGCCCGTGGACGACGGGGTTTACGGGATGGCGTTTCTCGAAACCGCCGTGAAGTCGGCGGCGGCCAGCGCCAAGTGGACCAAATTTCCCAAACTGTAATAGCTGAACTCGCCAACTAAATAATAAAATGAAAAGTCGAATTCCATTCCTCGTCGCCGCAGCCATTGCTGCTTGCGGTTATGCCAGCCAAACCGTCGCGCAAAATGCGGCCGCACCCGCCAGGCCGCCATTCAAAGAAACGATCATCAACGGGGTCGCGGGTTTCCAAGACACGCCGATGCAGCCCGACGGGCAATGGCATGTGCATGACCCGGCGCGTCCCCAGCCTCCCATCGTGACCACTCATAAATTCAGCCAGGAAGCCCCGCCGCCCAGCGACGCGATCGTCTTATTTGACGGCACCGATTTATCTCAGTGGCGCGACAAGAAAGACGGCGGTCCGGTGCCCTGGCGGGTCGAGGATGGCCTCGCCATTTCCGCCAAGGACGACATTGTGACGACGAACCAGTTTGGAGACATGCAACTGCATCTCGAATTTCGCGAGCCGATTCTGCATGGCCGTGTGGGGCAGGACCGTGGGAACAGCGGAGTGTTCTTGATGGGCCGTTATGAAATTCAAGTGCTGGATTGCTATCAAAATCCGACCTATGCGGACGGCGCCACCGGTGCCATTTACGGCCAGCATCCGCCGCTCGTCAACGCCTGCCGCCCGCCCGGCGAATGGCAGACGTATGACATTATTTTCAACGTTCCGCACTTCGATGCCAACGGCAATTTGTTGACCCCCGGTTATGCCACCGTCTTTCAAAATGGCGTGGTGGTGCAGAACCATCAGGCGATTCGCGGCGAGACGAACTGGCGGGTGCCCGGAACCTATACGCCGGTCGGCCCCACCGGTCCGCTGGCCCTTCAATACCACAATAATTCCGTGGCTTTCCGGAATATCTGGGTCCGTCCCATTACGGTGGATAATGAACCTTGAGACCGGCGTGCCGGCCTAAGCTTTCCATCATTTTGACGAGAATTAATGCGGTTTTGAATTCCAACATGAAGATTAAATTTGTCTGCTCAGTCCTGCTCGTATTGTTCACCACAGTGGCCCTCCAGGCCGCGCCAAAAAGATTGCTGGTGGTCACCACCACCACTGGTTTCCGTCACAGCTCCATTCCCACGGCGGAAAAAATCCTGGCGCAACTGGCGGAATCCAGTGGCGAATTCACCGTCGATTTTGTCCATCAACCCCCCGGCAAGCCCGCTGGGTTGGGCAAGGACGCGACGGATGCCCAAAAAGACGATTACGCGGCGGCAGAAGCAAAATGGGTGGTTTCCCTTCAAGACGCGCTCCAGAAACTTTCGCCAGCCTCACTCGCCAATTATGACGGCGTTGTCTTTGCGAGCACGACCGGTGACCTGCCGATCCCGGATAAGGAAGGCTTTTTGAACTGGATCAAGGCCGGTCATGCGTTCATCGGAATTCACGCCGCCAGCGACACCTTCCATAATTGGCCGGGATACATCGACATGCTCGGCGGCGAGTTCAAACACCACGGCCGGCAGGTCAGCGTCGACTGTTTGAATCAGGATCCGCAGAATCCGGCCACCGCCGGACTGCCCAAAGTATGGACCATCCAGCAGGAGGAAATTTATCAGTTCATCAACTACGATCCCGCAAAAGTCCACGACCTGCTCATCCTCGACAAACATCCGGAAACCGGCGATCCCGGTCATTACGGCGTTTCCTGGTGCAAGAATTACGGGGACGGTCGGGTTTTTTACACTTCGCTCGGACATCGCGAGGATATCTGGGACGCCGACCCGGGCATGCCTGACCGCAAAAACTCCCCGGAAATCGCCAAGGCATATCAGGCCCACATTCTTGGCGGCATCGAATGGGCGCTCGGTTTGAAAAAATAAGCCCGTCCATCAAATCTTGGGTTGAATTGCAGGCGGCAATTCGGTTATGTTCCCGTTTCCGATGGTTCGGGGTGTAGCGTAGCCTGGCTAGCGCGCTTGCTTGGGGTGCAAGAGGTCGGGAGTTCGAATCTCCCCACCCCGACCATTTTAAAAGGTTTCCAGATAGTTCTTGCATCTTCTACACACTTTGCTACACTTATTTGCATGGACATGCAGTTCCCCATGCAAGTTACCAGAAAGGGCGTTTCCGTCACAATTGGCGAGCTTGAGAAGAACGGACGCCAGTTTTACCGCGTCTTATACCGCGAGCAGGGCAAGCGCAAGCAGGCCTGGCGGGCGACTTTTGAGGCCGCCAAGCGGGCAGCTAACGAAGCCATTGACGCCATCCTGACCGGCGACGCTTCCGCCCTCAAACTCAATTCCAAGGACCGGCACACCTATTTGAGATCCGTTGAGTTTCTACACCCGCTCGGTGTAGAACTGGACGTGGCCGCCCGTGAATACGCCGAGCTTCGCGCCTTGCTCGGAGGCAAAACGACGCCGATCGAGGCGTGCCGGGACTGGTTGAACCGTAACGCGGTCGAGTTGCCGAAGATCAGCATGGCCGACGCCGTCGCGAAGTTGAAGAAGCAGGCCGAGACCGACGGCAAGTCCGACGACCGCAAAAAGCAGCTTGCAGCCGCCCTTGACGCCTTTGCCATCGCTTTTAACCAGGAGGTCCACACAATCACTCCCAATCTGGTGTCAGGCTACCTTACGTCCCTGGCATTCAAGGAACGGACCAAGCGGAACCACCGGGACACCATCAAATATTTCAACCGCTGGCTGATCATGCGCGGTTACCTCGCCAAGGGCATGGACTGGCTCGACGGCGTCCAAAACTACACAGCGCGGAAGCTTGGCGAAATTTCCACCTACACCCCCGCGGAAATGCGCCGATTGATCGCCGCCGCAGACGACAGGATTCTGCCCCTGATTGTCATTGGCGGATTTGCCGGACTTCGGCACGCCGAAATTATTCGCCTGGAATGGCAGGACATCGACCTTGAGGACGGATTTATCGAGGTCAAAGCAATCAACGCCAAAACGGACACGCGGCGGATCGTGACCCTAAAGCCGAACCTGAAAGCTTTCCTGCAGCCTCTGGCAAAGGATAACGGGAAGGTGGTAACCGTGGGTAACTCAAGCAACATGCTTTTGAAGGCAGCGGCAGCAACCGGAGACAGCAAAAACAAGATTGACCCGCTCGCGTGGAAACACAACGCCCTCCGGCACACCTACATCTCCGCCCGCGTGGCTGAATGCGGCGACGTACCCAGGGTGGCCGATGAAGCCGGAAACAGTCCGCACGTAATCCGCACAAACTATTTGAAGCGCATCCGCCCAGCGACAGCGACGGAATGGTTTTCGATCACACCGGATCCAAGCTGGCTGGCGAAATTCCAAACCAAGGCTGTGCTGTGCACATAAATCAAGCAAAGGCCATCGCCGGCATTAAATATCAGGTTAGAAACCGTGCAGACTTTGCGCGCGCAGAGAAGGACTGCACAAAACTGATTACGAAAGCACGTCGCGCCGGCGACGACGACCTTGCCGCCAAATTAAGCGGGGCAAAGTCCGCGTTCCAAAAGATAGCGCGAGGCGGGAACAGTTGCCCAGAATGCGGGCAAACCATCTCCCGTGACGCCGCCCATTGCCGAATTCACCAGCGCCGCAAAGCAAAACCATCCCTACCACCGCCATCCGCCTGGAGCCAGCAGAAGAAAGAAAAAATTCGAATCAACAACAACGGCCGCGTCACGGCCTTCCCCAGAGGCGGAGCCCTTGCTATCCTGGGTTATTTCACAACGCCGGTTAAAAAAGTCGTCGCCAAGTGGCGTAAGGAAATTCCCGAAGAAACGCTAGCAGCATATTTTCACCTGGTTGCGAAACCAATCTCTCACCCGGGACTCGATCTCCTGATCAAGAAAGGCAAGCCGGGCCGGCACTGGCAGGCCATACACGAAATTGGCGCGACAATCAGCGAGCTTTACAACGACAACCAGTCTGTCGAGTCATGGCTGCTTAAGCAGTCAAACATCACCATCGGCAAACCAACAACAAGCTGGACCGAGACGATTGAGTACATCGTGAAGCAGGGAGGCCCAAGATTCACCGTGAATCAGCTCGCGCAGGCTTCCAGAAGAATGCTTTTAAATACCGAGCCACAGAAAGCTAAAGCCGTCAAACAAGCATTTGCCGCCCACGTTGTATACGCCGCTTCCAAGCGGGAGCGCGCCGATTGGGACGCCTTCGCCGCAGTCGCCAATGCGTTATGCCAAAAAGCACCCTGAAATGACATGACGGCCTTGGCACGCATCGCGCATTCGATGCTGCCATGAATATAAACGCAAGTAGCGCAGTAGCCGGGCAACCACGCGAACCAGCGGCGGGATACGTAGACGCGGTCAACCTCCTCGAAATTCTTTTCCCTCAAACAGAATGCCGACCATCGCTCCGATGGCTGCGAGAACACCAGCAGGAACTGCCCCACGTCAAAATCGGGCGGCTGATCTTTTTTGACCCGCCAACCGTAGCGGCGCACCTGAACGCCAAGCAAAGGAAACCCCGCGCATGAAGTCAGCACTTCGATGGAGCAAAGCCAGCGGCAGCACAAAAAGGCGCGTGGAGATCATTATGCGGTGCGGATACTTTCGCAAAGCCTCAAAAAATAAGCACAGGAGGGCTTGTGAATGTTAGCGAATTGCGCGAACTATTAGGCCAAGAAGTGCTTTTGCTGGGATGGCCACTCGGAAGTAAAGGAGACCGCCGAAAATGGGGGTTTTGTAAAGATAACTGTGTAAATGGTTTTTTGGTTTAGTTTTTGTTCTGTTGATTTCTCGTAGATTCGCTACGAGGTAAAACGAGCCGGGGGCGAGCTGCGAGCCCCAGCTCGCGCCCC
>Ga0302320_10008229_pt1 | contig 22737 bp, 21 predicted proteins | sample Bog_T0_3_FD_202130 | JGI IMG/M metagenome (GOLD analysis project Ga0302320, IMG submission 202130) | Peat permafrost microbial communities from Stordalen Mire near Abisko, Sweden - Bog_T0_3 | ecosystem: Environmental > Terrestrial > Soil > Wetlands > Peat | place: Sweden: Abisko, Stordalen Mire... | reverse complement strand
ACAGCGGCCACGTCTGGTTCAACGCCGGTTCCTGGGGAAATCATGAAGGTGAAATCTACCAGGATTGCCTGACACGCAGAGGCCAGATCACCGGAATGGTCCCTCTGACCATCGAAGCCAACAAATGGTATGACGTCAAGGTGGTCGTCAACGGCGCCCAGGTGTCGTGTTACCTGAATTCAAATCTGATTCAGACCGCCACCGCCCAAGTGCTGCTCTCCACCAATGCCATTTATCTCGGATCCGTGCCCACGCGCGACGGCAATGATCTCCTGTTCCAGCTCGGCCAGGACAAGTTCAGCGGCAGGCTCACCACGGACCGCGGCGGCCCGCCCGCGCTCGAAATCGGCAGCCTGGTGCAAGTCACCGGAACCATTCAGCCGGGGATTGACGCGGATTTCCAAATTTGGTCGCCCGCGGATGTGGTGCTCCTGGCACGGCCTTCGTGGTGGACGTGGGAGCGCAGCCTTTTGTTCGGCGGCATCTCGCTGGCCACATTCGCCATCGCCACCACTTGGATTGCCGTGATCTCGCGCAAGAACCATTTGCTGACCATGGCGCAGGGCAAACTCCATGAGGCCAATGACGAACTCGAGCATCGCGTTCAAAAACGCACCGCCGATCTGGCAAGGGCACACGAGCAACTGATGGAAACATCGCGCACCGCGGGCATGGCGGAGGTGGCGACCGGCATCCTGCACAATGTGGGCAATGTCCTGAACAGCGTCAACGTTTCCACCACTCTGCTGGCGGCTCAGTTGAGGAATTCCAAAATCACCTCGGTGGGACTGGTTGCCACGTTGATGAAAGATCATACCGCGGACCTTGGCGATTTTGTGACGAATGACCCGAAGGGGAAGCAATTGCCCGAGTTTCTCGGCAAGCTGTCGGTGCAGTTGGAAAGCGATCGGGCGCGAGCGCTCGAGGAACTCGCCTGTCTTCAGATAAACGTGGAGCACATCAACCAGATTGTGGCCATGCAGCAGGATTACGCTGGCGCGGCCGGAGTTACCAGCGTCGTCAACATTCCCGAACTGCTCGAGGACGTTTTGCGGCTGGCCGATTCCAGCCTGAACCGGCACGGTTTCAAGGTGGTGAAGGAATTCGGGCACAATCTCCCGGATATCTGCCTGGATCGCCACAAGGTCCTTCAAATCCTCATCAATTTTGTTCGCAACGCCAAGCAGGCCTGCGTTGAAAGGGGAGCGCCCGACAAAATATTGACCCTGCGCGCGACCGCCCCCAACGGAAGCATCAAGATCTCGGTCAGCGATAATGGCATCGGAATTCCCGCGGAAAATCTGCCGCGCCTATTTGCCCAGGGTTTCACCACGCGCAAAAACGGCCACGGCTTCGGATTGCACAGCAGTGCGCTCGCCGCAAAAGACATCGGCGGCAGAATATTCGTCAAAAGCGACGGCCCGGGCAAGGGCGCAACGTTCACGCTGGAGCTAACTCAGAATCTGTAAACGGGTCTGGGGTCGCGTCTCCAATGCGCTTCGGCGTTTGGTTCCCACGCAATATGGCGTCTCGGGTTTGGGGTTTCGAGTTCCGGGTCTTGGGGGGGGGGAGTTCCGGGTTAAGTCACCGCGATGGCGCAGGTTCGGGGGGCATTCCATTTGGTTTGGGGTTTCGAGTCTCGGATTTCGGATTGGGCGAATCGCAGATTTCAGGATTTGAGATTTCAGAATTCTCCGGGGGGCAGCATTTTTATTCGCGCTGCGGACGAGAATTGGGTATTTTCCAGTTTCGCATGGCCAGCAGCGTGAAAAATCAAACCGAAACCGGCGTCCAAGAGGAGCGCTTCGGACGGTTTTATCTTAAGGAATTGTTGAACAGCGGCGGGATGGCGGACATCTGGTTTGTCACCGACGGCCGGGGCAAGCCCTTTGCCCTGCGCAAGTTAAAGAAGGAGTTCCGGTTCAGCTTCACCTCCCGGCGCCGGTTTGTGCATGGCTGCAAAATCCTCTCCCAACTGAACGAGAGTGATTACATCGTCGGTTACGTCGAGCATGGCAAGGCTGACGGCCTGAATTATCTGCTCATGGATTACGTCGAGGCCTCCAACCTGAAGGAGTTATATGCCCGGCACGATCCGGTGTTGACGGAAAATGTCGCGCAAATCCTGATTGACATGGCCGTGGGGCTCAGCCACGTCCACGAAAGCGGCTACATGCACCTGGATTACAAGCCGGAGAACATCCTCGTCACCCGCAACGGCCGGGTCCGGTTGATTGATTTTGACCTGGCGCAGCAGATTCCGGAGAAGCCGAAGAAAATGTCCACCTATCCCGGCACGCCCGGCTACATGGCGCCCGAACAACTGCAACGCCGGGAGTTTGACGCCCGCGTGGATATTTTCGCCTACGGGGTGGCCGCCTATGAACTGCTGACCAACCAGAAGCCGTTCCCCGGGGACAGCCCGGGCGAAATCCTGGCCGCCCAGCTTGCGGAAGGCGGGCCGGCACCCTTGCGCGAACACAACCCTGACGTGCCGCCGGCGCTGGAGGCCGTCGTCCTCAAATGCCTCGCCCGCGATCCCGAATACCGTTATCCCCTGTCCGGCGTGCTGGTGCGCGATTTGGAAAGCGCCTTGTACCGGTGACGGGGGGGGCGGGTTTCGGGTTTCGGGTTTCAGGTCTCGGTTAAGTCGCGGGGAGTACGCGGGGCGGAGGGGGGAATGCGCCGCCATCATTTTCCTACGTCCTTACAGGACGAGGCAAGTTTAGCGGACGGGGTCAGCCCAGCCACTTCGTAGCTGGCTACTTTCCGGGGTCGCTTCGCGACAGGGGAGTTTGAAAACGCGCCTGAACGTGAGGGCGGGGATGAGCCGTCCCCGCGTTCTTAATATTATCAAACAAGCTGTGGGGACGAGCCCCACCCCAGCTCAGCCGACAAATTTGGTGTAACGGTCGCCGACAAAGTCCCAGTTGATGACTTGGAAAAAGGCGGCCACGTATTCCGGCCGGCGGTTCTGGTATTTCAGATAATAGGCGTGTTCCCAGACGTCAATGCCCAGGAGCGGCTGGCGGCCCTGACTGAGGGGGGTGTCCTGGTTGGGCGACGTCTCAATGCTCAATTGCTTGCCCGCGTCCACCACCAGCCAGGCCCAACCGCTGCCGAACTGGGCGGTGGCCGCTTTGGTCCAGGTCTCTTTGAACGCAGCAAAGCTGTTGAAATGTTGGTTGATGGCCGCGGCCAGCGCGCCCTGGGGTTCCGCGCCGTTGTTCTTTTTGAGCGTTTGCCAGAAAAGGCTGTGGTTGTAGTGGCCGCCGCCCTGGTTGCGCACCGCCGTGCGGATTTTTTCCGGCACGGCCGTCAGGTTTTTGAGCAGGTCTTCCACGGGGATTTTTCCCACGTCAGGGCCCACGTCGGGGAAATCCGCGACGGCTTTGTTGAGATTGGCGACGTAGGCGGCGTGGTGCTTGTCGTGGTGAATCTGCATCGTGAGGGCGTCAATGTGGGGTTCCAGCGCGTCATAGGCGTAGGGCAACGGCGGCAGCACAAACGGGCCGGTGGGGGCGGCGGCGACAGGGGCGGCGGGATTGTTTTGCGCCAGGGCGGCGGGCAGCGCGGCGAGCGCGGCCCCGGCCAGCGCAGTGGTTTTCATGGCTTGGCGGCGGGTCATCATAACATTTCTTTGGTTGATTTTGGATCTTGGCTTGGCGGTCATCCCCAAACCATGGCAGGGGTTGGGGGCCGATGTGTCTACCCTAAACCGAGTTTGGCCTCCAAGCAAGCATAGGATAATAAGGAGGGTCTCGGGTCTCGGGTCTCGGGTCTCGGGTCTCGAGGTCCGTTAAGTCGGTGGGGGGGGCAATGACCAGTGGGCGACAGCCCGTCGCCGGGAGACGGGGGCGGATCGCAAATTTCAGGAATTGAGATTTCAGAATCGGCGCTGTGAATTTGTAAAATCGCGTCCTATTTGCTTGCGGTGCGATTTGGAAATGTTAAAAAGTGGTAACACTTATTTTCATGAGCGTAACATCGGCGATTAAAACCAGCCTGGAACGGCGCGGCCGGGCGGATCGTCGTGGGAGGGGGGATCGTTCGAGGAAAAACGCCCGGCGGTATTTTCTCCCCATGGGATGGGTGGTGGCGGCCCTGACGCCGGGAATGGCCACCCGGGCGGCGGAACCGAATCCGCCCCCGGCGGCGGTTGCGGCGACCAATGCCGTCACCAAGCAGTTGCCGCAGGATTTTGTCACGCTGGAGGCCGGGACGTATGGCTTTGAGCGCGGCGTGTTCGGCGTGTCCCAAAAAGCGGGGAATGGCACCATCCTTTATGGCGGGGAAGTGTTGCACGACGATGGCCCATGGGTGCATCCGGATAATTTCCACAAGTGTCAGAAAAATTCCGCTCCGTCGCCGCCCTGCGGGGCGATTTGGAGTACTTTGATGTCACCAGCTTCACCACGCCGGCCAATTCCGGGTCGGCCCTCACTCTTCTGCCCAGCCCGAAGTTGAGTCTAATTTTCGGACCGTGGGCGAAAACGGAACTCTTCGCGCAAGGCGGTTTCGATTTTCACAGCAACGACGGTCGTGCCGCGACGCAGGTCATCGAGCCGGTTTCGGCGGCGAATCCCAATCCCGACACCGCGTCCCCGCGGGCGCCCGTCCGGGCGCAGACCAAGGGCGCGGAAATCGGCGTGCGGACACTGGCGTTCCTCAATCTGCAAAGCACCGTATCACTCTGGTATCTCCACAGCGCTTCCGAACTCGAACAGGACGGCGACACCGGCAGCCCGGTCGCTTCCCCTTCCGCCAGCAACCGTTACGGCGTCGAGTGCTGATCATGAACTGGGAAGGCAGCCATCGCATCAACAGAACGTGGAGCCTGACCGCGGAAGTTCTGAACCTGCTCGACCGCCGCAGCCACGATATTGATTACACCTAGGAAACCCAGGTGCTGGGCCACCGCGCCGCCCCCGCGTCGTTTCAAGATGTCTTCCATCCCACCGAACCCATCCAAGCGCGGTTCGGCGTGACGGCGCGGTTTTAAACCGGGCGCAGCCCGAAGTTTTTGGTGCGGTTGGGCGGGCGTGGTGAGGCGTTTAACCGTTATAGTGTTAAAAGCGTTACCATCATTTTCCTGCGTCCTTACAGGAGGAGGCCAGTTTGGCGGATCGGTTCGGCCCAGCCACTTCGTAGCTGGCTACTTTCCGGGGTCGCTTCGCGACCGGGGGAGTTTGAAAACGCGCCTGGGACGCGAGGGCGGGGGGGGCGCTGGGGTTTCAGGTTGCGGGTTTCGAGTTGTCGCGGTCTTTCAGGCCGCAGAATTCCAGGGGGCGACCCCACCCAGCCCGTTAGGCTGGGCTAAGGAATCAGGGCCCGTTGGGCCGGAGACTGCGGCCGCCTGAAAGCGGTGAGTCGTTCGTCGGCCGCGGTTCGGTTCCGTCGCCTGAACTCTGCGCTCGGCGACGGGGACAGCGCAGCGCGCTGTCCCTACCCGGGGCAGTGTCAGGATGCCGCAACGTCCGCGGATGAAGCTTCTCGTCGTGACAGATGGCCGCGGCTTTCATAGGCTGGGGGGATGTTGCAAACGACGTTGACGCTGGGACATTCACCGGATCCGGATGACGCCTTCATGTTTTATGGGTTGGCGAAGGGGTTGATCCCGTCGGCCGGTTTTCATTTTAAACACATCTTGCAGGACATTCAAACGCTCAATGAACGGGCCACCCGGGGCGAGTTGGACATCACGGCGGTGAGCATTCACGCCTATGCATATGTGAGCGGCCAGTACGCCTTGTTGCCCAGCGGCGCAAGCATGGGGGACGGTTACGGTCCGATGCTGGTGGCCAAACAGCGCTGGTCCAAGGCGGAGGTGGCCCGCAAGAAGATCGCGGTGCCCGGCACGATGACCAGCGCGTTCCTGGCGCTGCAACTGTGGCTGGGCAAACCCGCCGCGGAGTTTGATTATGTGGTGGTGCCTTTTGACCAGATTTTTGCCGCGGTGAAAAACGGCGTGGCGGCGGTGGGCCTGATCATTCATGAGGGCCAGTTGACGTATCAAAACGAGGGCCTGGTGGTGTGTCAGGACCTGGGGATTTGGTGGGGGGAGCAAAACGACGGCTTGCCGCTGCCCTTGGGCGGGAACGTGATCCACAAACGGTTTGAGCCGGCCGTGCGCAAGCAGATTTCGGACATTCTCACGGCCAGCATCCAATACAGCCTGGACCACCGGCCGGAGGCGGTGCAGCACGCCCTGCAATACGCGCGGGACATGGGCCGGGATCTGGCGGACAAATTTGTGGGCATGTATGTGAACCACTGGACTCTGGATTACGGCGAACGTGGCCGGGAATCCATCCGCCGCTTTCTGGGTCAGGCCTTTGAGCGGGGCATCATCCCGCACCGGCAGGAACTGGAGTTTGTGGTGTGATCCGAATCAAGCCATCGTCTTTTTGTGCGGCCACCAGGTCAAACACATCCCTTTGCGTGCAGAACGCCACGTCATCGCGCAGCTCGGGAATGGCCATGAGCCGCCGGCCGTTGTCGGTGTGGCTCAGGATGTCCGCCAGTTCCGGCCCGGCCTGACGGCAAGCCCGCCAGGCGAGCGCGGCGGCGTCGGTCAGGGTGTACGATTGCTGATCCGACAATCGCTGGCAGAGCGCCCCGGCGCACAGAATATCTTCCAACGCGGCCTGGCTGCCCGTGCCGGCGCAGACGAGGAGGATTTTTTGCGGTTGATTCCGCAAAATAAACCGGGCGGTGGCCGTCAGGTTTAAGAATGAGCCGGCCAGCACCGTGGGGGCCGACCGGCAGGCGTTGAGGGCGCGGGTGCCGTTGGTGGTGGTGGAAACGATGACCCGGTCGCGCACGTTTTCCGGGACGAACTCGCGGGGCGAATTGCCCAGATCAAACTGCACCCCCCCGGTGAGTGGCGGACCGATTTTGACACCGTCCCGCTCGCCAGCCAGCAGCACCGTGGGGTCTTTCCGCCGCCAAGCAAGAGCTTCGGCGATTTCACCCACCGGAACGATTTGCTTCGCCCCGTGATACAGCGCCGTCACAAAGGAGGAGGTGGCGCGCAGGACATCGAACACCACGCAGAGGGTGGCGTCCAGGTCGTCCGGTCCCAGGCCGGGCAGCTCGGCCGGCGTGAGCAGGACATGGATGCGGTTCATGGAGCGGCAGGTTAGCGGATATTCTGTCGTTTGTAATGGCCAAAATGCCGGGTTGGTCCTATGGTTGGGTCGTTCAATGGTTACAACTGATTCAGCCCTGCTGTCACCCGAGGCCTGCCGCTTGTCGGTCGTTTTGCCCTGCGCCAATGAGCGCGATAATCTGGCCCCCTTGATTGAGGAGTTGGAGCCGGCCCTGCAAGCACTGGGCTGCACGTTTGAGGTGATTTGCGTGGATGACGGCAGCACCGACGGCGGTTGGGAAGTTCTGCGCGGCCTCCAGGCCAGCCGGCCGTGGCTGCGGGTGGTCCGGCACCGGAGCAATTTCGGCCAGAGCGCCGGCTATTGCACCGGGTTCCGGCTGGCCCGCGGCGAACTGGTGCTGACGATGGACGCGGACCGCCAGCATGATCCGGCGGACATCCGGCGGCTGCTGGGTGAGCTGCGGGGCGACCTGGCCGCCGTCTGCGGCGTGCGCGCCGCCCGGCATGACAACTGGGTGCGCCGGCTGTCCTCCAAAATTGCCAACGGCTTTGCCGGCTGGGTCACCGGCGATCGCGTGGTGGACGCCGGCTGCACGTTCCGGCTCATCCGCAAAACGGCGCTGGCCGAGCTGCCGGTGTTCAACGGCCAGCACCGCTTTGTGCCGACCCTGCTGCGCATGCAGGGGCATCAGGTGCTGGAAATCCAGATCAGCCACCGGCCGCGGCCGGCGGGCAAATCCAAGTATGGCATCGGCAACCGTCTGTGGCGGGGGATCAAGGATTGCCTGGCCATCCGGTGGTATCGTCAACGTTCGTTCCCGGCGGACCGGCTGGCGCCTGAGCGAACTGGCGCGCCTGGCGCGCCTCCCGCGGTTGGCTCCGTCATGGATGAATCAAGGCGGTAAGCCCGGCGGGGCTGCCGGTGACCCAGTTCACGCCCTGGACTTGAATGACCGTCACCGGGCCGGGCGGCCGGATGAGGTTGGTTTCATACAAACTGGTGGGCACGATCAAAACCGAGGGCTGGGACCGGTGCAGGAAATCCACCGCTTCGGTCACGGACAGATATTGCATGTGGTTGGTGAGCACCCGCCCGAATTCCCACACCAGACTGGGTTCCTCGTAGCGAACGGCGGCAAATTCCATGGCCGGTTGCAATTGCGGCCGGGCCTTTTCAAACAAGTTGTGCGCCAGGAAATATGGACGAAGGCCCAGGCCGATCGCCAACGTGATGGAGAGAATCATGACGGACATGGCGGCGGCCAGCGTTTCCCCCCGCCACCCCTTCAGCACCCCGGCAAAAACGGCGGTTGCCATCAGGACCGGCAGGATGATGGTGAGCCTCAACCCCCACCACACCGGCAGAAAGACGGCCAGGACAACGGATAACGTCAGCATCGTGAAGACGACGGCCAGGATCACGGGCTTCCCCACCCGCCAGCCTTTCAACCCTCCGGCGGCTTCGACCCGGGCCAGCCAGAGGGCCAGACCAGGAAAGGCCGGCAACGTATAATGCGGCAATTTGGTGCGCACCAAGGTGAACACCAGAAAGACCAGCCCGGCCTGGATCAGCAAATACGAGCCAGGCACATCTTCCTGACGGGTTGGCCACCAGTCCCGCAGTGCCTGGGGAAATCGGAATGCCCAAGGAAAAAAGCTGAAAAAGAACGTCACCAGGTAAAAGGGCAGCCATCCGATCCACCCGCGCAGAGTCTTGGCGCCGTGCCCATCGACAATTCCGACGGAGCGACCGAACACATGATAGCCCAGGCCCACACTTAGAAAATCACCGTGGGTCCGGAGCAGGGCGGGGATTCCCCATAAGGCCACCAACCCCAGGGTCAGCAACATTCCCAAAACAAACCCTCCCAGGCTGAATTTAAACTGTTGGGGATAAAGCCACCGGCCCAGGGCCAATCCCGCCACTGGCAGCCAGGCGACCGGGCCTTTGGCCAGAAACCCCAGGGCGAGGCTGACATAAAAGACCACCCACCAGCGTCCGGGGCGGGCGGCGTCCGGGCGGCTGGCCTCCCAGCCGCTCCACTGCGCGGCGCACACGAAGAAGATCATCGGCATGTCCGCCACGGCCAATCGGGCGTGGACGGCCAGTTGCAGGCAGGTGGTGAACATGACCGCCGCCACCAACGCCGGGCGGGGTTTGGTCAGCCGCCGGGCCCAGAAAAAGAGGAGCAGGGAGGTGCCGGTGGCAAACAAGGCGGACGGCAGCCGGGCGGCCAGCGGCGTTTCGCCCAGACACCGGTAACAGGCCATTTGCGCCCAGTAAATCAATGGTGGTTTGTCATACCGGGGCGCGCCGTTAAACCAAGGCACCACCCAGTCCGGCCGGGCGAGCATTTCCCGTGAGGCCTCCGCAAAACGCGGCTCATCCCGGTCAATCAACGGCAACAACCAAGTGCCGCTTAAATTTAACGACAAACCCAGCAGGACAATAAGCCATACGGGGTGGGAAGTTATTTTGGCTTCCAAAAAACGCACTCCACCCATTACCATTTCTTGGCCCGGCTCGTCCAGTTCTTAAAGCCACCGCGCGATTGGCCGGAGAACTTATGGAGCGCCACTCCGTGGGGGGCAGGAGGGCGACACTTGGCAACGCCCCCGGTTGGGCGGGCAGTTCTCCGCCCGCCGCGACGTCTGTGACTTGTCCGGGTGGTTACGCATCGTACGGCGGCGCGCATCCCGCAGTCGCGGGACGCCCTGCCGGGTATGCCAAGGCTACCGACAAAGTGGGAACGTGAGCAAACGCCACGCTTTGTGTGGCCCCAGCCTACAAGCCGGGCACATGGGGGAGATCGCAGAGCGGCAAGCCCGAAGGGCCGGGGGGACGAGGCGGTGGCCGGATGTGGGGACGATCCGTCCCCACCCCGGCTTCGTCGGCAGCCTTGCCGGGAATGCCGGGCATTTGCCAAAAGTTGTTTCGTTTCCCCGGTCGCACCCCTAAACTTGGCTTGAATGTCATCGCCTGTCACAGGGTCCAGAGCGCGCCGTTGGGGTTTCCTGATGGGGGCCGGCCTGCTGGCCATTCTGGCCGCCTTCATGGTGGACGACGCCGTTACCGGCGCCTGCCTTCTGACCACCCACGGTGCCGCCGAGCAGGGTGCCCGGTGGTTGAGCCACTACGGCGATTGGCCGGCATTGCTGCTGGCCGGTCTGGTCACCGTGGCCGGGCTGGCCGCCTTTCGCAAATTTGCGACCGGCCGCCTCTTGCTCCTCGTTTTGCTGGCGGGGTTGCTCACCGGTCTGGCCACCATTCCCATCCACTGCGCTTTCGGCCGCACCCGGCCCTCCGCCACCGTGCCGCAGGGGTTTTACGGCTTGCGCTGTCAATCCCGCTGGATCATCGGCCAGTATCCATTTTCCTCCTTTCCCTCCGGCCACACCGCGGCCTGGTCCGGACTCGCCGGGGTCGCCTGGTTCCGCCGCCGCCGGTGGGCGGTCGTTTTTCTGGCCGTTGCGGTGGCGGTGGGTTGGTCGCGCCTGGCGCTGGGCTGCCACCATTTCTCCGATGTCACCGCCTCCCTGGTGTGGGGTCTGGCCGTGGGTCCGTGGCTGGGCAACCGGCTGGAGCCGTGGATTAATTGCCTCTGGTCACGAACAGGTCTCCCGGCGGCATAGCGATCCTCATGAATTCCTTTGCTCTCATGTTCGGGTTGGCCGGGCGAAGTTGAGCCACTGAAAATGCAATGGACTGCCAGCATGCGATAAGTCTCCCGAAGATTCTCCCCCGCCAAAGGGTCAGGGCCGGAGGGAGGTGGAACGGGCTCGTTTTCAACCCCCTTTGGTGTTATTGCCTGTTCCTGCTCCCATTTTTTTCTCCGGCGCGGGTCAGCGCGCAGGACGCCGCCCCCGCCATTTATCGCGATCATGTGGAACCGCACTGGTTCACGCAGGACGGGGACACGAACAGCCGGTTCTGGTATCGCGTGAATCTGGCCGGCGGCCGGCGCGAATTTGTACTGGTGGACGCGGTCAGCGGCACGCGCGCGCCCGCCTTTGATCATGCCCGGGTGGCAATGGCCTTGTCCAAATTGTTGCATCAGGAGGTGCGCGCCGATCATTTGCCCGTGGAAGCCTTGGACTTCACCCCGGACGGCCGGTCCGTACGGCTGCTGGGCGCCAGGTCTGGTTGGACTGTCGACCTGACCAACGGCACCGTCACAGACACCGCCACCAACCTCGGCGATGCCGACCGGTTGCCCTCATTGGGCCACGTCCGTCCTTCCACCGATGGCGGCGAGGAGACGACCATTGCCTTGGTCAACCATTACCCGGAGCCGGTGAAGGTCTTCTGGGTGAACGACGAGGGACAACCGGTGGCTTACGGACAGCTCGCCCCCGGGGAACGCCGCGAACAACACACTTATGTCGGCCACGTCTGGTTGATCACCAACCAAACCGGCGAACGGTTGGCGGTGTTTGGGGCGGGTCAAACGGACCTCCCGGCCGTGGTCGAACCGGGCGACACCCGGCCGGCGCGGCGGCCGCGCGAGAATAATCCGGGTCCGGCCGCCCCGGCGTACCGTTCGCCGGACGGCCAATGGGATGCCGTGGTGCATCATCACGACCTGTATCTGCGCGAAACGGCCACCGGCCGGGAATGGCCGCTCACCACCGGTTCCACCGCCACCAACACCTTCGCCCGCGACGAGGATATCAACCAAAGCGTGGGCCTGGACGACGGCCGCGCCGATGCGCCCACGCCCACGCCGGACGTGGTTTGGTCGCCGGATTCACACCACCTCGCCGCCTGGCGCCTGACCCCTGGTGCCCGGCGCCGGGTGTATCTGGTGGAGTCTTCGCCGGAGGACCAGGTTCAGCCGAAGCTGGATTCGTACCCGTACTTGAAACCGGGTGATGCCGTGCCCATCCGCCAGCCGCATTTGTTTGACGTGGCCGCCCGCCAGGAGATCCCCGTGGACAACGCCCTTTTTCCCAATCCTTGGTCCACCACGGACCTGCGTTGGAGCCCAGATTCCAGCCGGTTCACGTTTGTGTATAATCAGCGCGGGCATCAGGTGCTGCGCCTCATGGCGGTGGCCGCGACCAATGGGCTGGCCCGGGCGGTGGTGGAGGAGCACAGTTCCACCTTCATCTGTTACTCATCCAAATACTTCGTGGAATACCTGGATGACACCGGGGAGATCATCTGGATGTCCGAGCGGGATGGGTGGAACCATTTGTATCTGTATGACGCCCAGACCGGGGCGGTGAAAAACCAGATCACCCGGGGCGAATGGGTGGTGCGCCGCGTGGAGCGGGTGGACCGGGAGAAGCGGCATATCTGGTTCCAGGCCGGCGGCATCCGGCCGGGGCAGGACCCGTATTATCTGCACCTCTGCCGCGTGAACTTCGACGGCACCGGGATGACGGTTCTGACCGAAGGCGATGGCACGCACACCGAACAATTTTCGCCGGATCGTCGCTGGTTCATCGACACCTGGTCGCGGGTGGACGGTCCGCCGGTCAATGAACTGCGCCGCGGCGATGACGGCCGACTGGTGTGCCACCTGGAAGAAACCGACGCCTCCGCGTGGCTGGCCGCCGGCGGGCGGTATCCCGAACGCTTCACGGCCAAGGGCCGCGATGGCGTCACTGACATCTACGGCGTCATCTGGCGGCCCCGGGATTTCCACGCTTCCAAAAAATATCCGGTGCTGGAGAACATTTACGCCGGCCCGCAGGATTCATTCACCCCGAAGTCCTTCCACGCCAATTACACGGAGGAACGGCTGGCCGACCGGGGTTTTGTGGTGGTGCAGATGGATGGCATGGGGACGTCCAATCGGTCGAAGAAATTCCACGATTATTGCTGGCAAAACCTGGCCGACGCCGGGTTCCCCGACCGCATCCGGTGGATTCGGGCGGCGGCAGCCAAATATCCGGCGCTGGATTTGCGGCGGGTGGGGATCTACGGAACTTCCGCCGGCGGACAGAGCGCCCTGCGCGGGCTGCTGGATCACGGGGACTTTTACCGGGCGGGGGTGGCGGATTCCGGCTGCCATGACAACCGGATGGACAAAATCTGGTGGAACGAGCAATGGCTGGGCTGGCCGGTGGGGGACGCGTACGTCCGCAGTTCGAATGTCGTGGACGCACACAAGCTGCATGGGGATCTGCTGCTGATGTACGGGGAACTGGACCGGAACGTGGACCCCGCGAGCACCCTGCAGGTGGTGAATGCGCTGATCAAGGCCGGCAAAAACTTTGAACTGCTGGCCGTGCCCGGTGCCGGCCACGGGATTATCGGCACCCCTTACGGCGAAAGGAGGCTGGAGGATTTCTTTGTCCGCCACCTGCTGGGCGGCTCCGCCGATAACGCCGGGTTTGCGCGGTAGGATTTGTTTCAGGATTCGGTTGGGGTTCGCAGATTGCGGAGGGCCGTTTTTGGGATCGTCCGCCCGCCGCAACGGTGTACGCCTGTCCGGTGAAATTAACCCGATGATTTCAAGGCGGCAGCCGTCTTGCGTGGATTTTGCCGACAATCCAACACCCGATACACCACCATTTCCCGGCTTTCGATCTGATAATAAATGGCGTACGGAAATCGTTTCGACAACATACGGTGAAATCCAAAGACCTTCCGATGAAGCGCGGCGTAAAGCACCAACGAATCTATGTCCGAGAAAAGCGAGTCGAGAAAATACCCGCCCACGCCCACGCCCTGCCGCTCATAAAAATCCCGCCCGGCGGCCAGATCATTGTAAGCAGACGTAAGTAAACGGATTTTCATGCCCCGGTCTGGCGCAACTTTGATTTGGCCTGTTCCCAGTCGAGCAAGGTCTCCTCGCCCCGCGCCACGCGCCCGGTGGTTTCCTGCAGGGCCTCGCGATGCCAGGCCGGTGATTCCAACCCGCTGTCGTCTTGGCTCAAGTCGGCCCACAACACCTCCATCAACCGCAGTTTTTCCACCCGGGGCAAATGTTGAATTTCCTTCACACGCATACGCACACCCTAATTTCCCATCCGGCTTTTATCAAGTGGTAAAACCGGCGCCACCATCAATAGGTGCATTTTGCTGTCTCCGGGGCGCGGTCCCGCGCCCCAAGCGGTTTGCAATCGGGGACAGGGCCAGGCGCCCCAACGGCTCATCATTCGTGAAATAGTTTGTAACGAAACTCCCCGGACGGTGTCTTATTATAGATGAAGATGAAATTGCACCGCGCGTTTACTTTGATTGAATTACTGGTGGTCATCGCCATCATTGCGATTCTGGCGGCCATGCTGCTGCCGGCGTTGAGCAAGGCGAAGGTCCGGGCGCAGAGCACCCAATGCCTGAATAATGTGAAGCAATTGCAGGTGGCGTGGCAACTGTATGCGGATGACAGCGGCGATGTCATCCCGCCCAGCACGGTCGGGTCCCCCACCACCAACCAATCCTGGTGCGCCGGCAATTTCAGTACGAACCCGGCGGACAAAACGGATTTGACGCTGCTTAAGAACGGCCTGATGGGCCGGTATGTGGGCGGCACCGGCGTTTACAAATGCCCCGGCGACACCACCATCAACGTGCGCAGCTATTCCGAGAACTGCGAGATGAACGGCAACGACAATCTGACCGGCTTCACTTTATTTCAGAAGTCCGTGTCCGTGCCGACGCCGTCGCGATATTTGGTGTTCATTGACGAATCCAGTGCGACGCTTGACAACGCGCATTTCCTCATCACTTTCAACCAAAACTACGGGGCCGCCGTGGTTGCGGATAATCCCGCCGCTTATCACGGGCGGATGGGAAATCTTTCGTATGTGGACGGTCATGTCTCCTCCCACCACTGGGCGGCCAGCACGGTCGCGGACATGAACCCGGACGGCATCTGGCTGATGCAGCACGGCTCACTGCCCTCGGACGGTTCCGCTTGGAGCAACCCCATCATCCAGGACTAACCCAACTCAATTCATCCAGCTTGGAAAATCCAGGTTGGGCACGGGGCCGTAGTTTCTGGACCAGGGCAGACCCCACAGGTTCTTCGCCCAGACGTTGTTCACCGAACCGTCGAAATTAACGATGTTGACTCCTTTGCCGTGCCGTTTGATGGCAAAGAAGCACATCTCGTTGTTGTTAAAACCGGTTTCCTCGCCGTTGAACGCCGGCGGCGTGTCGGTCGCGGACGGGCCGCCGCCGCGCCACATCGAATCCAGAAACAACGGCGTGACCGACGGTTGGGGCGGCGCGGTGTATTTCCTCCAGTGGTGGTCGATGGCCCGGCCCTGAATATCGTTCGTGCTGGCGTTGTAAACCCAGCAGTTCAGCCCGTAGCTCGCGGTGAGGAGCAGCGCGGGATTGGCCGGGTCGGGGATGGGGAAATCGTAGGCCGTGGTCGGCCCACCCATGTCCGACACGTTCGGGGCGGCCGGGGAACCGTGCTTTTCATAGGTGCCGGGCCCGCGCCGGTCGGTCGCCTTGGGGCAGAGAAGCAGCGGGGGTTTTTGCGGGTAGCCGTTGGTGAAGGACAGCACCCATGCGCCCCGCGCCCAACTGAAGGGGGCGCCGGACATGAAGGTCTCATTATTTTCATCCGCGTAAAGTTGCCAGGTGACGCCCCATTGTTTGAGGTTGGAAACACACGTCGCATTGCGCGCCCGGTCCTTGGCCCGGCTCAAGGCGGGCAGCAACAGGGCCGCCAGAATTCCGATGATGGCGATGACCACCAGCAGCTCGATCAAGGTGAAGGCACGGCTCAGCTTCATGGTGATTTTGGACAGCGTTATCGGTGGTTCGTTTCAAATTAAACTGCCGGCGAGGACTATTTCATTTCTCAATGAAAATGGGCATAAGATGGCCAACCCAAGTTTGATCCCTTCCCCCCCACCCCGGCCCTCTCCCTTGGGGAGAGGGGGAATCGTCGCCAGTTCCACCCTGGTTTGGATGGTTCATGATTCATCCCATCGGCAAATCGCAGGGTAAAATCCAATCATCATCGTGAAGACGTATCATTCCAGGTTGCCGACCAGTTTGATCCAGGACTTGCTGGAATCATGAACATGCCAGGGCCCCGGCTCGTTGCCGGTCAGGTCGTTGGTCTCATAGACGCCGCCGCTGGATTCCCAGATGAGGATGCCAAAAGCGGAGTTGTAGTTGATCTTGTTCCGGCGCACCACGGGTTCGCCCCCGGTCCTGACCAAGAGGCCGGCGCCGGCATTACCCACCAGCTCGTTGTCCTCGAAGGTTCCCTTGCCGCGCTCATACACCAGCACGCCGCATTGGCCGCCGCCATGGATGCGGTTGCGGCGGAGCAGGGGATCGCCCCCGCCGGCGACGGCCACGCCGGCGGCCGCCCAGCTGGAGATTTCATTGTCCTCGAGCACGCCCCGCCCGCGCTGATGCACGAAGATCCCGGCACCCCGGCCGTCATGAAGGTGGTTGCGGCGCAGCACAGGATTGCCCCCGTCCTTGATTTCCACACCGGACAAGCTGTGGCCGAAAATGTCGTTGTCCTCCAAGGTGCCCTGGCCGTGTTCGTACACCAGCACGCCGGCGGACCGGCCGTCGTGAATGCGGTTGCGACGGAGCCGCGGATCCGCATGCCCGTGGATGGCGATGCAGGCCAGGCCACGGCCGGAGAGGTCGCAGTTGTCCAAGTCCAAGCGGCCCTCGGCGATATCCACCAAGTAAAACGGGCTGTCGTCCGTCCGGCACAGCGTGAGGTTGGCCACCCGGCCAAAATGCGTGTTGAAGCAAACCGCCTCCCGCCCGGCGGCCTCCACCACAATCTCGTCCCGGTTGCCGTCGCCGATGATTTCCAGCGGTTTCTCCAACCGGAGACCCTCCCGATACCGGCCGGGACGCACCAAGATGCGCTGGCCTGGCCCGGCCTGTTCGATGGCCTCGGAAATGGTCGGGAAATCCCCTTGGTGCGGACGCGGGTCCACGACCCAGGTTTTCGGCTGGTTGGGGTCGGCGGCAAGGCCGGTTTTTACGGGGGCCGCGATGATTTTCGCCGAATCGGCGGCCGCGATCGCCGACAGGATGAGGTCCGCCAAAACGGGCGGCGGAGCCGGGGTGTTTTCTTTTGGCTGATCGCCGGGAGTGGCGGCCAACGGGCTTTGGCTCATGGAAACACGATAGGGTCTGGGCTGGCGGGTTGAAAGCGGAAATTTGGCGATAGGAAGCGCGGCTGTGTCCAATCGGAACCCAGCGGTTGGAGTTACCAACCCGGCCAACATCACCGCCCGCAGGTGTCTCCCTCCATACAATTTTTTTACACATTTTTTGCACCGGCCTGACAACTCGCCCGCCGGTTTTGGGGAACATGGGGTGGTCAAGCCGGGGGCCCGACCGTTGTTGGGCGCTCCGGGCGGGATGAACCTGAGGAAAGGAAATGTTGTTATGAAAAAGAAAGATCTGATGTCGGTCGCCCTCGTGGCCGTGGGAACCGCAACCCTGACCGTGGCCGGTTTTTGGGCCAACCCCATCGAAGCCGGTGGCGGGGCGGACGGGCCGGCCACGGCCATCGCCGGGCCCAAGCTGGTGGCCGACGGGGTGGAATTCACCCTCACGCCGGCGCAGGGCCGGGTGTTCCAGACCGGCGATCAGCCGGCCTTTGAACTGCACGCGGTCAACACCGTCGCCCAGACCGCCACGGTCAAGGTGTACCTCGGCCTGGACGCCGCCGCACCGGCCAGCATGTTCTCCCGGGCGATGCCGATCGCGACCGAGATCTGGCGGGAAGAACAGTTGCTGACGTTCAAGGCCAATGAATCCCGGACGGTCCTGTTCCAGGCCAATACGAACCTGCCGGCGAACCGTCAATTCTTCGTTTCCTTGGCGGCCCCGTCGGCACAGGAAGAGGCCGCGACCACTAATCATAGCGGTCCCGGCCAATTTGTCGTTTCGATGGCCGTCCGGAGCATCATGGCGCTGACCTTCTCCACCATCCCGCCCAAGCCGGTTCCGACGCCGGTTACGGTCCTCCCCGCACCTGGGGCGCCTGCTGGCGGGACGCCGGCTCCGGCCGTGGCGGCCAGCTTCTGAACAAATTGGCGCTGGGAACCCCTGAATCAGCGCACCACGGAAAATCGATCACATCTTATGTTTCGCTGGCAAACTTGGGTGGGCGTCGTCTTGGGACTGATGGCGGGATTCCTCGTCGTGGCCCTGCTGGGCGGTAATGGCAAACCATCCGCCCTCACCGGCCCAATCCTCTCCGAGTGCGACGGTCGGATGCGTGAGCTGGTGATCCAATACGAACCGTCGGCCCGGGAGATTGTCGCCACCGCCTACCACGACTTTCTGGGCGCGCTGGATTCGGGGGTGACGGTCTATGTCGTCTGTCCCGACCAACCGGCGTACACTGAACTGGTGGCGCTGGCCGGTCCGGTCCGGTGCCGGCTGGTTCCCATTCTGACGGACCATCCCATCACCACCTGGTCGCGGGACCGGTGGGTGGCGCTGACCCCGGCCGGGCCGGCGGGCGTGACGACGCTGTGGAGTCCGGCCGGCGAACTGGGGGAACAGGTGTGGCCTGCCCGCGCGGGCGACGAGCAGGTGGGGCAGGACATCGCCCGGGCGCTGGCCCCGGCCGTCCTGGCCCGCCGCAGCCAGCTTTACTTCGACGGCGGGGATTTTCTGGCCGACGGCGAGAATGTCTTTGTCGTGCCGCGCGTCCTGCAACGCAACCTCCAGCACACGGTCACCGACCGTGCGGAGTTCCTGAAGGTTGTGGCCAACATGTTCCAGCGCCGGGTCATCCTGCTCGACCAGGCTCCCGACCATCACGCCGGGATGTTCATGGCGTCGGTCGGCGGGCGGACGATGTTGGTGGGCGACCCCGGGTTGGGCCGGGCGCTGCTCCCCGCCGGGTTGCTGGTTGAAACCGGTCCGGCCACCAACGGGCCCGCAATATTGCCGTACGGGCCGGATTTCACGGCAGAGACCCAGCACCGGTTCGATGCCGTGGCCGGTCAATGCACGGCGGCGGGCTACCACGTCGTGCGCATCCCGGTGGTGCCCGGCCGGGACAGCCGCACCTACCTGACGTATGTCAACGTGCTGCAGGACCGCGCCGGCGGCCGCAAGATCGTCTATCTCCCGTTTTACCAGGGCGTGGAGGCATTGAACGCGGCGGCCCGCCAGGTCTGGACGGACCTGGGCTTTGAGATTCGCCCGGTGGATTGCACCGCCACCTACCGGCATTTTGGTTGTTTGCATTGTTTGGTGAACGTGTTGAGCCGGACGGACACCTGAATCATCCGTTTTAACCCAGCACCAAGCCGCGTTCTTCCGCCGTCAGGACTTTCCATCGGCCCGGTGGGAGGCTGGTCAGGCGGTATTGGCCGATGCGCACGCGGAGTAGGCGGAGGGTGGGATGGCCGATGGCGGCGGTCATGCGGCGGACCTGGCGGTTTTTGCCTTCCACGAGTTCCAGGCCGATCCAGCAGTCGGGCACGCTTTTGCGCACGCGGATGGGGGGCTCGCGGGGCGGGATTTCCGGTTGCGGTTCCAACCGCCAGGCGCGGCAGCCGAGCGTCGGCCGGCCCTGGATGACCACGCCGGCTGCCAGAGTTTGCAAGGCGGTGTCGGTGGGGACGCGCTCGACCTGGGCCCAATATTCGCGTTCGTGGGCGTGGCGGGGATGCAGCAGACGCTGGTTCAACGCCGGCTCGTCGCTCAGCAGCAGCAGGCCCTCCGAATCCGCATCCAGCCGGCCGATGGGATAGACCTCCGGGGGAAAGCCGAATTCCGCCAGCGGGCGGTTGGCCGAGCCGTCCGGCGTGAACTGGGAGAGCACCTGGAACGGTTTGTTAAAGGCGATCAGCACACGCCATGTTTGACCACCGGTCGCGGCGGACAAAGAAAAATCTTCGCTCCCCGCCGGAAATTCGCGTAGCATGGTTCACCGTGATCCGGAATATAATTTTCGACTGGTCGGGCACCCTGGTGGATGACCTGCCGGCGGTGTTGCAGGCCTCCAATTATGTGCTCAGCAAGGCCGGCCGGCCGGAGATGTCGCTGGAGCAGTTCCGGGCGGAATTCAGCCTGCCGTTCAAGAAGTTTTACGACGAGCACACGCCGGATTTGCCCCTGGCGCAGTTGGAGGAGTGGTTCCATGGCGAATTCAAGCGCGCCCAGGTGGCCGTACGCGAACTGCCGTACGCCCGCGAATTCCTGGAGTTTTGCCGCCAGCACAAGATCCGCACCTTTCTCCTGAGCGCGGCGCACCGGGACCATTATGCGGCGCATTGCCGGGTGACGGGATTTGATGTGTTCATCGACCGCGCGTACGTGGGCGTGTTCGACAAACGCAACACCATTCATGAAATCCTGACCAGCAATCACCTGTTGCCGGCGGAAACCCTGTTCATCGGCGACATGGAGCACGACATTGAGTCGGCGAAGCATGGCGGGGTGCATTCCTGCGCGGTGCTGACCGGGTACAACACTCTACAGCAGCTCCGGGCGGCGAAACCGGATTTGATCGTCGAGCATCTCGGCGAGCTGCGCCGTTTGCTGGGCCAGAATAATTGGGAGCTGAAACCAGCCGACAAGTTTGAGGCCACGCATCCGCCGCTGGCCACCGTAGGGGCGCTCATTTACAACGCGGCGGGCGAGGTGCTGATGATCCGCACGGACAAATGGTCGGGCTTATGGGGCATCCCCGGCGGGAAGATCAAATGGGGCGAGACGTCGGAAGCGGCCCTGCGCCGCGAGATTCTGGAAGAGACGGCGCTGACGGTCGGCAACATCCGGTTCATCCTGGTGCAGGATTGCATCCGGTCGCCGGAGTTTTACCACGAGGCGCATTTTGTGCTGCTGAATTACACCTGTGAGTGCGCGGGCGAACCGCGGGTGACGTTGAACGAGGAGGCGCGGGAATATCGCTGGTTGGCGCCGGCGGCGGCGCTGCAACTGCCGTTGAACACCCCCACGCGAACGCTCCTGCTGGAGGTGGGGGAGCGGGGCGCATAACGTCAATTTTCAGAACCAAACCCAAGCCCATGAATGACCAAAATCATCCCAACCCGGCCCCGGCCACCATCAGCATCGTGGATCTGGAAGTGTTTTACCGCGTGGGCGTGCCTGACGAGGAGCGCGCCCGGCCGCAACGCCTGCTGCTCACCCTTGACTTGGAGCGCGACATCGCCACCGCCACGCGCAGCGACAGCATTGCGGACACGGTGGATTATTTCGCCGTCTGCCAGCGGCTGTCCTACTTCGGCACGGACCGGAGCTGGCGGTTGATTGAAACACTCGCCGCCGAGATTGCCGACCTGGTGCTGGCGGAATTCCCGACGGACCGGGTGCGGGTGGAGGTGAAGAAGTTCCCGATCCCCGAGGCGCGGCTGGTGTCGGTTAGTTTGACGCGGGCAAGGGGGTGAGGGAGAAAGGTTGAAAATTATGAAATCGAACCAATTGCCGCCGATTAATCCGGGGGAAATCCTGCGGGAAGAGTTTATGAAACCGCGCGCACTCTCGCAGCACGCGCTGGCCCGGGGCTTGCATGTGCCACCACGCCGGATCAATGAAATAGTCCTGGAGAAACGCGGCATCACGGCGGACACCGCCTTGCGGCTGGCCCGATATTTTGGCACGAGCGCGGAACTGTGGACGGGATTGCAGGCCGATTACGACCTGCGGCTGGCGCGCCGCGAAAAGACGCGTGACATTGAACGGGATGTGGAACCTTTGGCCGCATTGGCACCGGCCATGGCCTGAAGGGCGTGACCGGGAAAACAAACCGTTTGTGAAAAAGTATCTCCTCCTTTTCTGTGCCCTGGCCGTGGTCAATCTTTGCGATGCCGCTGAAACGGCGGGGCCGGTGAGCGATTTGAAGGACAACGGCGCCTTCGGCTTTCCGCGGAAGCTGGCCACGGTGCTTTGGGACCGGCCAGACTTGCGCTTCTCCGTCTGGAACAACACGCAGTTCATTTTCGCCCAGGCGGTTTTGTGGAACGATAACGACAGCTCGCTGGGGAAAACGGAGGACAACCGTGAAATCGGGGACTGTTCAGTGCTCGCCTTGGATTTGGCCACCAATGGGAAGTCCGTCTTCAATACCGGTCGGGACTATGCGCTGAATCCGTGGCCGGGTGAAGGAGGGTTGCACTATCAAATCGAGAATGGGAGGGGTGGCAAAACCGGCCTTATGGATGATTCCCAAGGTCGGGGCGCGGTCCGGTATTTGAACACCCCGGACGGACGTTTGGTCCGGGTGGACACATTCTTGATACCACTGTCGGAGATTCCCATGCAGGTGGGAGACAGGGTGCGGCTGGCTTACTGGGGCTTTTCCCCAAAACCGGCGTTGACAGTGAATTCCACCGGTTATGAACGCCCCGGGAAGCAATACTACAGCGGCAATATCCCGCGCTCAAAATATAGCGAGTATGTTTTGACCAAAGACGGTGAAATTGACGAGACGCTGGTGCCCGAGGGCCGGAAGGATATATCCCTGTCCACCTCCACGAATGCTCCCATGCCGAAAATTGGCGCCACCGCCCCGGAGATTTCCGCCAAGGAATGGATCAACCTCCAGGGGCCGGTGAGGTTGGGCGACTTGCGCGGAAAAGTGGTGCTGGTGGATTTCTGGGCGACCTGGTGCGGACCGTGTTTCGAATGCATTCCGCATCTGAACGAACTGCAGCACAAATATGCCGGCAAAAATTTCCAACTC